>JADMIO010647414.1_pt1 | contig 49375 bp, 47 predicted proteins | sample 8958161 | NCBI WGS metagenome assembly JADMIO01 (sample SAMN16585339, study PRJNA669376) | soil metagenome | isolation source: Crop rotation soil | place: USA: Cullars Rotation, Alabama | collected 2011
CCGCGACTTCAAGTCACGTGAATTCCAAGCTTCGGATCCCACTGTGCTGGAAAGAGGCTCCATGAAATCACCCTACCTCAACTGGCCCGGTATCGTAACGCTCATGCCTGCCGAGGAGCACTACGCTGAGAACGAAACCGCTACCAAGGCGATTGGGGCAGCACTATCAACACAACTTGAAGCTGGCGACGTCATGCTTCTCGATGGGCCGCTTGGTGCGGGAAAAACGACCCTCGTAAGAGGGTTCATGGAGGGGCTCGGGATAACCCAGGGAGTCCGTTCGCCAACCTTTAATTTGATCCAAACCTTCCCAACAGATCCACCCGTGATGCACGCAGATTTGTATCGAGTCAAGTCCTACCAGGGCATTGGGATCGAGGAATACTTGGATTCGCACGTCTGCCTCATTGAGTGGCCAGATCGAGCGGCGGGCCTGGTAGATCCTAAGGATGCATGGCACGTGTCGATACGCTTCTCAGATAGTGGGAGGTGGATTGTCGTTGCCCCTCCAACCCGCCCCAGAACGTAGTGCGGCTACACTTTCTCCATGCCCATCCGTGTCGGATTTCTTGGTGTCGCTCATATGCATGCTTGGGGATATGTCTCAGCCCTTCAGCTGTGCGGCGATGCTCGAATTTCAGGAGTCTGGGATAGTGAAACCAAGCGCAAGGACACATTTGCGCTAGAGAACGGCTTGCAACAAGCAGAGTCTATAGAAGAGCTGCTAGACCGGTCTGATGCAGTCATCATTACCAGTGCAAATAAGGCGCACATCGAGTTGGCGAAGCGCGCAGCCGAAACCGGCAAAGCCATCCTATGTGAAAAGCCGTTAGTGACCTCTGAGGTCGAAGAGAAAGAACTCCTTGCCGCTGTTGAGGGCAAGAGTCGATTGATGACTTCCTTCCCGTGTCGCTTCGCGCCATCCTATCTCCGACTCAAGGAAAGACTCAATGCAGGCGATATTGGCGATATCAGGGCCATTTGTGCGACCAACAGGGGCAAGTGTCCGTTCGACTGGTTTGTCGATGTCGAGCAATCCGGTGGTGGAGCGATGATCGATCACACGGTACACGTTGCCGACTTGCTGAGGGAGCTGTTGGGTGAAGAGCCGTCGGGCGTACAGGCTCAAATAGGAAGCAACATGTACGGAAAGAGTTGGGAGGACACGGCGATGCTGACTCTCGACTATTCAAACGGCGTTTTTGCAACCCTCGACTCCAGTTGGTCACGCTCGCAGAACTTTAAGACATGGGGCGATGTGACCATGAACGTCGTGGGGACCAAGGGCGTGATTGAACTGAACATGTTTGGTCTAGCCGCGGACGTGTACCAGACCTCACATTCGCTCTCCGCTTACGGATCAAACTTGGACGACGCTCTGGTGAGCGAGTGGATTGCTTCAATTCGTGAAGATCGCGAGCCTAGCGTCACCCTCGAGGATGGTCTTGCAGCCTCCCGCGTGGCGGTGAGGGCTTACGCAAGCGCGCGCGGCACTTTAGTCGCATAAGAAAAAGCGTAAAGCGAAAGGGTCAGAGGCACTCTTTACGCTTTACGCTCAGCGCTTAGCGCTATTTCGATACTTCGTGCTGCAGCCCTCGCCGAACGACGAGGAACTTGATTCGCGACGGCTTGAACCGCTCTTGTAGCACTTCGACTGCGCGATGCACGAGCACTGTGCCGCCGCAGTAGAACAGGTCCACCGCTGCATAGCCGTGCTCGGGCCACGTGTGAATGGTGTAGTGCGACTCTTGGATGATGACCGCACCAGAAACACCATAGGGACGGAACTCGTGGAAGGACTGAGCGACCACTGTCGCTTTGCTCTCCAGAGCTGCAGCTCGCATGGCCTCACCCACGCACACTTCGTGCTTAAGGGTGTCTCCGTCGCAGCCGTAGAGCTCGACAAGCAGGTGTGAGCCCAAGGACGGCTCTTCTCCCGGTCGGAAGGGCATGCCTTCCTCGTCGTGGCCTAGCCACTCGTTAAACGACTCAGGGTCATCGCACTTGATTAAAGTCCAGCCCTCGTCCTGGGTAAGCCGAGGAAGGTCAAGCACGGCGGAATCCTTCGGGCTCAAGCGAAGAGCACGACGAAGGCGGTTCCAGAAAACAGTTGAATCAAGGGCGATCGCGGCGAACGCCAGACAGCTAAGAAGGATGCAGATGTTTGCCAATCACATAGACCTCACAGTTGACCATTGCGCAGACACAAGATTTGCTCTTGCGCGAGAATCCCGACGAACCGAGCGGTCAGAGAATGAGGCAGGAAACGTGGAACGATCGCTTAAGCCTAAGCTCAGCGAGCAGACCGTCCAACATGAGCGGTTGTGGCCGCACCCGAGATTGCCTGTACTCATCTTTGCCGCTACGAAAAGGAGATTTCTCCTATGGCGAGCCCGCCTCGCCGTAGCCGCGGCACGGTCACCCGTGACGCAAGGGGCATGATACCAGCCGGACCCTCTCTTGTCAAGCAAGGTTTGAGCCTGGTTTGGCAGCCTTTGTCCTTACGTCCGCATTTGCAGAACGTTGCAGGTTCGTAGGCCCCTTAACAATAGTGGGAAAACCTCACGCTCTCGTCTCTCGACGAATGGGCCTTAGTTCCCCTTCGTCGACTGCTCGAGCGCCTTCGCGACCCGCAGTAGGATATCATCGACCAAAGCCGCATCGACCGTGAGCGGAGGCGCAAACCGAAAGGTTCGGTGTCGCGTTTCCTTCGTGAGGATCCCATTCTCGATGAACGCGTCTTGAAGCCGCTTGTCATCGACCCCTTCACGGACTTCCAGGCCAATGAGCAACCCTCTGCCTCGGACTTCCTTGATGAGAGACGTATCCAATTTCAGGAAGCCATCCATCATGCGCTGGCCCATGATTTGGCTATTCTCCGCCAAGTGCCTCGACTCCAACTCCGCCATGGCCGCAATAGCGACGACAGCCGCCAGCGGATTTCCTCCAAAGGTTGAACCGTGATCGCCGGGCTTGAAAACGTCCATTACTTCCTTGCGTCCAACGGTTGCCGCGACCGGCATGATCCCGCCGCCGAGCGCTTTGCCAAGACACATGAGGTCCGGCGCCGCATCCTCGTGTTGCCAAGCAAACCGCTTGCCCGTTCTGCAGAATCCCGTCTGAATCTCGTCCCAAATCAAGAGAACATTGTTCTTCGTGCACAGCTTTCGCAGGTCAGCCATGAAGCCATCGGGTGGGAATAGAATTCCGCCTTCAGCTTGTACCGGCTCCATGAGTACGGCAGCCGTGTTCGGTGTTATCGCCTTCTCCACCGCTGCGATGTCTCCGAACGGCACCATGATAAATCCGGGAGTGAACGGTCCGAAGTGCGCTTTGTAATTCTCCTCTGAGCTGAAGCCTACAATCGTTGTCGTTCGCCCGTGAAAGTTCTCCTCAGCAACAATGATTTCAGCCTTGTTCTCCGGCACGTCCTTGATCGTGTAGGCCCACTTTCGAGCCAACTTGATCGCGGTTTCTACGGCTTCGGCTCCCGTGTTCATGGGGCAACACATGTCCGTGTCCGTGTAATCGCACACGGCTTTCAGAAAGAGAGCCAGCTCGCGCGTGTAAACGGCCCGGCTCGTCAACGTAAGGACATCGAGCTGCTGTCGAGTTGCCCGAATAATGGACTCACAGAGGTGACCTTGAGCTACGGCGGAATAGCTGCCGACGCAGTCGATGTATTCCTTGCCGTCCGCATCCGTAACCCATGCCCCAACACCGGTCGCAATCGAAATCGGCAAGGGCTTATAGTTGTGCGCACCATATTGGAGCGTCATATCGATGGACTCCTGAGTGTCCATTTCTTCGACCAAGGCGTGAACTCCCCGCCTGACCACTTCTTCCCAAAACTTGCTCTTGCCTTCCGCCTTCGTCGTTGAAGCCATAAGTGGATTGTACATTTAGTACACATTTCAGGGTCAGCCATAAGGCCGACTGCCGCTGTTGCCCCCCGCCGCTTCAACTACCGTCTCTATTCTCACGATGATCAGACACGCAACAACCCTTGAACCCGCGCGAGTCATGGTCTACGGCGCTTCATGGTCGGAAGAGACCCAGCACGTGCGACGGCTTTTGGCCCAATGGGGCGTTCCCTATCACTACATCGATATTGAGCGGGAGCCCTATGCGTCGGACAAGGTTGCGCGATGGAATTTAGGCGAGTTGGTGCTCCCAGCCATTTCAATTGGCGTCTTGGAAAACCCTCGCCTCATCGCACCATCCGATTCCGAGCTTCATGGAATGCTCTACGCGTCTGAGTGCGTGCGCGTCGGCCCACTCCTACTCTAATTAATTTGGGTGATGCGTGGCGATCGTCAGGCGTAGGCCAGCTCTACAATCTTTCCAGCGGCTTCCTGCATGGTTTCGGCCGGAACGATGCGTGTGCCGCGCAGCAACGCTCTTCCCTCATCTGCCGCCGTGCCCTCAATTCGCGCAACAACAGGAATCTTAAGGTTCAGCTCTTCGAGAGCGGCAAGGATTCCCTTGGCGACTTCGTCACATCGGGTGATGCCACCAAAGATGTTAATGAGGAGGCCTTTGACATTGCTGTCCATCATGATCAGCTCCACGCAGGATTTCACGCGTTCAGCCTGAGCACCGCCTCCCACGTCCAGGAAGTCTGCCGGCCTTCCGCCTGCCGCGTTGACTTCGTCGAGCGAGCACATGACAAGACCTGCGCCATTACCGATAATTCCGATATCGCCTCCAAGCCGAACGTAAGCAATGCCACGCTTGGAAGCTTCTTCCTCGAGGGGATCTTCCGCGCTCTCTGCGGAAGTAGCCTTGTAGTCGGCATGTCGAAACAACGCGTTGTCCTCAATTGAAACTTTCGCATCAGCCGCGACAATCTTGCCATCCGGCATCATCGCACAGGGGTTGATTTCGATCATCTCGGCGTCTGATTCGGCGTATGCACGAACAAGACGTTTGATCATATCGACCATCTGACCGCGAACATTCGCCGGAATTTCTGCCTTTGCCAGGCCCTCTCTGATCTCGAAGTCAGCTAAGCCCCATGCGGGATCGACCGGTATCTTCACGATCGCTTCGGGGTCGGTCGCCGCAACTTCTTCGATGTCCATTCCGCCTTTCGCAGAAATCATTACGATATTTCTCTGAGCGGCACGGTCAAGCAAAACGGCGACGTAAAACTCCTTCGCAATATCGATCTGCTCGGCAACTAGGATCTTTTCGACGATCATTCCCGATGGGTTTTGGATACTTACCAATCGCTTTCCGATCAGCTCCTTTGCAAAAGCTCCTGCCTCTTCCGCATTGTCGAAGAGCTTGACACCACCGGCTTTGCCGCGCCCGCCCATCAAAACCTGCGCCTTCACGACAACCTTCCCTCCAAGGCGTTTAGCGATCCCAGCCGCCTGCGCGGGATCGCTCGTGACATCGCCTGCGGGAACAGGGACACCAAATCTGGAAAGCAGGTCTTTCGATTGATACTCGTGAAGCTTCATGCGGGACCTAGAGGTTACCAGCCAGCAACCAAACAAAACGGCCCGGATGGTTCTCATCCGGGCCGCATCACAGACCAACGACTAAGGAGCGTAAGTGCTCGTCAATGCCACTCGGTCGAGGTCGAAGGTGGCCCCGGTCGATCCCGCAAACGTCGGGTAGAGACCGCGCACCAGGAATCTGCACTCTCCCGCGCCAGAAACATAGGTTGTGAAACTGCCCTTGAGGGTAAAGCCAATGGTCGTTACTCCGGACGTTAGCTGGTACGACTTTGCAATATCCCACTTGCCCGTTAAGTAGTTGAACAAGTAGAGCTGCCCAGTCGCGTTCGTGGCGAACTTCGCTGATACCGTGAAGTCCATCTGAATCAACTGTGAACGACTAACAGTGGTCGGAAGGGTCGTGCTGAAGGAAGCACTAGCTGCCTGGCCCAGACTAGCGATTGTATTGGGACGAATACTGAAGTAAGTCCCATCGAGATTGACGACATTAAAGAAGCTGGTGCCGATTACTGCAGATCCTTCGTTGACCCCCAAGAAGTTCAAGTTCTGAGGCAGTTTTACGCCCTTGGTGAACGTAAAGTTGTTGAAGTTGGGAGCACCCCAGCCGGTCACGTAGTCCCAGCCTGGCTTTGCATTCGAAGTTTGACCGTTGGGCAGATTTCCGTTGCTTCCGGTTGTTATGTCGAACCAAATCGTCGGCTTGCCGTTTTGTAGGTAAATCAGGTCCTGGATTCGCCCTGCTCGTCGCTTGCCTGCTCCGTTTGGCGGAAGAGCGCCGAGCGAAATCTCTCGCTGCTGAACAACCGCAAGTGCCCCTGCAAAGACCGGTGAGGAAGCGCTGGTGCCGCTGATTCCTGCCGGAGATCCATTGAAGATAACGGTATAAGCGCCCTGCTGGCTGAACGCGTGCAGAGCGATGTCCGGATTGAGACGAAAGTTCACGTTGGTCGGAACGCCATTTCCCTTCTGCCAAATCGGAAGGACATTGAAGGCAGCAGGGACCGTGCTCCAGCCGCCACCACTGCCGGACCAGCCAATCTCGGAGCCGCGAGTGCCAGCATGATCGGTGGTTGCCTCCGTTCCTCCGACAATCAGAACTTCGGGATCGTAGTTTGCATAGTCAAATCCGATAAAGTCCGTTCCGAAGTCGCCACTCGCCAACGTATAGGTGATGCCTTGAGCAGACATCGACACATGTAGGTTGTGAGCTGCGTTCGTATCGGTAAGGTTTGGATTCCAACCGTAGCTTTCTGAAATGACATCTGCAAGATTGTCTTGTGCCTCTCTGGCAAGACAGCTCACGAGGTCTGTTCCGTCGTAAATGATGAATTTACACAAGGGCGCCTGGCCCAACACCATCTGGATATCGAGGTCGGCTTCGCCCTGGGGGGTACCGCCACCCGAGCCACCATTGATCGCCACGACCGTCACGTTTGATCCGATGCCACCTGGAGGTGTTGGCAGTCCGAAAGTGGAATAGAAAGTGGGGAGATTGCTGAGACGGAAACCATCGAAACTGGAGATCGCGACAGTCCGACCTTGTCCCTTAAAGTTCACGTAAACCGGAGCCAAGTTGTAGAGTTTGCGAGTCTGAGTCGGCGAAAGTGTGTTTCGCTTCTTTGGTCGCGTGAAATTCTCAAGACCGGAGATCGCCAAGATATCCGGAGCGATTGAGGCGGGAACTGATGGCGTTACGACATAGGAGTAGTAGCTCGGTCTGCCGCTATCCTTCTCGCGAATATCAAGCGCCTTAAAATCCTCGATTCTCGTTGCGAAAGCTGCCTCTGCCTGCGCGACCGTGCAATCCGCCATGATTGCTAGTCGGTTGTCGCTCACCATGGTGATCTTGAAACCCTTGCTCACCAAGTAATCGTGGATCGCCTTGACCTTCGTATCTGAAATGCCAAACCTTCGACCGACTTCTTCGGGGGTGATGAAGTTGCGATAGTTGGCATTGTTGGGGTCGCTCACGCTGTCCGCAAACTTCTGCATCCCAACAGGATCGCCAAATGGCATGCTCACCGTAACGTGCATGACCCTGTTTGCGGGACTCCTGCCCATCCGCTGCGATCTGCCAACAGCATCCGGGACCGTTATCTTGCTGAGTTGGGCAGTTTGGTCGGCGATCGAGAGAGCACTGCAAGCGACTACAGCGGACATCGCGGCAAATAGGATTAGGGGTCTAAGTTTCATGGTTGAGAAGAACCTGAAGCAAGGCAGCACATAACAATGTCGCGTACCTGCTGAAATTATACGCCACGTCCCCCAGACTCGTAACAGGTTCACGCGAAAGCTAGTTTGATGCGATTGCCGAGCCTCACCGCCAGGCCACGGGAACGGCCACAAGTAAACTTTGACCGGCTATGGCCGATATCGACGAGCTTGAAAGGACCGCCTCGCAGGAGATCTTGGGGGCGGCATCTACGACCCAACTGCGCGATCTAGAAATCCGCTACTTAGGCAAGAACGGCCTTTTGACGGGGCTATTGAAGCAGATCGGAAGTTTGCCTGCTGAAGAGAAGAAGGGGTATGGGCAGAAGGTCAATGACTCCAAAGCCAAGATCCAGGGCCTGATCGACTCTCGCCTCGAGTCGGTCAAGGGAAACGAACGCGGAGAGCAATTCGACCGCGAGAGAATCGATGTGACCATGCCAGGGATGCCCGTTAGAGCAGGCATCGAGCACGTACTGCAACAAGCCACCAATAAGATCAAGGATGTCTTCGCGGGTCTAGGGTTCCAATACATGGAGTCGCCCGATGTCGAAGAATTTCGATACAACTTCGAAGCTCTCAACTACCCTCCCGATCACCCGGCCATGGACGACCAAGACACGTTCTACGTCTCCGACAACCTGCTGCTTCGCACACAAGGCACAGCACTTCAGGGAAGGGTTTACGAGAAGGTGCAAAGCGGAGAGATGAGTCTTCCCCTTCGCGTATTCACCGTTGCAAGGTGTTACCGAAATGAGGCGGTCGACAGAACTCACGGTCATACCTTCCACCAAGTCGACGCATTCATGATCGATGAGGGCATCGGTATGTCAGACCTGAAGGGCACGCTCGGACTCTTTGCCCACGCGATGTTTGGCGGCGATGCAAAGGTTCGATTCCGTCCCGACTTCTTCCCCTTTGTCGAGCCGGGCGTCGATTACGCGATATCATCGCCACGCCTGTTCGATGGCCGCTGGATAGAACTTGGCGGCGCCGGTCTCATTCATCCAAACATTCTTGAGGGCTACGGAATCGACACCGAGCGATGGACAGGCTTTGCATTTGGCCTCGGTGTTGAGCGCATTCCCATGCTTGCCTATGGAGTCGACGATCTGCGTCACTTCCTTGAGAACGATCTTCGATTTCTGGAGCAATTCACCGGATGAAATTCCCTTATTCAATGTTGCTTGACTTCGTCAAGACAGATCTGACTGCCGAGCAGGCAGGAGATTTGCTCACCATGGCAGGATTCGAGCTTGAAGGAATCGATGAAGTCAACGGTGAGTCGGTTCTCGATATAAAGGTGATGTCCAATCGGGGAGACGGTTTGTCCGTTTTTGGACTGGCGCGCGAGGTCCTCGCCAAGTCTTCGACAGCACAGCCAACTGAACTTTACGAGCGAGCGAGAAAGCGATTCGTGTCCGACCTCAAGACGTCATCCGACATATCGGTCTCCATCGAAACCGAGAGTTGCACGAGATATGCATGTCGCGTCTTCGATGAGCTAACTCGAGCTGTAACACCGACTTGGTTGAAAGCTCGGCTCGAGAAAGCCGGCATGAGACCGATCAGCCTGCTGGTCGATCTTACGAACTACGTGATGCTCGAAATGGGTCAGCCTCTCCACGCGTTTGACCTCGACAAGTTGCGGGAAGGAAGGATTGTCGTCCGCCAAGCCCGGGCCGATGAGAAGTTAAAGACATTAGATGATGTCGATCGTCAGCTGGCCCCTTTCATGATGGTCATAGCCGATGCAGAGCGGCCGGTTGCGATTGCCGGAGTGATGGGTGGCTTGGAGACGGAAGTGTCGGGGTCAACCAAACGCATGCTGCTGGAGTCAGCGCATTTCGTGAGCACGTCCGTTCGCAAGACACGTCGCACACTCGGCATGTCGACCGAGGCTTCGTATCGATTCGAAAGGAGCGTCGATCCGGACGGCGTTGTTGCCGCGATCAACCGCTTCACAGAACTCTTCGTTCAATGTGGAGGCGGGCGCCCGCAGGACTCGGTTACCGACGTTTATCCTCACCCCACTAAGCGCGAAGCCATCCGCTTACGTCTCAAGCGAAGCGAACTTTTACTTGGCATGACGATCAGCCCGGAAGATGCAAAGCAGCATCTTCACAAACTCGGATTCGACCTTGCGAACGCTGATGAGACGTCGATAACGGCAACCCCACCCTCGTGGCGACCCGACGTCATTCGGGAAGAAGATCTCATCGAAGAATTAGGCAGAGTACATGGCTACGACAGAATTCCCGAGCGATTGCCAAAGGGCAAAACTCTATTGGGCGGGACGAGTGGGTACGAAGCCTGGGAAGATGGCGTGCGTGAAGGTGTTCTTCGCTTAGGCTTCGATCAGGCGATCAGCCACACACTTCGTGACGCGAGCCCCCTCGATGATCCTCTTGTCGAACGCATAGGTCCTCGCGGGATCAACGATCCGGAGATGATGTGGCTGAGAAGCTCTTCCCTTTCATCCCTCGCCGATGCGGCAAAGAGAAACGGGGGCAAGAATATTCACTTGTTTGAGTTGGGACAGAATTTCGGCTCAATGTCCGGCAAGATCATTGAGAGGACGACGTTGGCATTGTTGAGCCAGGGAAATCTCGATCCAGAGTGGTGGCAGGGTAAATCAAACCAGAACGCATCGTTCTTCAGCCTTAAGGGCACACTCGTGTCTTTGTTCGCAAAAAGACTTTCGAACCTTACGTTCATTTCCCCACAAAACATCGACCCTCGCCTTCATCCAACTAGGCAAGCTCAATTACACGTCGACGCCGGAAGGATTGGGGTAATCGGGCAAATCGATCCGGATGTCGCAACCGCAGTAGGATTGCCAGCCGACACCATTCTTGCAGAGGTCGATCTCAATGCAGCCTATCTCGCGGCAAAAGATTCCATCCGAGTACGCCAGATTAGTCGCAATCCTGCCGTCAGGAGAGACATCGCCTTCCTCATCGATAAATCCATTCCGTTCGAAAAAGTAAACCATGCCGTTGCAGAAGCATCAGGTGAGCTGCTCGAGAACCACTGGATGTTCGATGTCTATGAAGGCAAGGGTGTGCCGGATGGAAAGCATTCGCTCGCGATCGCGTTGCAGCTCAGAAAGGTCGGTGCCAACCTTACGGATGAAGAAGCGAACCAGGTGCGGGAGAAGGTCTTAGCGGCGCTCGCACAGTTTGGGGCGATACCGCGCTGACAACCATTTTCCAAACAGCGCCGACCAAGAGCACAATGAAGAGCGCTCTCAGCGACATCGCCCAGTAGTGATAGTGGGCAAAGGGTTTCAGAAATGCCATCGGCAAGAAGGCTACGACCGAGGTCAACCACAAGAACATGATCACTTTGCTCTGTCGAAATGCTACGACGTAAGCGGTGACATTGCTCGCGAGTTGGTAAGGGAACGAATAGAACGTTCCGAGCATCATGACTGCCGACCCTACCGGTAGCAAGGCGTACCAAGAGAGCGCGTAACCCGAACAAGGCAGAAGGTAGTTCAAAGCAGATAAGTAGGCGGCTGTGCCTGTCCGCAGCTGCTGATCAACATAGGTGGAAATCGGTATGGGCACGACTGCATCTCTTAGAACGAGGTACGCCGCCAACACGCCCCAGAATGCGGCATGCCACCACCAGTTGATGACATAGCCTTTAGTTCTAAAGACAAGCCCGATCAGCAAGAGAACGGCCGGAAGCATGATCGCTTGTTCGTAAGAGCCGAGCGCCAATACGACGCACAAGATACTAACAGCCAACCAAAGCCTGGAGGGAGTCCCACCCGAAGAATGCAACGAACTCTTTGTCGCGGGCAGATCCAACGGGCTCAGTTGCGGCTCGGTTCGTGGCACACCGCGCAGATACCTCGCGTAGGAGGCTAGAGCACACAGCGAGAAGAGTGTCATCAAGGTTGCGGTTCGACTCGGAACCCAATACAATACGCCCGCTGCAAAACCCGAAGGCGAGTCGTGTAGATGAACGCCTCGTAGTTCAGTCGCGACAAAAGTTAGAGAGAGAACCGCTGGTAAGAACATGCCAACAGCCTTTCCATGTCGAGCCAAACCGACAACGCCAACAATTGCAGCAAGAACCCACAAGATCCAATCCCAATGAACTTCGATCGGCGAATGCCAGAACGCGAATAGAAGTGCGGCGGTGACGGACACCATCGGGTTGTCGGTTAGTTCGCGAGCGAGCCAAAACAAAGAGAGCACGCATGCAGCGCAATATAATGCGGCGGATAATCCGTAGCCGTTGGTCGATGCAGGAAGTAAGAGTAGATCCAGCTCGAAACTGAGCGCGGTGATCGGGCGGTAGAAGCCATTCTGCAGAGGCCATTCGTTGGTGAACCAAAAGAGCGGGTTTGCTCTTGCCTTCAGCGCGGATAGCAGGAACCATGTGTCTCGATCTCCGAGCGGCACCGGCCCTCGTGCTCGGAGGACGACGACCATGACAACGCAGGCAACGAAAACAATTCCAATTGCTCCTGCCCACCTCTTCACAGGCGGATTATGACCAGCAGGCAGCCGTTGTCGCTTTAAGGTTTAAGACTGTGCGGCCATCACGACAAGGGGACCCTTGGTCGGCTTCACTTGCGCCCAATTGCCGGATCGCGTAACCATCGTCCCACCCTGTACTTTCGCCTTGCCGACTGGTAGCCAGAGCGGTTTGCCATACAGCAGGTTGGGGATGGTGACGGTGTAGCTCGCTTGCGATGCGGCTTCAACAATTGCTTCCGGATAATCGGCTGCAGAATTCGATCCCGTAAGTTTTAAGGAGCGCACGACGAGATTGGCAGGAAGCACTGAGTCGGCGTACAACACCAGTCCGAGATAGGCATCCATCGATTTCTTCCCTTGCCCGCCGAGAAGAGCCTTGCTCGGGGCACGGGAAGAAGCTTCTAAGACAAGCGGATCGACGTTCTTCTTTACCCACGCGTCCAAAGAATCAAAGCTCGTGTTCATCACTGCGGTGGTTTCGATGCGTCCGGTTTCGCACGCATCGCGAAGCCATCGCAGGAATAGCTTTTCGCCGAGGTAACCGCCAGCCCAATCCTCGGGCGTCTTAAAGCCGCCGACCTGGGGCAATACGGCATGGCCATATTCGTGCGCCACTTCCCTTGCCATCTCTATTGGATCCTTGAAACTCGAGATGTCGTAAATGTAAATCGTGTTTGCACGACGCGTGCGTCCACTTTCAGTGTCCTCGCCGTAGAGCTGCTCGCCGCCCGCAACACCGCCCCAACATAGGTATTGATCGATTAGCTTCAGACCCGAACCCATGTCCGGGTGATCCGCCTTGTATTTATGAGTCAGGAGTTGCCACATGCGCATGTCCATCAATGCGACGGACATCGCGACATCTTTATCGGCTTTGCGCTCCTGGCTAAAAATTCGGAACTTGATATCTTTCGTTCCCGCGACCGTTTTGCCGTAACCGCTAGTAAGCCAATCGAATTCCCATTGTTTGCCGTCGAACTTTCGCGGAGATAGCTTTGGCGGGTCGAGCCTGTCGTGCTTCTGGATGACCAATGCGTTCAGCTCGCCGGTTGATGGGTCGAGCAACTCCGCCGCCAATTCTCTGGTCGGCGAGGTCAGTTGAATCACCATCGTCGCGGCGGCGACGGCAAGCATCATCAACTAGTGTCCTTCCGCCTCAAGAAATCTTTCCGCATCGATCGCTGCCATGCATCCTGTACCGGCGGCGCTGACCGCCTGGCGATAGATTGCGTCGGCAACATCTCCGGCAACGAAGACGCCAGGGATGTTTGTCTTCGTGCAGTAGGGCTGGGTCTTGATGTATCCCACGTCGTCCATATCCAGCCAACCCTTGAATAGATCGCTATTGGGCTTGTGGCCGATGGCAATGAATACGCCGTCGATCGCCATTTCGTCGGTTTTTTCTTTATCGAGGTGCAGCATCTTCACGCCGGTGACCTTCTTGACCGGATCGTACTGGCCCGTTATTTCCTCCAGCACCGTGTTGTAAATGATCTCGATCTTGGGATTCTTCATCACGCGATCCTGCATGATCTTGCTGGCCCTAAAGTGATCGCGGCGATGGATGAGATAAACCTTGTTCGCGTGCTTGGTCAAGTAATGAGCCTCTTCCATCGCGGTATCGCCGCCACCTACTACGATTACGTTCTTGCCGCGGAAGAAGAATCCGTCGCAGGTCGCGCAGGCGCTCACACCAAAGCCGCCAAACGTCACCTCGCTCGGAAGCCCCAGCCATTTGGCGCTGGCGCCGGTGGCGACGATAACGGTCTTCGTTTCGAACAACTCGTTTTCCGCCCACAACTTGAACGGTCTCTTGCTGAAGTCGACTTTCGTAATTTCGCGATCCTCAACCTTGGTGCCGAACCTCTCGACCTGCTTGCGGAAGAGCTCCATCATCTCGGGGCCCATGATGCCATCGGGAAAGCCGGGATAGTTTTCGACGTCGGTCGTGATCATGAGCTGCCCACCTGGCTGGATGCCGGCGAACATGAGCGGATCAAGACTTGCGCGAGCGTTGTACAGAGCCGCCGTGTACCCGGCCGGGCCGGAGCCGACGATGATTACGTTGTGGACCATTTGTTTGGAGGCTTTCAGTTTACTTTGCGTACTGGGTGGTTAGGTATTGGGTATTGAGTATTGGGTATGGGTGTTAGGTATTACCTCGTCAATCATTGCAGGGGATCGCGACCCCAGTTTCGAAGTCGCAAGAGAAGAACGTCAACGGAACTCATATCTTCGGTGAGCCTCACTTCAAAGTGGTCGCCTACGTTTCTCGCATCCACGAGGCCGGTCGATCCCCCCGCCAGAGACCTCTTAACGAGAGGCCATCGCTTTGCACGGTAGCCCCGCCCACTCACTTCCCATTTTCTAAACGGACCGGAAGTTGACAGATAGATTGCGCTGCCGATGTATTCGCCTCCTTTCCAGCCTTCTCTCGAGGCAAAGTGTGCCGCAATCATTCTAAGAAACTCTGCGTCGGTTTTTCCGCGAAGCTCTACTGTTCGGGTCGAGACAACCTGGGATGTGGAAGTGCTGCTATACGCTATTTGTTCGGCTTTTATGTAAGGAGCGAGAAAGTCAAGCTCGTCTGGTGATTTCGACTTGAAGGCTGCGGTCACTCCTGCGATCAGAAGGACCACGCACAATCCCGAAACAATCCAAACCCAATTGCGTTTTCTCACAGCTTGCGAAGGCCCCATTGATAGTATTCGATTGTTCTCTTAGCATCGATGCGCGATGCGATCATACGAGGAAATACCTCACCGTCAAGACCGCGACATTTTGACGCTGGCCGAGGGCGGACTTGAGCTGTGCGCTGAGGTTCTCCTGGAGCAGGCGCTGATACCACTTGGTGGAGACCGCCTCCGCGACGATTACGACGAGCATCTGTTTCGAATCGCGCGTGAGCACCTCATCGACGTATTCCAAGACCGGACTAATCAAAGAGCGATACGGCGAAGGGAGAATAGAGAGCGGCACATTCCCACCATGCGCTTCCCACTCGCGCTGGATCTCCGGTAGTTTGCGATCATCGATCGTGACGTGCACCGCCTCACATTTCGAGTCCAAACTGCGCGCGACATCGAGCGCCTTGAGGATTCCACGGTGCACGCGCGGCACCAGCAACAGCGATCGCACGCCGGTCGCGGGTGATAACGGATTGTCGCCAATCGCGAGTTGATCGGCCATATTGGAATAACGCGACTTCGTCGCCTTGAAGGCAATGTAGAAAATCGTAAGCAGGATCAGGACGATCCAAGCACCTTCGACGAATTTCGTCCACATGATCACGGCCGTAACAATTGCGGTTGCGATCGCGCCCAAGCCGTTAAGAAAAGCCTTTGCATGCCAACCCGGGCCCTGTAGCTTGCGCCAGTGTTGCACCATGCCGAGCTGCGAAAGAGTGAACGCGGTAAATACACCGACTGCATAAAGCGGCAGCAGGAGGTCGAGCTCGCCGTGATACATCCAAATGAGGGCGAGCGCCGCGACCGACAGCGCGATAATGCCGTTGTGAAACACGAGGCGATCCCCCTGACGCGAAAGGGGACGAGGGAGATAGCCGTCGCGAGAGAGAAGGCTGGCAAGCCGCGGAAAATCGGCAAACGCGGTATTGGCGGCGAGAATCAAGATCGCAGCGGTTGCCAACTGAATGTAGAGGTAGCCGAAAGTTCCGCGTCCGAACGTCCACGCCGCGATTTGCGAAACGAGTGTTTCATAGTGCGGATTCTTGGTGGCGAACAGGGTGATCGAAGGCAGGTGCTGCGAAAGGTAACCGGTGCCGACGAACATGAACACGAGCATCACGGCCATGATGCGGAGGGTCATGATCGCATTCTTCGGTTCCGGAGCGCGAAACGCTTGCACTCCATTGCTCACTGCCTCGATTCCGGTGAGCGCGGTGCATCCCGCTGAGAATGATCTCGCGACCAAAAAGAGAAGCGTCATGCTCACGGTGCTGGTTTGATCCACTGTTATCTGAGGCGCCGAGTGGACACCCTGGCTCGCCTTGAAAACTCCGGCGACGATCATGACCACCATTCCGGCTATGAACCCGTAGGTCGGAACGGCGAACGCAGCGCCCGATTCGCGTACGCCGCGAAGATTCGCCCATGCGATGACGGCGACGCACGCCGCGCACATGAGTAGCAAATAAGGATGCAGCGCGGAATAAGCCGACGTGATAGCAAGCACGCCTGCGGCAACGCTGACCGCGACGGTGAGCACGTAATCGATGAGCAGTGCCGCGCCGGCGAGAAGTCCCGGCGTTTCGCCAAGGTTGTCGGAGGCGACGATGTACGATCCTCCGCCATTGGGATACGCGCGAATCGTTTGCTGGTATGAGATGACGACGAGAACGATGAGGCAGCAGATTCCGATCGTGATCGGAAATTGGTAGTGCACGGCGAGCACGCTGTGCAGGACGAGAACGCTGAGGATCGCCTCTGTTGCGTAGGCAACGGACGACAGCGCGTCGCTGGAAAAGACGGGCAACCCGAGTAATGGCGATAGGCGCTCGTGGTGCGCGCGCTCGGTGTGAATGGGCGGGCCGATCAAAAATCGGCGCAAGAAGCCGGGAGCTTGAGTTGACATTGCGTGCGATCTCCTTCGCACGCTTGCCAGTCGGGGCGACCTTGTCCTAACCCAAAGTGAATGCGGCGGTCCAACCTTGGACCAATCAATTTGAAGATACCTCAGCTGTTTGGGTTCGGCTGAGACCTTATAGGTCAATCAGCCTGAATGAGTCATAGCCCAACGAAGCGGTGGCCGCTTGAGGATTACTGCGTTGCGCCCGAGTCGTGATATAAACAACCCTATGCCAACTGCTCGCGGATGGATATTTCAAGGCAATCCCAAAACCTACGACATCGACGGTTACCTTGCATCCCGTTGGGCAACGGGTGAGCCGATCACATGGCTCACGAGCTCCTACTACCGCACGATTCGTCCCGGCGACACCGCCTACATGTGGAGAGCGCGTGACAAGAAGGGCTTGAGGCCGTCTGGAATCATCGCGAAGGCTCGAGTCGCCTCAACTCCACGTGTGATGCCGCCTGATGCACCGGAACTATTCTTCGCAACGCCTGCCTCCGAAAACTATCGGGTCAAGCTCAAACTTCTGTCGGTCCGACTAACCGATGCGGATGGAATGCTATCCGAGCAAGTTCTGAAGTCCGATGGCCGAACCGATGCACTGCAAATCTTCGAATTCAGAAATGCGACGAACTTTTCTCTGACCAAGCGACAAGCGGAAGCACTTGCAGAATTGTGGGAATCCGTGCCAAAACGCGTTGACATCGATCGGGCCTATTGGGAGGGTAAGGGTGACCTAAAGCAACACTTCGTTCGGGAACGCAGCCAGGAGTTGATTGCCGATGCAAAGCAGGCTTTCCTCCAAAAACACGGGAGGCTCTATTGCGAGGCGTGCGGCTTCGACTTCGGCAAAGTGTATGGCGATAGAGGAAAAGACTTTATCGAGGTTCACCACGACACACCTCTCTCGAGTTCCAACTTGCGAAGAAAAGTACGGCCCTCCGAGCTATCCATGCTCTGCTCAAATTGTCATTGCATGATCCACGTGTTGCGGCCGTGGTTAGAGGTGGCCGAACTGCGAAAGCTGATCCGAAAGAAGTGAAACCGGACCCCCGTCTAGATGAATGAACTTGGACATGAGTGGGTGGCACCGGCACTCGTGCCGGTGCATTTGAAACCTCGCCGCCGAAATTACTGTTCTCTACTGGTGAAGTCCTATGGTAACCGACCAGAACGCAGGGGCGCGGCGATGGCCGATGCGAATCGCATACATGACCCGGAATGCATTGCTCGCATCAATCCTATGGGCGGCTACCATGAAAGCTGACGCTGTAATGGGTGGCCAATGGCGAAACACAAGCTACCCGCCGGGAGGAATGATAACATCGGAAGGCGCGACTTACCTACTTGAATGTCTTGCGTTCGCTGGACTTGTTGCCGGTCTGCTTGTCCCGAAATACCACCGGCAGACGCTCGTCCTCTTCGTTGGCGCATCTCTTTGTATGATCGTCGGCTCCGAAGCCATCGATTTCTGGTTTCGACCCTATATCGTTTCGAAGGTTTGTGCCTTACTCTTCGCCACTCTCTGCGCAATCGTCATCATTTGGATCGCACAAGCCGTCTCTGACTCAAGCATAAAAATCATCGGGCCTTCTTGCCCTGAGAGCTAGCAGCCGCCAGAGATCGCGACCGATCATTAGCGACAAAATAGAGGGGTGCCAGCTAAAGTCAGAACCGAGCGTTCGAGCCCGATTGTTCGGGTGGTCTTACCCCTACTGGCAGAGCAATCCGGCGACTACCAACCTATTGGTTCATGCGTCGTCGTGGGAGGCGGAATCGCCTTAACGGCAAAGCATGTTGTTGAGGCCTCATGGAGGTGCTTTGAATACACCCGCAATCCAAGAGTTGGCCAAATCGGCTCGCATTACATTACTGCCTTCCAGTATCTGGAAGAACATGATGCTACTGCAACTTGGAGCGTCCGGTGCATAGACATGTCGCCCGACTCGGACCTTGCCATCCTAACCTTAACGCCCCAAAACAACATTGCGCATCAAACGACGCCGACGTGCTTCCCGATTGACCTAAACCCTCCAAATGTGGGCGATTCAGTGACGGCATTTGGATATGCCGAGCAAGCAACGCGTTTCGTCCAGCATGGAAACGATGAATATGAACTTGCCGCTATAACTGCGCCGGGCGTGGTGCGCCAGGTGCATGCAATTCGTCGAGATAACGGCATCCTCAATTTTCCGTGTTTCATGACGGACGCTCCGTTCGATCACGGAATGAGTGGCGGTGCAGTTGTCAATTCGACGGGCCGACTGATTGGTCTAATTTCTACGAGCCTTCCGCCGAGTAAGCCAGAAGAGGAGCACGCTTCGTATGCGGCACTTCTTTGGCCCGCATTTGGGATACGTATGGGTGTCCCGATCGAAGGCAAGGAATTAGGGGGGATGTATATGGCTACGGAACTGATTGAAAGAGGGGTCGTAAACGTTCTCGGCTATGAACGTATCTCCACCTTTGAGACAACGGAGGGGCCGAGAGTCTCCTTTAAATAAACTCTTGGGATTCAAATTAGTAGGCAGCCACGTCCCCACCAATCAATGGCTTTTTCTTGTCCCTCCGCCATCCCTCCCACGCCAACTGCCATTGACCGCCTGATTCTAATGGTGGAGGGCATTTACAACTCGCGTTTTGTGCACCCCAACCAAGGCGCTTACAATTGAGCGTGCGGCGAAACATCATCCTGGCGTTGGTCAGTGCCTTAGCGCTTGTCTCCACACCCATCATTTCCAATCGTCTGGTAGCCGCTCGAAGCCCACTCTATTCGATCCTCAGCCTGGCTAGCTGGCACAAGAAGCGATACCAAATTGAGCAACTTCTCACCTTATCTTCATTGCCGTACACCAGCGATCGCTTCGTAACAGTCGAGGAGATGGAAGTGCCCCCGTCCAAGTGGACAGACGCCAAACATGTCTTGAGCCTTAATGCCACAGGATGGACGGGCGCGTCCGATCTGGGTCTGACCGAATGGGATCGGACAGACAAAGACGGACTTCGCGAAGAACTCTCCTACTTCGAACAAGTCGGACTGCCAGTCCGCATCCGTTACCAGAGAGAGCTTTCAATCCAAGAAGTCTGGCTGGTTAGATGTGGCAGCTTTGGAATGAACCCGTTCAAAAACAGCCCGGATCTGCATTGACCTGAATTGCTCCAAAGAGCGCAATAATGTCTACTATTCCCGAGCCCAGTCTACGTCTATTATATAGACTGATGTCCACATAACTAGACCGCGTGGCCGTCATCCGACCCGCCTATGAAAGACCAAGAACGCAAAGACCAGAAACGCTCCGAACAACACCTCAACTCATTCCGCGCCGAAGAAAACTACATGCCCGCCGATAGCCGTGCGCGATGCCGAGAAGGCTTCGATATGACCATCGCCGACCTCGTCTCAATCGGCAAGGGCGAGATCGACAACGCAACCGCCGCCGGACGCATAAGAGCGATCGAAGCTCTTGCGAAATACGGCTACGGCAAAGCCACCGTCTTCGTGCAGAACGAACAACTCATCCACGTCATCGGAAGAATCACCTGCAAATATCTTGACGACCGCGAAACCTTCATCAAGTGGGTCGCCGAAGTCAAACACGCTCTTGAAAAGGAGTAATCCAGTGACTGCTCTCCCGCATCTGACAAGAACATCCACGCAATACCCTCCGATCAATTGGCAATCGGCAATCGAAAATCGGCAATGGCAGCGGCTTCAGCCCTTTTGCAGTGCTCAATTCTTATCCTTGCGAAATCCAACGCCCATTACCGACCTCTACTCCTTTGCGGCCTTTGCGGTACTTGGCGCCTTTGCGTGAGGTCCCAACAAAAAACTCACATGAATCAAACCCTAATTGCCCAACGCTCAACGCTTGACGCTCCCGCGCTCGCTCCCGCTTCGCCGCTTCCCGGCTGGATCAACACCTTCTACCGCCATCACAACGGAAAGAAGCTCGGCCCCTACTACGTTCGCCGATGGAAAGTCGGCACGCGACTCTACAAGCAGTACATCAAACCCGAAGATCTCGAACACACGCGAGCCGCTTGCCAAGCCCGCCGAGAAAAACTCAAGGAGCAACGCGAAACAAACAAGAAGATCCACACGCTCATCGGCAACTGGAACTACCTTGGTCGCATGAACCAACGTTTCGACCAAGGCAAAGAGCTACGCCCAGAAGATCACGCACACATCAAACGGCTCCACGAAGAAGGAATGTACGTCACCGGTCGCCCACTTCTCAAAACCCCTAAACCAAAGGAGCCCCACCCATTTCCGTTCGACAAGCTCACCAAAAACCAAATCGTCAAACGAGTCCTCGCCAGCCTCAAATTCCGATCAGGAAAAGCTTTTATGGCCCCCAAATTTTCAAAAAAAGAACTCGACAAGATGGAACGCGAACTCGCTCGTTCTTTCCCAGCCAACCCACCGGAAAACGACAACCAAAAGTGGTCAAGATGGAAGAACAAGCTAGCAAATCAACCCAAACCGAAGGCCCGACACCTTAATATTCAGACCCCAACCTGGATAAGCGGCGATGAAATTGACGCCATGTTCGCCTGCTTCGCTGACAACATTCAACATGGCGAGGAAATCAAATAGCTGTCGTTTCTGAACACCTCCTGAACAGAGGGGCGTTTCTCTTTCAAAGCAGCGGTCGACTTCTTACACTCCTCTCATCCGGCACGACCGGAAGAGCGATCGCGATGGGCGACCACACGTTCGCAAGGAGAGCCTTGAAATGACCAGAACTCTAAAGCGAGGTTTGATCGTGGCCGCCGCAGCGTCGGTGGTGTTGCCACTCGCGCTCGTTCGCACGGCGATCGGATCGGACCACGCGGACACGCCGGATAATGCCAACAAAGCGGGGCAAGACATTTCCGACGTTTTTCTCTTCCCTAGCCCCAACGATTCCAACAACGTGGTGCTGGTGATGAACGTCAGCCCGCTCATCACGCCGGCGCAGATCGCCACGCGACGATTCGATCCGAAGGTGCTTTACCAATTCAAGATCGACAACACAGGCGACAACATCGAAGATCTGGTGATCCAGGCGCGATTCAAGGGCAACGGCGCGCAGAGCTGCTTCATCGCAGGACCGGCGTCACCGGAGAAAACGGGCACGAGGTCGACCTCGCTCGATGCGGATGCAAACGTGGGAACGTTTGACACTCCGTTCACCTTGACGAATGGCGCACAGGTGTTCTGTGGAACGCGAGAAGATCCGTTCTTCTTCGACCTCGAGCAGTTCTTTACGATCCTTCCGGACCGCGCCTATCCGATCACGGGTATCGCACCCGACGATCCGAACGCGCCTCAGTCCACGACCTTCCGGACGCCGGGCATCGACTTTTTGTCGAACGGCGACTACAACGTTCTCTCGATTGTGGTTGAGCTGCCCAAAGCAATGCTCAAGGGCACGAACGGGGACAAGATCGCGGTGTGGTGCACGACCAGCCGATCTAAGGGGATTCTTTGATGAAACGATTCAAATCGATCAATGCGGTGGATGCGATGGATGCGATGAATGCGATAAGAATGGGTAGTGGCTCTCCGGAACGCACCCATCGCTCCTATCGCTCCTATCGCTTCTATCTCCCTATCGCTCTTTCGGCGCTATTCCTTGTAGTCGGCTGCGGCGGCAGCAGCAACGGAAAGTCGGAGTTCACGCAAGTCGATCGCCTTGCGCGCCCGGCGGTGAACGAGCTGTTTGCAACGGTGGCTAACAATAGGCACCAAACCAACAACATGATCGCGCCGAAGGACGACGCTTCGGAGATTGCGAACGACATTCAGTTCTTCATGACGAATGTTGCGGGTCGATCTCAGGCGACGACCGACGTGGTCAAAGCGGTGCTCGTGCCCGATGTGTTGGTCGCGGACATGTCCCAGTCGACGGCGGCCTATCTCGGCGTTGAGACAGGTGGCGCGACGGGCGGCACGTTTGGCGGGCGAAAGCTGACGGACGACGTTATCGACATCTCGCTTGGCGCGGTGTTTGGCAACACGGTGTCGGCTCTGTCTCTTGCGCCGGATGACGGCAACGAGATTGCGACCTTGACCTCGGATAACACCGATGCGAGCGGCAAGCATTTCTCGAGCACGTTCCCCTACCTCGGTCCCCCGCAGACGTAAGTCTGTTTCCTGTCCTCCCCTCGCAAGAGGGGAGGATCTCTATTAGGAGATATGCGCTAAGGTATCGCCGGAAGGCGCCTGGACTGAGCTCCAAGGCGCGATATGATTTGCTGGAAGCTCCCACTAAAATTATGGATTTTGTTCATAGCGCAACCCACGATCAGGCGGAAACCGGGTCGTTGCTACATCAATGGATTACTGAATCGGATGGCCGTCCGAATGCAGACTTGCAGACACTCGCGGACTGAGAACATATGCGCTATCAGCAGCAGGAGGTTACGCTGCAACTAGACGCCATATGTCTTTTCTAACCAGCTCAATTGAAGGGCATTTGCGTCTTCCCAGGACAAGTTCAGCATGTTCCAATGATCTTGATCCATGTGCACACCATGAACCACCTCGTTCAAAGCATTTGAAACAAACAACTTGACATCCTCGCGATCGAATTCATCGATGGTCGGCCACTTTAATGCTATGTCATGTGCTAAGGGCCGATCTATTCCGAGTCGCGTTTGGAACGCATCATCGTGGATTAGATCGTTGTCCTCTGCGATCAACCTCAGAACTGGACCAATACGTGATAATTGCGCGGCTGACAAATTCATTTTAGCTTCTCGAACGCTGATCGACGTTGTTCCGGATATGTAGCTGTTCCCAAGTCTTTCGCTTGTTGGATTGTGTATCACCATAGCTTCTGTCTCAGGATTTAGTCAACTTGTTGAGACGCGTGAATCAGCCCGCACTCCTCACACCTCATGAAGACCATCACCACCGAGTCGCATCCACACCAGCCAACCTTCGTTCCGTTTTGGTTTGCGACGGTTGCAAGGAATTTCAAAGGTGCCTTACATCGCTGGCAGTTCGTATCAAACAGTCCCTGCCAAAGGAAAGGAACGCCACCGATTTGATAGGCAGGTTCGTCGGCGTAGTAATCCAGTCCGGCGCGTTCCCACTCCGCCAAGACATCCTCGTAAGATGTCTCGCCCACCATTCGCAAGTGGAGCCCGTGTCTTATCTCGTCCTCCTGTTGAAACGAAATCCTACGCATCCGCGGATGTTTGTGGAACGGTTCAGCTTCGTCCGGAAAGCCTGCTTCCTTGTTCCACCAACAACTGTAGAACTCGAAGCCGTTCTTCAGATTTCCGGTGAAAGCGAAGTGGACCGACGCGGGGCAACGCCAACAGAAGACAAGATCGATGTCATCGGTCTCGATGCCAAGCACTTCCCGGATCGTGTTGGAGTCAATCGAAAGTACGCGCTGCATCAAGTGGCCGCAACCCGGACACATCGGAAGGCCCTTCGGTTTGCCACCGGATTGCAGTTTGATATCCGAAGGCTTCTTCGCTTTGACTATTCCCTTCGGATAGAAATGCTCGCTAAGATCGTTTCCCATCTTCTGTCTGCCGCCAGCCGTAGCCTACATGAACAAAGCCTGAACAGAGTGCCTCAACCCCTTCTCGGAGCCGGACCGCTGCTTACAATCCAGGCAGGCCACTTATGAGGAAGGCAACCACAGAGTCACGGAGATCTTCACAGAGTCACAGAGTTCCTTTGATAGCGGGGGCTGTGACTTCTTTGGTGCTCACAGTCGCGATCGCTTGCGCTCCGAGGAGCGCGGGCTTAGATCTTGCGAATGAGCGCGCTCCCTTCGATCCAGGCGCGGCGATGCAAGACGTGAAATGGAACGAGGAACGCGTTGCGCGCGACCCTCAGGGAGCGATCGGATGGTCGCAATTATCCGCGTCTTATCTGACTCTTTCTCGACAGACCGACGACAACTCTTATGCGGTGAAGGCTGAGGCCGCGGCACGAAGGTCGTTGGAGCTTCGTCGATCGAACAATGTCAATGCGGCGATACGTTTGGCGAAGAGCATCCTCGAACAGCATCGATTCTCTGATGCTTTGACGGCAGCCGACGACGCGGTGAAGATGGGCGCCGGCGATGTTTCCGCGCAAGGTTTGCGTGCCGAGATTCTTGTTGAGATGGGACGGTACGACGAGGCTTGGAAGGCATTCGATCAGCACAATTTGGGACGATCGGGATTGAGTGGATATGTTCTGCGGGCGCGTTTGCTGGAGGTCGATGGGAAGCCCGACGAGTCGGAGGTCATGTTGCGCGAAGCAGTTGCGGAGGCGGACGCCGACTGGGATCTGTCGCGTGAAGCGGCGGCTTGGTGTCACCTGAAGCTTGGCAATCTCTTGTGGAGCGAAGGCAAAGTTGACGATGCAGAGGCGCAATACAAGATCGCTGTCGATCTTAATCCTCGGGACTTCAAGTCACTTGGTGGGCTGGCGAAAGTTGCCGCTGCTCGTCAGGATTTTGACAAGGCGACGAGGCTTGCCGAGCAATCGGTCGAGATTCTTCCTTCCGTGGAAGTTGCCTCTCTGTTGGAAGACATCGCCGAGAGTCGGGGGGATAAGGAGGCCGCAGCGAAGTACGCGACGATGGTCGATAAGATCGCTCACCCGGAGCTCTACAAGTTTCTGACCGATCCGACTGCTTCTGTTTCCGAAACGAAGCCTCACACGCATGATCGGCTCTATGCGGTCTATTGCGCGGATCATCAGAAGGACTTGACCGGAGCGCTTGCGGCGGCAAAAAAGGATTTGGATGCGAGGCAGGATGTGTTCGCATACGACACGCTGGCTTGGGTGCTGCACCAAATGGGGCGGGATCAAGAGGCGTTGCCCTTGATTAAGAAGGCGCTGTCTCGTGGGACGCTGGATGCGAAGATGCTCTATCACAAGGGAATGATCGAAGCTGCTCTTGGCATGCCCTCTGAAGCGCGGGCTTCCTTGACACTTGCTCTCAAGATCAATCCGGAGTTCCAACTCGTTCATGCGGATCTTGCGCGGGCCGAGTTGGCCAAGCTGGGAGGCGAGAGATGAATCGCTTTCTGATGATGCTCTGCTTGTTGACTCTTTCTGTTTTTTGTTTCGCGCACGATCCTAAGCTTTCCGGAATCGGAATCGTCATGAAAGGACGGGCCGCTACGATTGCTGTCCAAGTGCCGGCGAAGAACTTGGTCGAGGGTGATCAAGGCGCGCAGATCTCAAAACGGCTCGCTCTTTTTATCAACGGCGAGTCCTTCGTTCCAGCGCGTGCGGAGCTCACAGTTGATCGGGCAAACGGAATCGCCTATTGGCGTGCCCCTTACGAAGGTGTCATTCGTTCGCTAAGTGTTTCGCAGAGACTCTTTCCGGAAGACAGTGAGTCACGGACGATTGTGAGTCCTTCGCGTGACGGGCAAGAGCTTCAAGAAACCATCTTAGATCGGGCGCACCCGTCGATGGATTTTGGCAAGCCGCAACAGATCGGCGTGGTCAATGTGGTTGGCCAGTTTGTAAGTTTGGGAGTGATGCACATTTTCTCGGGTCTGGATCACATTTTGTTTATTCTCGGCCTGATTCTATTGGGCGGAGGTCTGAAGCCTTTGCTCAAGACCGTGACTGCTTTCACGGCTGCTCACTCGATTACTTTGACGGTAGCCGCGCTGGGATGGTGGGCGCCGCCGAGCCGATACGTCGAGCCGTTGATCGCCCTTTCGATTGTTGCCGTTGCCTTTGAGAATCTGCGCAAGCGGAACGATACGCCCGATTGGCGGCCGCTGATCGCATTTGGATTTGGACTCATTCACGGATTTGGATTTGCGGGGGGCTTGACCGAAGCAGGACTTCCCCACGGCGCGATTGGATGGGCCCTCGCATCGTTCAACATCGGCGTGGAGTGCGCGCAGGCATCGATCGTGGTGATCGCGGCTCCATTCCTTGCTGCTCTCGCGAAGACGAAGCCGAAACTTAGCTATGGCGTCGTCGTCGCGGGATCGGTGGTGATTGCGATCGCGGGCGCGTTTTGGTTTGTCGATCGGGTGCGAATTGGCTGAGGCGGAACTCCCAGTTCCGAGTTACTCAATCCCACCCAAAGATTTTGCGATGCCGATACGCAACGTGAATTTCGGAGAATCAGGGGTGAGCCCTGTGCCGACGCCGACTTTAAGCATCGTTTCCAAATCGAGATGGTGCATGACACCGAAGGCAATCTCGTGTGAGCCGTGCTTTTCGAAATCGCCTTGGAATTCGATACTATACGACGTCAATCCGTTTGGCGTTGGACTCCATGCAGCGCGATATCCCCACGAGGAGCGAGTGCCGTCTTCGGCGGCGAGAGTGTCCACCAAATTGAAGAGCAGCATTCCGTGCTCGTCTTCCTTTCCGGCGATGAGCGTGCCGGTCCAATTGTTCGGCTCTTCGGTGTCAGGCTGTGTCGTTTCGTATTCGAGACCCGCGGCGAAGTTCCAGCCGGGCTTCTTGGTAAAGCGGTGCCGAAATTCAAAGCCAGTTCCCTCATGGCGGAATCTCTCTGAACCCTCTCGTTCGATATGGGCGTGAATTTCAAACTCGCTCAATCCCTTCTTACCTACTGGCAACAGGATTGCAGGCTCGAGCAAGGTCGCATTCTCCTCGTGCCTGAATTGAGAGTAGGTGCCGTTAAAAAAGAAGAACGGTTGACGCACCATGTCGTACTCGACGGCGATTAGGAACCGCGTGCCGTGATGGGCGAGGGCGAACATGGGAGACAAAGCGGTGATGAGAGCAATTGCTCGACAGTGAGATTTCATTACGTAACAACTCCATTGAATAGAAAGCGCACAGCATCGCGTGGGTGCGATCGACAAGACAGTGGGAATCGGCTTAGCCGCTATGCATTCAATGGAGGAGGTATGGGAGGTTCGGGCGCAAACTGCTCGTTAGCAAGTGTCTGTTGACAATGAGGCATCGCTATGGTTAATCGCAATTCGCGGTCAAGGCAACTGACTAATGGTGGAAGCGACAAATCAAGTTTCGGACTTGCTATCGACTTGTGCTCGATACTCGACTTCTCCGCGCAACGACACTGAAGAAACTCTTTGTCGCCCGGACGAGCGACGCGAAAAGAAATCGACACAAGTTTGTGGCAGCAGTCATACACTGGCACGGCGACGGTTTGGACTGCAGCAGTCGGGCAGTGCTTTCCGATCGGGGATCGTAAGCTGGAAAACGAGGTGAACCAACCCAGGTACAGGACAAGCACCAGTAGCCCTGCCTTCGAGAGCGCTATTGCTAGTGAGCTCGACCTCGTCCCAAACATGCGGGGGAGGTTACCGTGGACCCTGAAATTGTCAAATTTCGGGCCTGCTCAGCAAATTCTCGCCTTCCCGGCCTAAAGCTCAAGTGAACCTGCACCGACTATTTACGAGGTGGCGAATTATCAACCTCCCAAGAAGGTAGAGCTCCCGGATATTACGGCCGCGATCGAGGGCCACCTTTGGGATCACCTCATGGATCCGCATGCCGCGGATGCAGCGAAGGACGTACGTTCCTGGGTCGTCGACGGATGCCCGGCGGTGCTAATCCTTAATGGCCACTTCCTTGAGGTCATCGAAGAGAGAGGCTCCAAGCACATCTTTGCGAAATGGAAATTCCTTACAGCCGACGGCGCGAACAAGTTCGGTGAGATGATGCTTCCTTACGCCACAGTAATCGGCCTCATCTGAGGGCACTCTCGTAGCCGTCGTTCCCGGCCCCCTGGCCTTGGAGACCGAGCCCTTTCCATTCAACCCAGCAGCGAGTCGAGCAATTGCAAGGCTGTGGCGCTTTTGTGTAGGTTCCTGAAGCCAGAACTCAGCGACTTCCTATTTTTTCACTGGACTTTTCCATCGCAGTGCTTTATACTGCATGTGTAACTTTGCCGGTGTAAACATGAATAGGAGAGAGACTCGCTTGGCTCAGCGTGGTTTCACGCTGATTACATCACTTGCCTTCACGCTAGTCGTGGGGACTGTCTTGGCTGGGGTCGGAACGTTGGCCGTGTCGCACTTCGGGCGCTCGAAGACCGAGGGATCTTATGCAAACGCCATCTTCTTGGCTGATGCTGGGATCAACGCCGAAATACTGCGCATCAGCAGTGACACGAGTGACACAACCCTAGCAAACCAGGCAGGCAATCCACTCGTTGGATCGATCAATGGCTTGCGTGGCAGTTTTTCAGCCTACGTGATTCCTTGGGGCACTAACTGCGATGGCACGGGAACTTGGGCTGCTCCCAATGACATGTGCGTTATTTCGACGGGGACGATAGACGGTGTGTCCCGGACCGTGCGAGCTCGTGGCGTTAGGAAGAGCATCTTCGACGAGTACGCGCTATTCGCCTATATCGATGGAGATTTTAGCGGCGGCGGCGCTTCTGGCGGATCGACTGAAGTCGTTGGCAATCTGGGCACCAACGGTGGCGTGACTTTCAACGGGACCCTCAACACGAACATCGTTAACGGAACTCTTGAGCTGAATGGCAGCGGCGCGAGCTCTTCGGACGAAGGCAACAACATTGCGGTCAACGGTGACCCCGTGCTCATGCCAGATACATCCGAGATGGCGAGCCTGATCTTTACGACCACACCTAAAGGACTTGCTTGGCTGGCGTCTAACAACAACAATTCGGCGATCAGGAAACTGAGTTCAACAGACACTGCTTGGGCAACAGAAACCACTATTGCAGGGATTACGTTGGCAGACGTCCAGGCATTGCCAACCGCAGGCTTTACTGCGACTAGCCGAACACTAGGCGATCCAAACGGAAGTGTTCCGAGCGACACGAGCACGCTAGATAGCGCGACAGGTACTCGATTTAGAACAGCCGCTGACACGACTTATGGAATAACGGCCTACGGCGTTCAGGGAAAGAAGATCTATCTGTTCCCGCCCGGCGACTACTACTTCAACGAAATGAGCCTCAGTCAGGGTACGAGCGGCATCGTGCTGTTAACGCATTTGGGCCAAGTTCGCATATGGCTCGACAATCCAACTACAGGAAAGCCGAAGAACGATACGTTGGGCGTGCCAGTCATCTTCACCGACACGACGCCGTCGAAGTTCAGGTTCTTTTACAACAAGTGCGCTACGTTGACGGTTTCGGGAAATGGCCGCTTTAACGGCGGATTCTATGCGTTGAACAGCACTTGTAAAGACACTCCGCAAATGAAGTTCACGGGAAATTCGATGATCTATGGATCGGTGATCACCGCATACTTCACGACTTCCGGCGGAACGAAGATCGTTTTCCCGAACAACGGGGGCGGCTCGGACCCAACTGACTTTTCATTGTGGTTCGGCTTCAAGGATCACTGGAAGGAAGTGCCATGGGCAGATCCTGCATCGAGCAATCCAGTCTTCGCAGACGGAACCGCCGATTAAGTCGCAGTTAGCTGGCTTGGGAATAGTTGTGGATAGAGCGATGCATCTATCCTCATATCCTCGCCGTCCCTAATGCGATGCCGGATGAGTCCGCTCCGAAGGAGCCCGTTGATGTCTATCAACTTCTGACCATCGTTGTCGAGCAACTCGATGCGATTGGTTGGGCTAAATTGGGATTGCGACCTGATATAATTACAGGGCAGATCCATCAAGATCTCGTTCAGGCTCGAGCCGCGATCGACGCTCTCGCGAAGATAGTTGAAGTGCTTGAGTCGGTCCTAGATGACGAAGACAAACGACGGCTCCACGGAATGGTGCGCGATCTTCGGGTCAATTGGGTGGAGAAGAACAAGGAGGTTGGAAGTTGAGGACCCAAATAGAGGGCCAAACCGTAAGGACAGGCGTTGGCGGCCTGAAAGCATGGATGCGTAGTCTTCTGAATCGATCCCAGTCGGCTGCTAAAGATCGCACAGATGCCCGCGATCGGGAGATGGCGGCCAAGATATCGCCTACCGTACAGGAGCGGCATGAGGAACTCGTGCGGTTCTACAGGCGGTACGAAGACCTGGTAGAAACGCTATGCGACGCCGCTCAGCTTGGTCCGAACCCCCACTTGGAAGGCAAATATGGGGAACTTAGACGTTGGATGTCGTCTAATTACGCGCCAGTCCGGCGATATGTCGTGGCTTATTTGCGCTTTACGCCGGAAGATGCCCAGGTAGGAATGCAAAGTGACGGCAAGGCAGGAGATGCCTTCGAAGCCCTCTTTACCGCCCCTAATTTGCAAGAATTTCTGCGTATCGATGACGGAAATATGATATCTAGAATAACGAGGACACGCGAGGCGCTCAATTTGTACGGGGAGCACCTACGCCAATTACTCGCCAGGAGATGAGTCAGTGCTCCAGAGCTTCCGCCGCGCCAATTTTTCTGAACTCGCCAACCTCTGGAGCAACTACTTCCCTCCCAAGTATCACGTCGACTCCGAGTTACTGAAGCTCAACACGGTGGACTGCCCCGTATTTGATTGGGGCGCGTCTTTGATACATGCGCCGGACGGCCCGGCTCAAGGTTTTGTGGTCGTGAAGAAAGCGGCAGCCGGCAAGCTGTATCCAGGCAATCGTTCGGATGATGCCTTCCTTTGCGCCATTGCCTACGATGAGCCGCAGACGGCGGTCGACCTACTTGCCGAGGTCAAGTCCATTCTTCGAAATCGCGGTGTGCGGACCTTGCACTTCGGGCAAGATGCCTGGCACTTCTTCCCGGGCGTCCCAACCGATTTTTCCGCGCTACGTAATTTGCTCGAAGTGGAAGGGTTTACGACGGGTACGGAAGCCCACGACATGGAGCGGGATCTGGAGGGATATCAAAACAAATATCCCATGCCCGAAGGCTATTCCGCCAGACCATTGACGTTGGAAGACCTGCCAACGATCAAGGAATTCATGCTTGAGGAGTTCCCTGGCCGGTGGCCCTATGACGTTGAAGAAAAAATCAAGCGCGAGGGCTACCCCCACTGCGTCATCGGTCTCTTCCATGGCACGAAGCTAGTCGGATTCGCGCGAATCCAAAAGTGGGATGACAAGGTTGCCATGGCGGGCGGAGTGTGGCGCAAGGACCTTGGCGACTTTTGGGGGAGCCTTGGACCGATTGGTATCGCGGCCGGCTATCGAGGCAAGGGCTTGGGCCATGCACTTCTTGGCGCCGCGCTTACGCACATTAAAGATGGTGGCGTTAGGCGGTGCATTATCGACTGGACGGTCTTGGAGAAGTTTTATGGAGCCCACGGATTTGAGATCGCCCGAACCTACCGCTCGATGAACCTTGATCTCGAGTCACTGCCTGCCGGCAAGGCTCCACGCCGCGACGTGGGACTGACTTAAGCCAAGACACAGGTCACGTGTGCCCGCATTTTCCTGACCACCTTTGGTCATCATAGGACTAAGAGTCAGAACTTCATGGATCGAACGGACTACGCGGGCTCGAAGAAGAGGGTTGTCATTTTGGGCGGCGGGTTTGGCGGCGCCTACGCTGCCATGGCCCTTAATAAGATATTGCCGAAGGATTGGGAATACACCCTCATCGATCGCAACAACTTCCTCCTCTTCTATCCCTTGCTCGTTGAAGCAGGAGTAGGGACAATCGAACCTCGGCATGTTGTTGTCCCGATCAGGGACTTTGTTCGCGGGCGCAAAAGCAGCCTGCCTGCCCTTACTGCCGGATTGATTTTCGTCACTTTCACCATCATCATGATCTCTGCCCTTACCCACGATGTCCTCAGCTTGCCGATGACGATTGGATTGGAGATCGTGTTGGGACTGGTAACACTGTTCGCCATGCTGGGCACGGCAGAGACCTCAACGAACACTGGAGACTTCCGGATGGCCGAGATTACGGCGGTCGACCTCGAAATGCAGCAGGTGCGATTTCGAATGGTTGGCGCCCTCGCCCAATCTTCGTTGCACTATGACCATTTGATCTTTGGCATGGGATCGGTTACGAAGATGCCGCCTGTTCGTGGTCTTGCGGAACACGGATATCAATTGAAAAGCCTTGCGGATTCCATCTCGCTGCGTGACCGCGCGATCCGCTTGCTCGAGCTTGCCAATACGGTCGATGAGACGGAAGTCCGTCGTGCCCTACTTCGCTTTGTTGTCGTTGGTGCGAACTTTACGGGAATCGAATTGGCGGGTGAGTATCAAGACTTCTTGACCGACGCGGTGCGGTCTTACTCAAACATCGACCGTGATGATGTCTCTGTTGTCGTGATTGAATTGTCTGACCGAATTCTTTCCGCAATCGATTCCGATCTTGCCGACTATGCGCGCAAACATCTGGAGAAACGGGGACTTGAGATTCGGACGAATCTTAGCGTACATGAAGTGAACGAAGATCATGTGGTCTTGACTGATGGTTCTTCCATAGCGACCTACACTTGCATATGGGCGGCCGGCATAGCCCCTAGTCCGGTTCTTGACCGCGTCGAAGGATTACCACGAGATCGCGGGTGGATCCAATGTGACTCCGACCTCCGCGTTCGCGGACACAAAAATGTTTGGGCGGTTGGCGATCTTGCAAAGATCGACGATCCGAACTATCGAAGCCCCGGGGCAACAGCTCAGGTTGCGGTTCGGCAAGGCACTCATATCGCGCGAAATATTGAAAGATTGCTCGAGCACGAAGAGACGCTTCCCTTCGAATATAGTCCCGTCGGTTCGCTCGCCGCTCTGGGTTGTCGCACTGCTGTCGCCAAAGTTTTTGGCATCAAGGTGTCGGGGATCTTTGCGTGGTGGCTCTTTAGGACGGTTTATCTCATGAAGATGCCGAGCTGGTCTCGCCGCGTGCGCATCGTGCTCGATTGGACAACCGAACTCTTCTTTAGACGAGACATCGTTCAACTTGGCGTTCCCAGGGTTAATCCAAGCCGGCCAGACCTTCCCGTGTTGGAGAAGCCGATCGAAACGGACCAGTTTGCCGAGCACCGTGCTGCAGTAAGCGATCGCTAGCTTTGTTCCTTCGAGACTTCGGCGCAGTCCGGATCCAGATGAGCCATGGCGATCTGCCTGCCCCGCCGGAGGTCTTCCCTCTTTTCCCAACGCTTAAAAGCCAAGAAGCCGATGATGGCCACTGCCACGACGACAGCAGCAAAGATGCCCATTACGATGGCTAGTTGCTTGATTGAAAGAAGAGTCTCGCCTTTCATTCCGCCATCTCGATGCTAACACGCCACTATTGGCGCGCCTGTCACCCTATGACTTGTTGGCAGCGGCTTCCTTCTTGGCTGCTGCTCGGTCAGCACGACGCTGCGCGCGACGACTGAGCCAATTCATTCCGTTACCAAGCGTTTTGTATCGGAGTTGGCGATGAGGATCGATCAGCGTTTCCTTGTCCTCATATATCCACGGTGTTTTCCAGAGCATGGCCAGCGCCGTCATGATCGGCATGACATGGAAACGGTCAGGATAGAGCTCTTGGACCTTGGTCTCAATCGCGCGTCCATAGCGAGCGGGCGCCTGTGGAAACAGGTGGTGGGCAACGTGGGCGCCGAAGTGAATATGCCATGCATCGAGAAATGCCAAGGGCTTCGGAAGAGTAACCGATAGCGAAGTGGCGAGAACGTCCCGATCATCGGCGAGGGGATTCAAGAAGTGGTTTGTTGCAATGTAGCTGATCGCGATGGCATTTCCAACCAGCAGGGGAACGAAGTATCCCCAGATGAAGACCTGTGATCCGAGCAGCGAGGTCAAGACGACCCAGCAAGCGATCGGGATCACAAATTGAGCGATCAACACAACCCGGTTGTAGTTCGTGCTCTTTGGACTTCTCAAATACGTGATCATCATCCGGATCGTCTGCTGCGTCATGCGGTAGCTGAACGAGGAGAAGATGATGATATTTCGGGCGAGCGGCGACAGCTTGTAGAGGCCACGGAGAATCGGATTATTCTTGTAGTCCTCCATGGTGAACAAATGGTCCGGATCGATTCCTTCCACCTGCGTGTTGTTGTGGTGCTCGGTGTTGTGCCAGCGTCGCCAAAGATAGGGCCCGATTCCGAATGCTGAAAACCCGACCGCTGTCAGAAACTCCCTGACGATGGGGATCCGGATGCTTGCGCCGTGGCAGATGTCGTGAGCAAGGAATCCCAGACATGCAAACGAATGGCCGATGACAAGCGAGAGAACGGGAGCAAGCCACCACGAGAAATAGCTATGGAGGAGCCAGAAACTTACACCGATGATTGCCGCGTGAACGGGAATCCACAAAAGGGTGAGCAACTCCGGTTTTAGATACTCAGGCGGAATCTCCTTCTTAACCTGATTTCTGTAGTTCGGAATCTTGGCTTGGCCTGTTTCTACTGCGAGGGCCATTATTTCGTAACGCTCCTTGTCTGCTTAGGTTGGGGCGAGGCGTCCTGCTCCTCGCGGGTGTCTGTGGGAAGTTTCAAGCTTAAATCTGTTATACCGGAGGCTTCCTACGGCTTGGAGCCAAGGGTGTTGCCGCCTGACATACAAGACGCAAAAGTAGGGCCTTATGGCCCTACGGCAAGGGATGATCTCTTGATTGGAAGGTTGCTTGATCTTGGTTGTTTCGGGCCTGAATGCTGTCGGCCGGTGTTCGAATCGCCTGCTCCTATGGCATTCGATTCAGCAACTTAGAGGTTCGGGGAGTATCCTATTCGCTCCATGGGCTTTGTACAGCGCTCGATCATGTGCGGTGAGTCACGACCTACCGACGTGGGCAAGACAGTCGTTTTGAACGGCTGGGCTCACAAGGTTCGTGACCTAGGCGGTTTGTTCTTCATCGACCTGCGCGACCGTACGGGCCTTGTTCAGCTCATCTTCGATCCGGCTCGCTTTCCCAACCTCGGCGAGATTAAGAGCGAGACCTGCCTTGCGGTGACCGGCGAGGTCGCGTTGCGACGAGAAGAGGTTCGAAATCCGAAGATGGCGACCGGCGACATCGAGGTGCTTGTTTCCGGATTCACGATCCTTAGTCACGCAAAGGCCCTTCCCTTTCCTCTCAGCGACGAGGACCAGATGCAGACGGTCAACGAAGAGTTGCGCGTGAAGTATCGGTACCTCGACCTGCGCCGCCCGAACATGTATCGGAATCTGGCGATTCGCGCTGCGCTGGTCAAGAAGATTCGGCGATATCTTGAGGAGCGCGGGTTTCTCGATGTCGAAACGCCGATCATTACGCGGTCGACACCCGAAGGCGCGCGAGACTACTTGGTGCCTTACCGCTTGCAGCCCGGTCAATTTTATGCGTTGCCGCAAAGCCCGCAGCAGTACAAGCAGCTATTGATGGTTGCAGGAATCGAGCGGTACTACCAAATTGCGAAATGTTTTCGCGACGAGAGCCAGCGTGCGGACCGACAGCCGGAGTTCACTCAGTTGGACTTGGAGATGTCCTTCGTCACGCAAGAGGACATTCTCCAATTGACTGAAGGACTCCACCGAACGGTTCTTAACGAGCTCATCGAAGAATTCAGGTTGGAGAAGGATCCGGTCGAGCCGTTTGAGCGATTGTCTTTCGACGAGGCGATGCTCATGTACGGTAGCGACAAGCCTGACCTTCGATTTGGGCTACAACTATTTGAAATTACGGAAGCGGTTCGCGATTCAGAGTTCGGCGTGTTCAAGAGCACGGTGGCGAATGGTGGCGTGATCCGCGGCGTTCGTTATCCAGGCGGGTCTTCCCAGTCGCGCAAAGAGGTCGGCCAACTCGAAGAGTTCTGCAAGGAGTTCGGAGCGAAGGGCATGGCTTCCCTATCCGTTGAAAGTGGCGAGACCGGGGAAGAAGGACTTGTGAGCGAGTCGGGCCTTCGCGTCAAGGGATCCTTCGCAAAATTCCTCAAGCCAGCCGAGATTGAAGGGATTCTGAAGGCGAGTTCGGCCGAGGCGGGTGACCTGCTTTGCTTTATCGCCGATAGCTACGCGACTTCCAACACTGTGCTGTCTCGCCTGCGGTTGTTGATTGGCGATCGGTGCGGATTGCGCGACTCCCGCAAGATGAAGTACTGCTGGGTGCTCGACTTCCCCCTAGTGGAGTGGAATGAGGACGAGAATCGCTGGGATTCCACGCACCACCCCTTTACGGCGCCCAAAGAAGAGGACTTGGTTTACATCGATTCGGACCCGGGCCGAATTCGCGCAGACTGTTACGACGTTGTATGCAACGGCGTGGAATGCGCTTCGGGATCGATTCGAATCCACCGGTCTGACATTCAATCGAAGGTGTTCTCACTGCTGGGAATCAGCGACGAAACTCAACGAGAGCGGTTTGGGCACATGCTGGATGCGTTCTCTTTTGGCGCTCCGCCCCATGGCGGCATTGCCCCGGGTATCGACCGGTTGGTGATGATGCTGACCGATAACGAGAACATCCGCGAGGTCATTGCGTTTCCGAAGATGGGCAACGGCTACGACCCGATGATGGACGCGCCAAGCATCGTTGACGATGCGCAATGGAAAGAGCTTGGGCTACAGATAACTCCCCGAAAGTCTTGACGCATTCGGCAACATCTTGTACTATAGGTACGGAGATAATGCTCTATGGCTGTTTGTTCGGAATGTGGCGCCCTCTTCTTTGTGGGCGGACAAAAGCACGGCGCTCGCAAATTCTGTAGTGAAAGGTGCGCCGAGAAGGGCGTTGCACTTCTGGTCGTGGACCAGATGCCGAAGCCTGCGATCAACAACCTTGCAAGGCAATTCTTCGACGCGGAGTGCCCCGTTTGCCATCGGACGAACCGTGGTGTCGACCTCCGTAGAGATCATCGATTGATATCGGCCATCGTCGTCCAGCATTTCAGCGATCGTCAATACGTATGCTGCCGTTCTTGCGGAGCGCGCAGACAATTGGGGATGCTAGGAGCGACGTTGGCGCTTGGGTGGTGGAGTCCACGCGGCATTTTCATGACACCTGTTTGGGTCGGTAAAAATGCGTTTGAATTGATCAAAACTGCTCGTAATCGACCTTCCGCGGAGATATCTGATCTCCTCGCGCGCGAAGCCGCGGAAGATATCCTTGCGCGAGTCCAGACCTCAGCGAACTGTTAGCCCATGAGAGCTTGTAACACTTGCGGGACCACGGTCTTGTTCGGTGGCGTGAAAACCGATGGATTCACGTTCTGTAGTAAACGGTGCGCGGGAAACAGTCCGAAACTCGCCGCCATGCGAGCAGTGCCTCACGAACGTGTTGAAGCGTCAGTTCAACAGATATTTAACGGGCCGTGCCCAATATGTGCCGGACCTGGCCCTATCGATATTCGTCCCGCATATAAGATTCTCTCGGTAGTTGTTGTAACTATTTCTGGGCACACGAGGACAATCTGCTGTGCAAAGTGTGGTCGAACGCAGCAGCTGAAGAGCATTGCCTATTGCACGCTTCTAGGCTGGTGGGGCATCCCGGTAGGATTGATTGGAACCCCTTGGCTAATCGGCGCAAACCTGTTGGAGATTGCGAAGACTAGGAGGAAGACGCCTTCAACTGCGTTGGCGCAACATGTGCGGCAGGCGATCGCCGAAGGACCGCCTCCCTTTCACGGGGCGACTTATTGCAGAGATTCATCTTCCTATTAGGGCTTCTGATCTACTCTGATTTGATCCGTCCATTCCAGAAGTCCGTGTGCGATTGACTGAGTTTGAATTCGCCACATTGAAGCGGCTCGTCGTGAACAACCGCCAAGCGAATTGATCATCGACGAGCCGTATAACCTTACTTCGCGATTCGCTGGCGGTACTTGTCGTAGAGTTGGGTCCAGTGACTCGTCAGCGGGATCGATTTGCCGTTGATGTACAAGCCGCGTACATGCGTTGAGATTTCGAGGGGATCGCCATCCATCACAACTACGTTTGCGATCTTGCCCCGAGTCAAGCTCCCCATCTTGTCCGCTGCGCCAAACATCGTAGCCGCATTAATTGTGAGTGCTTTGATGGCGGCTTCCTCAGGAAGACCGTATGCGCAGGCAAGGCCAGCGCGCAAGGGCAACTCATAGGACAGTGCGCTCTCTCCCGAACCGAATGCCATCATGACACCGGCACGATTCAACAGGGCGGGCTGGCTGAGGACGGAGTCGTATGGATCGTATTCCCGCGATGGCTCATCGCCTTCGGCGCCGAGTGCATTGACGGGTGTCGGCTGGAGAATGACGGGGATATTGTTCTTCGCCAAGAAGTCGGCTGCCCGCCACGTTTCCTTGCCGCCGGAGAGGATCAGCTTGAGCTTTAGATCTTGAGCAAGCTTGACTGCTTGCTTGATCGACGCTTCCGTGCCGGCCGAGATCACTACTGGTCGCTCACCGCTCAGATACGGGGCAAGTGCTTCGAGTCGGTTGTCGAAAGGAGTGTTTGCAGGTTCCTCTTTTCGGGCGATCAGATATCGCTTTGCCATCTCCAAGTAGTCGCGAAGATTTGTTCGCTGTTGTTCAGCGAAATCCTTCTGCCGTTGCAGATCCTCGGGCGACATGTTTGCGCGGAAGAAACTCGGAATTGATTCCGGGCCGGCAGGATAGTTGATGTAAAGGACAGCTTGGCGCACCACGCCAAGTTGTTCTGTCGTCCAGCCGTCGAGGTTCATTAGCGAGCCTTGACCGGGGATCACACCGCCGAGGGGCCGCTCCATCGTCGCGGTCACGCCGCCGAGGCGGGTGATCGGGATATGGAAACTTTCAGGATTGACGGCATCCAGTGCGATCAGGTCGCCTTGGAATCGTCCCAATTCGCTTGTGTCAGTGGTTGCTCTGACAGAATCGATTTCCTGCCGTCCGATCTGCGATTGAGCATCGATGAATCCTGGATACACCTTCATGCCCTTCGCGTCTACGACGAAGGCACCTGCTGGTACTTCGGCGTCCTTGCCGACAGCGGCAATCTTTCCGTCGATGATGACGACAACGCCGCCGGGGATCATTGGTTCGGTGACGGGATACACATCGCCGCCGACGATTGCAATCGCGCTCGCAGTTGAGGGCGCAAGGGGCATATCCTTTGCGGTGGATACGGCCACGTCGTTCGTGCGCTTCGAACTGCCGTCCAGACCGAACGAGTCACGGTGCTGGAACATGACTTCGCCGTCGATCAGCGTCATATCGCAACGCGAGAACACGCTAAGCGGGTTGCCATCCCAGATGGCAATGTCGGCGTCCTTTCCTGGTTCGAGGCTGCCTACGACTTTATCGATGCCGAGTTGTTTCGCAGGATTGATCGTTACGAATTTGATGGCTTCCTCTGGTGGAACTCCTCCAAATCGCATCGACTTCGCGGCGTCCATGTTCACGGGCGTCATGCCATTCGACGTGTCAGTGTTGATCGACATCGTCATGCCTGCCATCCATCCCAACGCTGCGTTGTAGGGGATGGCATCCATGACCTCCACTTTGTAGGACCACGCATCGGCGAAGCTGCTCGCCATGATTCCGGCTTTAGCAAGCTCAGGCGCGATCTTATAGGCCTCCAAGGAGTGCGTGAACACGAGGCGGAAGTTGTATTCCTGCGATAGCCTTGCCATCATCAGCATCTCGTCTTGTCGATACGAGTGGCAGTGGACAATGACCTTGCGCTTTAGAATGTCGGCCAGGGTTTCGAGACGTAGATCCTTTCTCGGCGGCAAGCCTCTGCGATTCTTGTTGTAGCGATCCCAGGTATCCATATAGGTCTTCGCCTGCTCGAAAGCACGGCGATACACCTGCTCAACGCCCATTCGCGTGGAGGGAAATCTCGTTGGTGGCGAAGAGTCGTTGGCGTCTGTTACGTTTTCACCCAGAGCAAACTTCACGATCCTCGGGGCGCCGGAGAACAAGACCTCTCTGACCGGGTGCTTCCACTTCAGCTTGATGATCTGGCTCTCGCCGCCGATGGCATTCGCGCTGCCATGCAGGACCAGAGCGGACGTATATCCGGAAGCAAGCTTGAAGTAAAAACTCGAGTCGTCCGGATCGATGATGTCGGCGACGCGGACCTCGTCGGTGATGGAGTCCGAGAACTCGTTGACCGATCCAGCTACGCCCATGTGGCTGTGTGCATCAACGATGCCCGGAGTTACGATCTTCCCTTTTGCGTCGATGACAATGGCGTTTGCGGGAGCTTGAAGATGCTCTCCAACTGCTTTGATCTTGCCGTTCACAACGAGGACATCGCCCTCTGCGAGTACGGGACCGGTAACCGTTATTACTCGACCGCCTCGAATCAAGCAGGTGCCGTGAGTTATGACGGAAGGCTTGCGCATGGCGTCGGTTTCAAAAGGAATAGCGGGTTGCTGGCCCGTCATCTGGGCGAGAAGGAGACTTGCGATAATCACTTCGCTCCCTCCACTCCGCCATCTTCGTGACCTTCGTGACCTTCGTGATTGCCAAACCCTCGCCTTCGCGGAGGTTCAACACCAGCCTTCTTGGAAATGTCGAAGAATCTTCCGCCGACAAACACATACATTGTTTTTGTTTCGCCTTTAACGAAGTCGCCATTCATGATGGTGAGGTTCGCGATCTTGCCTGCTTCGACGGTGCCGAGTTCCTTCTCAACGCCAAAAAGTTTTGCAGGATTGATTGTCAGAGCGTCGAGCGCCGCTTGACGATTGAGCCCCTCGGCAATCACTCTTCGAAGATTCTTCCAAAACTCGTCTCGATCCTTTGAGCCTCTACTGGAGAAGGCGAACGGTACTGAAGATGCTGCGAGAGCCTTCGCGGTTCGAACGCGGTCCAGCCACTTTCCTTGGCGCTCTGCCATCACTTCGGGTGGTACGTTTTCGGCATCTTCGTTAACGCCGGGATTTTGCCCTTCCGGCTTTGCAGGGGGAGGATTCGGCGTACCGCCTGACGGAGGATTCTGCTTTCCAGGAGCAGGCTTCTCTTCACTCTTTTTGGCAGGAGACGGCTCTGGCGCATAGTTCATGGCGAGGAGAACTGGAATTCCGCGCTTCTTGATGTCGTCGATTTGTGTGTAAGCATCGAGGCCGCCTACGATGATCGGCTTGAGATCGAATTGATCCGCAACGCCAAGGCACCTCGCGATTTCAAAGTTGCGATCGCACTCGAGGATGGCGGGCATCTTTCCGGAGAGCATCGGTTGCAGCGCCATGAGCGGTCGATCGACATTGCCTAACTCGTTCGTGAATGCTGCCGCGCGTTGAGCATCCATAAGGGTTTGCCTCAGATGTGCCATGTATCCGAGTGGCGTTGCGGGATAGCCTTGGCCGGAAGCACGAAATCCAACACACATCCCAAAGATGGAACGCAGAATGCTCTCACGTACGGGTCGCCCGCTCGTGTTCACAAATGCGGCGGTGCCATTGAGAATTCCGCCAGACGGAGCAATCAATTCGCTTGTGAATCCTGCCTTTCGCTCTGCGTCCATGCCACTGAGATCCAAGAAATCGGCGGCATTTAGCTCAGGCCGAACACCCTTTCGATTTGCCTCTCTCATCGACGCGGGAGGCGTAACACCTGGATCGACCTTGACGTCTTGATCCGGAATCGGATCCGGAAGTTTCAGCCCCTTCGTCGTGTAAGCGTCAATGAAACCTGGGTAGATCGTTAGGTTTTCGCCTTTTATTACGAAGGCGTAGCTGGGAACCTTGACGTCTGCACCCACCGCCTGAAGGCGGCCGTTTCGGACAATTACGGTGCCCTTTTCGATCACTTTGCCGCCACCCACTTCAATGCGGGCGCCGACAATGGCGTAGGTTTCCTTGTACATGGAGTCGCTTTCCTGCTCAGCCGTTTGAGCCTGAGCGAAGCAAAGCGGCGAACTAAAAATCAGCAAGAGAGCTGACCTATAAACGGTCGCAGGGATGGGACAAATCATTCGGGGTCGTTGTATCCTTTTAATGTAGTTCGGGCCGTGAGGGACGGCCACAGCTGGCGTTGGGCTGAGATTACGCAGGGACAATCCGTCCCTAGCAACGAACGAGTATAAGCCAGTACAATTGCTGGCTGGCGCTCCATGGATGGAATCTTGCACAACAAACTCTTTTTGAATCGGGCACTTGCCGCCGTTTTAGCGGTTACGTTGCCGACGATTAGTCAAGTCGCAACGCGTCAATCCTCTCCAGATCTCGCAGAGAGAGTCTTTCACGGACCGAAGGCGGCGAAGCGTGTTAGCGATGCCTCTCTTCCAAAAGAAACTGGTGAAGTGATTGTCCGATTGCAGGCGGGTGCGAGTGTCTCGGACCTCGCGCGCACCCACGGAATGGCTGCGTTGCGGCTACTCCAAGCACAGGGATGGTTTGTGTTGAAGAGCGATGGCTCACGAAGGAGTGGCGACATTCTCGCAGAGCTTCGCGGCGATCCGAACGTCGTCGTTGCGGGTAGCAATGAACATACAAATTACAAGCTCGCTGGATTCGCGCCAAATGACCCCTACTTCATGCCCAATGTACCGACGAGCGGGTGGGACGGTCAGTGGCACCTCGAGAACAACATCGGTGGGACGATCGATGCCAATGTTCGTCCTGCGTGGGAAAAGAATTGGACGGGAACGAATGTCGTCATCGGAATCGTGGACGACTGTTTGCAGAAGAGTCATCCCGACCTCTCTTCAAACTTTACGCCAAGTAACAGTTTTGATTTCGGCCAAAACGACACCGACCCTAGTCCGGTTAATGGATCTGATCAACACGGGACATCTGTTGCCGGAGTAGCAGGGGCGCGGGGCGGCAATGGAATTGGCGTGACGGGAGCTGCGCCGTTGGCCCGGCTGGCAGGGCTTCGCATCGACTTCGTCCATCAGACAACTCAGCAGTTCATCGATGCCACGCTCTTTCACTCGGCAAATGGTAGTGAGTCGATAAAGATCAAAAATCACAGCTACGGTTACAACGTCCCGTTTATCACAACGCCGCTTGAGAAGAATGCACTTGCGACATCCGCATCGCAGGAAACTATTCACGTATTTTCTGCGGGAAATGAGCGAGGTAATCGCGCGCAAGACTCGAATACTCTGGATCTCCAGAGCAGCCCCGATGCGATCACGGTTGCTGCGTTGGGGGAAGACGGCAAGTTCGCATCCTACAGTAGCTTTGGAGCCAACGTCTTCGTTTGCGCCCCCTCGAATTCGGCTGGGCTTCCATCGATTACGACGACGGACGTGGCTGGAGGCAATGGATATAACCCGACGATCGACACGTTTCCCGATCAGAACTACACAACAGAGTTTGGCGGCACGTCTTCGGCAGCGCCGCTTGTGAGCGGAGTGCTAGCACTTGCGAAGCAAGCCAATGCAAATCTCAGCACTCGATTGGCCAAGCATTTGCTCGCACGTTCTAGCAAGCTCGTCGACTCTGGCGATGTGACCACAGCTGGGGGATGGATCACAAATGGAGCGGGACTCAAGTTCAATGAGAACTATGGATTTGGATGCATCGACGCAGACAGCCTTGTCAACAACGCTCAAATCTATCAGGGCGTGACCAAACTTCAGACTGAAGTCGTTGGGCCGGTTTCGGTGAATCAGGCGATTCCCGATAATAGCTCGACCGGACTTTCTCAATCTTTTTCCATCAGTTCCCATGTGCCTCTCGAAGAGGTCTTATTGGGAATCAACGTCACACACACGTATCGTGGAGATGTCGAGATTTGGCTCCAATCTCCACGCGGGACTTCAAGCCGAGTTAAGAGTACAGCGCTGGGGGCGACCCCCAACTCGAGCGACGGCGTTCCCAACATCCACTGGACCTTCACTTCAAACGCATTCTGGGGCGAGGATCCTGCGGGTACTTGGACGCTCGTCGCAAAAGATCTTGCTCTTGGAGATACAGGCTCACTCGATGACTTTACGTTCACGGCGCGAATGGGACAGATGGTGCTCAAGGATGATGCGATGTTCACAGACGTGAGCATTCCCTCCGAGATGATTGCCGGACAAACCTACGCGGCTGGATTGGTCGCCCACAACAAAGGGTACAGCACGTGGTCCAATCCGTTGTGGTACATGCGATCGGAGAATCCGAGCGCAAACACGACTTGGGGATTCAGCCAAACAAATCTCGGTACTTCCGATTCGATCGCTCCGGGCTTTTCGAAGACATTCAGTTTGAAGGTCATCGCTCCGATGGACGCCGGCACCTACAACTTCCAATGGCGGATGCGGCATTCGGGCTACACGTCTTTCGGCGAGCCTTCTCAGAACGTATCGATCAATGTTTCGGTTTTGCCGGATGCTGCGCGGTATCTCTCGATCTCGTCTCTTCCCGCATCCGTCACAGCGGGGTCTTCATTCCCGGTGACGGTCTCTATGAAGAATGTTGGTACGAGTTCGTGGGTGGCAGGCTCGGGCTATCACCTGAAGGCGATCACCAGTTCCACAAAATGGGGCAATCCGACGGTTCCGCTGTCCAGTGGCGACAACATTGTACGGGGAGCGAACAAAGCATTTACGCTCAATGCGGTTGCGCCGCTAGCGCCAGGAACGTATGTATTCCAGTGGCGAATGGAGAACGGCACGACCGTCTTCGGGGATCTGACACCTGGTTACAAGATAAAAGTAGTCAGCCCTTAGGCCATTTAGCACAACTCGCTTAGGTGAACAGGCGAATAATGGGACAGTAAATGGAACCTATCCGGTACAAGACCGGCGAAGCTATCCGTTGGTTGAGAACGGGCGCTGAGGCCATTCGAAAAGAAGCAAAGGATAAGGGCCGCCAGGTCGTCCAACCGGGTGTTCCGAAGGACTTTCGAGACGCTGGGGGGCGCGTTGCCGCCGCAGCAGGCGCCGCTATCGACTTCGGCAAAAGCGCATGGGCCGATTTCCGAGCTGGCGAGCTAGAGCACACCGAATACGTTCTCACCGATGACGGATTCGACATTGTGAAGGGGCCATCGATCAAATCCGTTCCCTATGAGAGGGTGCAAAAGATCCAACGACGAGCAGACCGCGCAACGATTTCCCTTGACCGCGGCTCGATCGTGATCAAACCTCACGCCTACATCTTGGCCGGCGGCCTAAAGGTCCCCGTCGGCTGGGTTCGCAACGGCATGGAAGTTCCCTACGAACTGCTTATGGACGAGCTATCCGCGAGGTGTGGGGTAAACATCGAAGACTCGTGAGCGCTTGGCTGCAACCAGAACCGACAAATTGGTGGCCAATCGTTGACGATGCTCTTGCAGAAGATATCGGGAGCGGCGATCTAACGAGCGGCTGTCTAGATGCCGACCTGATGTTCTCCTGGCGGATTGAAGCGCAGGCCGAAGGGTTTCTTTCAGGAGTGGGTGTCGCCGATTTTCTTCTTGGCCCTGTTCAGGGCGATCCAGAAGACACCTGGATCGAAGCCCATCGAGTCGACGGCGATTTTGTAAAGCGCGGCGACAAGGTGATCGAGGGCAGAGCGCCTGCTCGTCGAATCCTGACGTACGAGCGAACGGCATTGAATTTCCTCATGCACATGAGCGGGATTGCCACCCTCACAAGTCTCTTCGTCAAAAGGATTGAAGGGACTAACGCACGAATTGTCGACACGCGAAAGACGCTTCCCTTGTTGCGCGGTTTGGAGAAGTATGCGGTGCGATGCGGCGGCGGACACAACCATCGAATGGGCTTGTACGACGGCGTGATGATAAAGGACAATCACATCGCGGCAGTTGGAGGCATCACACAAGCGGTCGAACGTGTCCGCGGCTACGCCTCACATATGACTAAGATCGAGGTGGAATGCGAATCTCTTGAGCAAGTTGAGGAGGCGGTGAAGGCGGGTGCCGATGTTGTCCTGCTGGACAACATGGATCCGTTTATGATGCGAGAGGCGGCATCCAAGTTCCAAGGGCAATGCTTGCTGGAAGCAAGTGGTGGAGTTTCTTTGGAAACAGTTCGAGCGATCGCACAAACCGGTGTCGATCTCATTTCCGTGGGTGCGCTGACGCACTCGGCGCCAGCGCTGCCGTTTCATCTAGAAGCATCGTAGATCGTATGTTGTAGGTCGTTAATCGACGGAGAAGCCAAGTGACATCACCCCTACACGAAGAGCCTCTGATACAACTCGATTCCGTTGATTCGACACAGACCTTTGCGGGAGAGATGTTGCGCAAAGGCGAGTACGTCGGTGGTGTTATGGCATTTGAACAAACGGAGGGGCGTGGGCGCTTTGGCCGTAAGTGGCACAGCCCTCCCGGAGAGTGTCTTGCGGTCTCACTCGTATTCAAGAATTACATAGGTCATCCGCGACCGTATTTGATTGGCATGTCGCTCGCGCTTGCCGCGGCGCGTGCATTCAAGGCACAGGTTCAGTGGCCAAACGATGTAGTGGCCCGTGGCCGGAAGCTGGGCGGAATTCTTACGGAACTCATGCTCGACGAAAAGGATCGACTCGTGCCCGTCGTCGGCGTTGGGATCAATCTTGGCCAGCAGAGCTTTCCTGAAGACATCGCGGAAACGGCGACGAGCGTGATCTTGGAACACGGATTGGAAGTTGAGCCGATGTACGCACTCGATCTGATCCTGCACCAGTTCGAGTCCTTACGAGAGGCACAAACGTGGGGCGAACTCGCCAAGTGGTGGGAGCGTTTCGACGCGACGGCGGGCAAACGGTACACGCTACAAGACGGACGCGAGGGAATTGCGAAGGGGATCGGGCCCGAAGGCGAACTCCTTTGCACAGTCGATGGGCAAGAAGTTACCGTTCTGGCTGCGGACGCCGTTCTTCAGCCAATGTAAGGCGATCAAGCCGCCCAAGTGTCGGTATGATTTGATGGCTATCGGAGGCACCTCTTGCTTGTGCTCATCGCACTTTATTGTCAGCAACCCCAAATCGACGTTCTCAATCAACTCGCGAAGGATCGCGATGTTACTGCCCTCACCAAATATCTTGCTGATGAGCCAAAGCGCAATCCATTCAGTGTCCTGAAAACGGGTGGCGCTTATGCCGCTGGACGGCTGGGCTGGACTGCCAAGTCACTAGCCACACCGGATGGTGCGAATTATGTCGTTTTCTCGACGCCGCTCATCGAAGAGGACATGGGTGAGTTGCTCTTTCGAGCACGGGGCGACGGGAAGCTTACGTATGTCCAGGAATCCGACAGCATGGGAGTGCAACTCGACTCGCACAACTTTGACATCCGGTTTGACCTTCGAGGCGGCAAGCTGATCGCGACGGATCAGCTCAACTGTCATTGGACAAGCAAAAGTCACGGAAAGCATTTTGTCTTTCGGATTTCGCCAACCTATACCGTTCACTCCTTGCGCGATGAACGCGGCGAAGATGTGCCGTTTGTTCAAGCAGGCGGAATTGTTGCTGTCACTCCGGGGAACCGAGCCCTCAAATTCGTAGCGAGCTATGACGGCACGAACCTTATGCCTGCTTTCGACCGGCTTATCAGCGAGAAAGAAGCGACCCTTTCCGGATCCGTTTGGTACTTGAGCGTTGCGCGGCAGCCTGCGCCGTATGATATTACGATTCACTGCTCTCCGGAGTGGAGCGCGCTAGCCCAGGGCGACCTCGTCTCTTCGACGGTTGTGGGCAATGACCGCATCACCAAGTTTCATAACAGTGTGCCCGTGATCTGGTACGGCGCCTCAGTAGGTCCCTACAAGACGGTAGTGGATACGATCGGCGGTCGCGAATATGCGGTGATGAGTGCGGAGATGAGCGAGGAAGACATGCATCTCCAGAACTATTTCAACTCCGAAGTTGTTGAGTTCTATTCAAAGGCTTTTGTGCCCTACCCGTTCAAGCGATGGACGGCTCTTGACAGTTGGCAGTTTCACGGCGGTCCTGGCGCACTCGAGGCTTACTCCTTTGCAACTTATCCTGGCGGACTTCCGGGACTGGATTCCCACGAGCCCTCCCACACGTGGTGGGGCGGCCTGATCAACAACAACTATCTGAGTTCGCTTTGGAACGAAGGATTCGCAGTTTTCAGTTCGGGATTCTACGCTCGAAATCAGCCGTATGGCAACGCAGCCGAAATGGCGAAAGCATTCGTTTCGGTGCCACAACCATTTCCTGGGTTCGATTCAGTGCCGATGTCGGAGTCTGGCGTCGACGTCGGTCCGATGGCGGCTGCTCTGGGTTATGGAAAGGGTGGCTATGTTCTGCAGATGCTGGAGGACGAACTGGGTACGGACCTGATGACGCGATGCATGCGCGAGTGGATCAAAGCGAGTTCCGGAAAAGTTGGAGGTTGGCCAGAGTTTGAATATTGGGTCAACCAGGTCAGCAAGAAGAACTACAAGTGGTTCTTTGACCAATGGGTGCGCACTCCCGGGTATGCCAATTGTTCTCTGGAGGCAGTTCGGTGGAGCAACAAGGTCCTAAACGGAACTGTTCGGTTCAAAGGGGACACGAGCTATCGGTTCACCACAGACATTCTCATCGAGTTTTCTGATGGGCGCCGCGTTTTCGATCGCGTTGCAGTCACTCCCAACGGCAATGACACGGGGAGCTTCACCATGAATGTCACAGCTGCTCCCACTCTCGTGGTACTTGATCCTTGGCAGAAGCTCTTGCGTACGCACGATCGATCGGAGACGCGCATAACGCTCGATCAAAACCTTTTCAGATTGAAGGCTTATGTCGATCCTGGCCACACGGACTTCCTGAAGCCATTTGGTCTTGAATCTGGCGTCCAAACGTTGCCAACGAACCCCGCTGGAATTCTCTTCATCGGTTCGCCAGTAACTACGCCGATGATGGCGGAACTTTGCAAGGCAGCAGGGTTTCAGGTTGATGGGCACACCCTCACCTACGATGGAACGAAAGTCGATTTGGACTTTCCAGCACATTGGGATCCTAAGCTTAGAATTCCACGTGGACAAGTTGTCGCG
>JADMIO010826380.1_pt1 | contig 49373 bp, 39 predicted proteins | sample 8958161 | NCBI WGS metagenome assembly JADMIO01 (sample SAMN16585339, study PRJNA669376) | soil metagenome | isolation source: Crop rotation soil | place: USA: Cullars Rotation, Alabama | collected 2011
GCCGCGACTTCAAGTCACGTGAATTCCAAGCTTCGGATCCCACTGTGCTGGAAAGAGCCGGTCGGCGAACACATCGTCGTAAGTCATGCGCATCGGGAATTTCGGGATGGCCAGAAGCTCGGGGCTCACCACGGAACGCAGCGCACGCCGCAGGATGTATTTCTCCTTGCCGCGCCGGATCTTGAGAGCTGCGGGCACTGTGAATGCCGTTTCGATCATGCCCCGATCCAGATAGGGCGAAGTGAATCCCACTCCTGAGGCCCCAAGCGTGCGCTCGAGTTTCGGCAGCCACTGAGCGACCGATTCCTGGAAGCCCTGGCGCATGAAGTCGTTCAGAAACTCCCGCGACAGGCGCGGGAGTGCCGGCAGCGCATCGTCCGGACTTGCGCCGGATACGGCAGGAACAGCGGGGACCGCTCCTTTGAAATAGAGGCGATCGAGCAGCCCCCCGAGCATTGTGCGGGGTACGCGGCCTGCCTGAGTCAATGAATAGAATTCGAGGAGAGCTGAGCGCAGCGGTAGCACGAGCGAGTAGAGCCACAAAATCTTGTGACGCGGCATGCCGGCGAACTGCCCATCGGCCGCCACGCCGGAGATCAGGACGTCCACCACGCCCCGTGCGGCGCGTCCCAGCTCGAAAAACTGCACGGACTCGCTGCGCGAGATCGGATTCTCGAGGTGCCACACCACTTCGGGCAGACGCTCGAGTACGTTTTGCGGCGTCACGTACACCGGGTGATGGATGGCACCGAGCCGTTCCGAAACCAGTGCCGCGGTGCGAACCTCCGGATCGTTCTGATCAACGCCTGCCGTGAAGGTGTGCAGTTCGGCATCAGGCCGGAACTTGCGGCAGGCGAAGGCGACGCCGATGGAATCTATACCGCCGCTCAGCGCGACGCCGACCCGCTCCACAGACCCGCGACCGCCACGCTCGACGCGCAGTCGCATGGACTCGAGGAAGCTCTCGGATATCCTGCGTGCCGCCTCATCCTCGCTCTGATACTGGACAGCGCCGGAGGGTTGGGTCATGCGCACCGCTGCGCTCGGCTGTGCCGTGGCCGAGAAAGCCATCAGTGTCCCGGGCGCGATGGAGCGGATTGCGCTGAACAGCGTGCGCTCGCTCAACAGGTGCTTGCGGCTCTGCAGGCGCTGCAGCATTTCCCTGTCGAGGGAGGCATCGCACTCGGGCGAGAGCAGCAACGCCTTGTACTCCGAGGCGAAGAACACTGTGCCATCGGGCAGCCTGGTGAAATACAGAGGCTGGGCACCGCAGAAATCCCGTCCCAGCAGCAACTGTTGGCTGCGTCCGTCCCAGATCGCCACGGCGAAATCGCCATTCACGAGCTCGAAGGCCTGGGGTCCTCTCGACAGATAAAGATCGAGCAGCCATTCGGAGTCACTCCGGCTGCCCTCGGCGCGTGCGCCTGCGATGGAGTAAATCCGGCCATCGAGGATCAGCGTGACATCGCTGCGTGAGGCGGTCATCCGCTGCGGAGCGTCGGCCACCTGTACCAAGGTGCATTGGGGCGAATCCCCGGCCACCAGCATGTCTGTGCCGCGATGCGACAGGCGCTCGTACGCCGCTCGCGGATCCACTGGCCGTGTCCGCCCCGACCAACCGAATATTCCGCTCATGCCGGATGCCCTAGATCATCTTTTCGGCACGATACCACTCGTACGTGCGACGCAACCCCTCATCCAGGCCAACTCGGGGTGTATAGCCCAGATCGCGTTTCGCCTTGTCGATGCGGAAGGCACGGTTCTGCCGGTACCAGTCGACCCGCCTCGAGAAGATCGGCGGAGTGATGCCGAAGGGCTTGCATACTATCTCCACGATGTGCCCGGTCAGCACTACGGGCCAGACGGGCAATCGCACAACACTCATGTCGACGTTCATCGCCTTGGCGACGCGGCGCACGAGATCTCCGATCGCGACGTATTCCTCGTCCGCGATCAGATAGGCCTCGCCGTTACCCTTGTGCTCATCCATCGACAGCACGAGCGCATCGACCAGGTTGTCGATATAGAGCGGGTGATAAAGCGTGCGACCGTTGCCGAACATCGGGAACCATCCCTTGGCGGCCTGCCGGTAGATCATGTGGAAGCGCTCGGGATCACCCGGGCCGTAGATCGCCGCAGGACGCAAAATGGTGGCATTCAGCCCGCGCCGGGCGAATTCGAGAACAATGGGCTCGGCGAGGTATTTGGTCTTCTGGTAGTAGTCGGCCGGCTGAATCGGCGCTGTTTCCGCAGCCGGAGGCTGATCGACGTTGCCGTGAACCCCGCAGGTGCTGCAATAGACGAATTTGCGCACGCCGGCCGCGAGCGCTTCCTCGAGCACAATGCGGGTGCCTTCGACATTGACCTCATCATAGTGGCTGCTCGGAACATTGAGTTCGCGAAACGCGGCAGCAAGATGCTGCACGGCGTCGACGCCCTGCATGCAGCGTTTGACCACCGCGCGGTCGGTCACCGTGCCGATGACCACCTCGGCGCCCCAACGGCGCAGTTCGTCGGTCTTGTGTCCTTCCTTGTAGTCGAGTCCGACCACCTGATGGCCGTCGTCGAGCAGACGTTTCACGAGCGCCTTGCCGGTGAATCCCGTCGCGCCGGTAACCAGAACTTTCATTCCTGCCCCTTCCAGAAATGCCGCTCCCGATAGAGCGCCATTGTTTTGTCGATTTCGATACCGATCCGCCCCTCATCCCAGCCCAGCACCGTGGCCATACCGCGTGCGCAGGCATCGAGCACTTGCCGACCGGGATAGCCCGCCGAGCCCAGACCCGTTCGTCTGAAGACGGCGTCCTCGAGATGCCGGGCAAGCCACTCGCGCGCGGCTCGCTCTCCGGCGGCCTGCGCCTGCTGCGGGCTGCCAGCGCCGGCGAGGGGCGCGAGCATACCGAATCGCCTCGCTCCGGGGCCCATCGACCGCATCACAAGTCCTTGAAGGATTTGCGGTAGCGCCCAGCGGGCGACCTCCAGCGCCGTTGTGAACTTCACGCCGGTCAGTGACCAAAGACCGGCCAGTCCGCCGCGATGACCATAATCCACGAGCGAGGGGCTCGCGGACAACCTCGGTGCCGCGCCGGGCCGCCATTCTTCAGCCAATGGGAGGCTGCCCCAGTGGATGAGAGCGATGTCGCGCTCAGCAATCCCCAGGCCCGGCGCGGCAGCCGCAGCCAGTCCCACCAGCTCCATAGCGGCCGACCGGCGGACCTGCGCCTCATCCTGATTCGCGCGGCGAGGCACATAGTGCGTTCCCACCATTGTCCGGTCTCGCCACGGCACGAAGAAGAGCTGGCGGTCTCCCTCAGGCTCCGACAATGCCAGCGCGGATTCGCTGTGCCATTTCCGGTTCAACACGAGGTTCAGTGCCCAGCAGGACGGTCGCGCCGTGGTCCCGTTGCCGTCTGCGGGCAGATTCGCCGCGAGTCCGCTTTCGCTACAGCCCGTAGCGAGAACCGTCCGCGTCGCGTGAATCTCAAAAGACGACCCGGATTCCAAATCACTGGCAACCACGCCATCGACGCGAGAGCCGTTCATGAGCAAACTCGTGGCCGGGGTGTAGTTGGAGACAACCGCTCCAGATGTTGCGGCATCGGCAAGCAGACCCATTACCAGGGCTTCCGAATCCAGCGCGAGCACATCCCACCACCGACAGCCGGCCGTGTGCACTTCGCCCAGTGCTGGAGCAGCGATCGTGCCGAATTCGCGACGGCCGAGCATCCGACCGCGCGGAATGCGCTTTTCCGGAACAACGCCGGCATTGCGATCCGCCGAGACCAGATCGTTGACCGCGAGGGCGAGGCCCATTGCCGCGTAGCTTCGCGTGGCCACACCGTGACTTGCAATGGCACAGGCCAGCGGTCGCACCAGCTCCGGGGCCAGCACGCACCATCCCCGTCGGGCGCGAATCGAGCTGCGCATCCGGGCAAGATTCGCCTGCTGCAGGTATCGAAAACCGCCATGCAGAATCTTCAGGCTGTTGGAGGAGGCGCCTGCGGCAAAATCGCCCTGCTCGATCAGCGCAACTCTCGCACCCCGGGCAGCGCCCTCGAAGGCCAGGGCCGCACCGTACACGCCGCCCCCCACGATGAGCAGGTCGAACCTCGATTCGCGCAGCCGTGAAGTATCGCGCTGCACGCTCAACCGCTGGGGACGGCCAGCAGGCGATACGCATCCAGCAGCCTGCGCCGGAATATGGGCAGGGAGAATTCGGTTTCCACCCGCTGTGCTGCAGCTTTACCCAGGCGCTCCCGCAATCCCTTGTCCCTGATCAGTTGCAGCGTGCCGGCTGCCAATGCTTCAGGAGTCGCCTCGCAAAGCATCGCGCAGTCGTCGTTCAGCACCTGAGTATGCGAGCGGATACGGGTAGCGACGATGGGCTTCGCCGATTGCATGTAGGAATAAACCTTCATGGGCGTGTTGCCGCCAAGGGTGCGCGGCGAGAACAGCATGTCCGCCTGCTGAAGATATCTGGGCAATGCGGCGACTGGCCGCGGGCCGAGAAATTTAACGCGGCTGTCGATACCAAGATGTCGGGCGCGCTCCTGACAGGAGGCGATGTGATTCGCTTCGCCGCCGATCACCACGAGCTTCATCGCCGCATCCGCCGGCAGGAGCGCCAGCGCATCGAGGAGCAGATCGATGCCCTGGTAGTGTTCCAGGTTGCCGACGTACAGACCAAGCAACTCAGCGCCGCTCACATGCTCGCGCAAAGATTCGACAGATGCCGAGGTCTGATCGGGAAGCGGCACATCCGGCAGCACGAACACGCGTTCGGCCGGCACGCACGCCCTGGCTTTTACCGCGAGGTCCTCGCAGACTGCGAATACGCTGTCCGTCCGTCGCATCACGAACTTTTCGATGCCACGCAGAAGTCCTCCCACCGGCCTCAGCGCACGCCACTTGTCCAGAACCTGTTCGGACAGGAAGGAGTCCATGTCATAGACGAGGTGCTTGCGCGCAAAGACGTTGAACAGCACCGCAGGGAATATCGACTCCTCGACGGCATGAATGACGTCGTAGTCATTGCGCACGAGCAGGCGAGCCAGGCTCGCGCTCAGAAAGACGTCGCAAAGAATTTTCTTCCAGCTGATGCCGATCGGAATCCGTGAAACACCGGGCGGCCGCCCCGCACGAATGATACGCAGACCACGCACCTCGATATCGGTGCCCTCGTGGTAGGTCAGCAGATCGACCTGGTGGCCCGCTTCGCAGAGTGTTTCCGCGACCAGTCGGACGGCAATGGGCGTGCCACGTTCCTGGAAGAAAGGATGGGGCGCCACTAGCAGGATGCGCAGATTCATGCCTGCACCCGGTCGGCGCGCAGTATCACGGGGGACCCGCCGAGCGCGGTCAAGCCCATGCCGCGGCTCACGGTTTCCACGAATCGCAGGGGTGCGGCCGACTTCAGTGCCCGGTGTACCACCATTGGCATGAAGAACTGTTTGTGAACGCGCCCACGGCGAAAGCCATTGGCGGCGAACGTGTCTGCAATCTCACGCCGCGAGAAGCTCCGATAAGTGCGGGTATTGCCCTCAAATCCCTTTTTCAGTCCGAACAGGAGCGGCGTCAGCGCATTGAGTCCGGCTGTGCTCGGATAGTCGATGACCACCCAGTTTCGGGCGACCCTGCACATCTGAGCCAGCAGCGGTTCCCACGCCTCGACGTGGGAGACCAGGCGCACAGAGATGACGAGGTCGAAACTGCGATCGGGAAAGGGCAGTTCCAGCAAGTTGCCCTTCACGAACGGGCAGTCGCGCTCGCCGTGCAGGTCGCGAAGATTACGCTCACATTCCGGATCGCTGCCGAAAACCGTCGGCGACCACCCCAGCCTGCGCAGCGGATCGACGAGCTGACCATGTCCCCCACCCACATCGAGCGCCGTGCCGGGTGTGCAGTCGCGAAGGACGGCGGCGATCGCAGCGGCCTGCACCTTCAGCAAATGGGCTCCAGCCTTGCCGGCGAAGCGGCTCGCATATCCGGCCGAAGAGGTTTCGATGTCGGGAGTTTCGATCATGTTCTCAGCCGCAGCTGATTTATCACGAACCGCGACGCGCGCTCCAGGCGACCGAATGTGCGCAGCGGCTGCGGATTCGAGCGGGACAGCAGACGTGCCTTGAGTTCGGCGGCGGCGGTGTCGTCAGCGATGTTGCCGGCAAAGGCCACGCCGAATGTGCCGACGCGCGCTGCCTGGTCGCTCAACGGAAGGGGATCCGTTCCCGACAAGACGGGCAGGCCCTGCTTCTCGAGGGTGGCGAACACGGCGGGCCGTGGCCAGAACCAGGGCCGGCCACTGTTGTCACCCGCGAACACAGGGGGCGCTGACGCCCGAGGTTCCAATGCGCTCTCGACGAGCTTGCCGCGGCTGCCTAACCATTTACCGACGCCCCAAGGCAGCACGACAAGCGCGCCGGCGGCGTGGCTTGCCGCCAGTGTCTGCTCGAGCGGCATCCTGTCGGGTACGGTGTGTCGGGTCATCAGCGCAAGCACTTCGATTTTCTCAATGGTTTCGATCTGGCGACCTGCCACGACGCGCAGCCTTATGCCTCGCTCGCTGTCGGAGGCGATCAGCGTTTCCGGCTCGGATGAAGCACGCAGATTCCACCGGCCGATACGCGACTCGCCCCGCTCGATCCGTGCCCGCGTTGCACCGAACCAGTCCACTCCTGCCATCTCGGTCAGGAGAAGGATGCCCGCCCAGTCTGCGACCCCAAGCCTCGCCGCCGCCGAGTGGAGATTGTCGCCGGCGGCATCGAGCAGCCGCGCAGGATCGAACTGCGGATGCAGATGGACGTGACAGTCGATCAGAGTCCAGGATTCAGCGGTCACGATCGGACATCCATCCGCGACGATAGCTTGTGCCGGCGTGCCCGTGGCCTGCCGGAACCCTAAGATCAATCCTGCCGGTGCGGCTCGTACACGACCGACAGATTGACCGAGTTCGACATCGCGTCGCGATCCTGGGGCGTGTCGTATTTCTGGTTCCTGTAGTTGTATTCGCCCGAATAGGAAATCGTTCTCGTCTGGCGCCAGGCAAGACCCGCAGTCGCTACACCGTAGCGCCTTTCCGCCAGCGCGACATCGCCACCCACGGACTTGTCACGGATGTATCGCACGCCGATGTCGCCTACCCAGCGCTGACTGAACTGATGGTCCAGCCTGAACCGTACCTGGTCACGCTTCACGAGGACACCCGAGGCGTTCGGATCCACACTGAGGGTGAGGTCGAACAGCACCTTGTTGACGGGAAAGGTCCATTGCACGCCGGCGCCGCCCACATAGCTCGTCGTGGTATCCGGCTTTTCAACCTCGGTCGGGAGGGCGTCCTGCTTGGTACGGCGAAAACCGCCCCGGAAATACGTCTGCCCGATATCGGAAAACTGGCGGCCCCACTCTGCCTCCGCCCCGTACGTGTCGGCAGCACGAGAGAAAGCGGTGTCGGGATCGTACTTGCCGGCATCGCCGCGCACCGTGAGCGTGCTGGTCTGCGACAACTTGTAAACCCAGCCCAGCGAGCCGCCGTACGCGGTGTAGCCGGTCTGACCGGAGCGCGTCTTATCGAAGCTCACATCGCTGAAGCGCGTACGCACCTCGAGCGAATTGCGTTGAGTCATGTCGAACTGCAGGCTCGGCAGCAGCGAGATCAGCTCGCGCTTGTTGTTGGTGATGATCAATCCGCTGTCGCCGCCGTCAGGCTCACCGAGATCGGGATCATCGATACCGGGGCGCTCGCTGCGCGAGGTGGTCTCATTCGCGTAGTTGATCGTGGTGCCGGCCCGGAATTTCTGGCCCTGATGCTGAAGGACGCCGCTCAGATAGCCATCCGTCGAATTCTCCTCCGACTCATCGTAGAAACTCGCGTGCACTCGCGGCACCAGGGAGACGTAGCCCGTTGGCGTGGCGCGACGCAGGTCGACCTGTCCTTCAATATCGGCTCCCGACACGGAGATGGGGCCCTGGGTATCGGAGTCCATCAGATAGTTGTCATCGTAGGTGCCGCCCACCGAGAGCAGCGGATTGAATGACCAGTCCGAGGCGTGAGCGGCCGCTGCACCGGCGATGCCGCCGAGGGTGAGGAGGACCGCACGTACGACCTTCGGGTTGCGATTGAATAGCTTCGGTCTTGTTGTCATGAGCCTTCGATCCTATGGGACGACGACGACGTCGCCGGCTTCGAGCTGGATGTTCTGCTCGAGATTTCGGCCGCGCGCCACATCGTTGTATCGGAAAGGCAGCGCAACCTGCTTCCCCGCTGTCCTTCGCAGGATGGTGATGTCGCCGAGCGCGGCGAACGGCGTGGCGCCGCCGGCCATGCTGAGGGCCTGCATGACATCGACCCGCGGGTTCACGATGAACTCTCCGGGCTTGGTCACCTGCCCGATGACATACACTTTGTTGCCGCGCACTTCCTGCACGGCGACGGTCACTTCAGGCTGCGACATAAAGCGGCCGAGCCGCTCCTTCACGACCTTGTTGATTTCCGCCACTGTCTTGCCACGGGCGTCGACTTCACCCACGAGTGGGAACGAGAACTGTCCATCGGGACGCACCAGAACTTCCGGCCGGGTGAGATCCGGCTCTTTCCACACGGATATGTTGAGGAGATCGCCGGGTTTGACCGTATAGCCGCCCTCGGAGGGAGCTGGTGCCGGTGCCGGAGTCTGGGCAGGGACAATGGGGGCCAGCAGAAGCAGTGCCACACCCGAAATCCACCGTTGTCTCAACATCATGAGCCGTTCCCCTTCATTAGCGTTCACTGTAGCGACCGGTCACACCGGCATCGCGGCTGGCTATCTTAAGCTACCTTGAGGTCCGGACGATCGCCTATTGGCCGCCGCATTGAGCTTCCTTGAATTGCGTCGCTATTTGGCGTCGCCGGCACCCTGTATCATTGCCGCGCCGCCCAGAGCGGCCATCACATAAATAAGTCGAGCGCCACCCGAGCCTGAAGGAGCCCCGTTTTTTGGCAACCCGCCCCAAGCTTTCCATCATCGTGCCGTTCTATAACGAGGAGGAGAGCATAAAACCGCTGCACAAGGCGATCGTCACCGCTCTCGATCCACTCGGTGTGTCCTACGAGATGGTCTTCGTCAACGATGGCAGCCGCGACGGGACCCTGCGCATTGCGGTCGAGCTTGCGCGATCCGACTCCCGGGTGCGGGTCGTCAACTTCCGCCGTAACTACGGCCAGACCCCGGCAATGGCGGCCGGAATCGAGCACGCCCGGGGCGAGATCCTGGTGACCATGGACGGAGATCTGCAGAACGATCCGGCCGACATCGGTCTTTTCCTGCAGAAGATGGACGAAGGCAACGACATCGTGGTCGGCTGGCGGCACAACCGTCAGGACAAGCTCGTCTCGCGCAAGGTCCCCTCGATGATCGCCAATCGCCTGATCGGCAGGGTGACCGGTGTGCGTATCACGGACAATGGCTGCTCGTTGAAGGCCTACAGGGCCTCGGTCATCAAGGAAATCCCGCTGTACTCCGAAATGCACCGCTTCATCCCGGCGATGGCCTCGATCGCCGGTCCGCGCATTGCCGAGATCAAGGTTCGTCATCATGCGCGCCAGTTCGGTCAGTCCAAATACGGGCTGTCGCGCATCTACAAAGTGCTTCTCGACCTGATGGTCATCAAGACGATAGCGTCGTTCACGTCGCGTCCGCTGCGCTGGTTCGCATTCCTCAGCATCCCCCTGGTGCTCCTTTCGATGATCGCCTTCGGCTACACCATCGTGAACCTCCTTGGCGCGCAACCGTCTGTGTCGCTGCCGATCGCAGGCAGCGGTGTCATCTTCTTCACCTCCGCGCTCGTGATGCTGTGCGGCGGTGCCATCGGCGAGCTGGTCTATAAGCTTGGCGATGTGCGCGACCTTCAGTTCTCCCGACTCACAAGCAAGGTGCGCACCGGCGCAGCAGGCAGGTAATCGAGCCATCATGTCCGGAAAAGATCAGTCAACATTTCTGTCGGTCATCATTCCGGTCGGCGAGCGACACGCGCAGTTGGCCTCGCTCTATGCGGAATACAAGGCCGCCCTGGTTGAGCTGGGACTGCCCCACGAATTCGTGTTCGTACTCGATGGCGGCAGATCGAAAGCCGCTGCCGAACTCGACCAGCTGCTGCAGGCAGGCGAGTCCCTCACGGTGGTGAGCCTGACACGGCGATTCGGCGAGTCGACCGCGCTGATGGCGGGGTTCGAGCGAGCCCGCGGCAACATCGTCGTCACGCTCCCCGCCTATCATCAGATCGATGCAGCCGAGATCGGCAAGCTAGTGAATGCAGTGGGTGATTCGGCGGATATCGTGGTGGCACACCGCTGGCCTCGGGCGGGCGGCTGGCTCGAGAAGGTCCGTCGAGGGGCGTTTCACAGTTTCATATCGAGCGTGACCGGCCTGCGCCTGCGCGACCTTGGCTGCAGCGCACGCGCGATGAGACGCCAGGTGCTTGAGGAGGTCGCGCTCTATGGCGATCTGCATCGCTTTCTTCCCGTGCTGGCCGATCGGCAGGGATTCCGGATCAAGGAAGTGGATGTCAGACAGTCGCCCAAGGACCGCTATACGGGGATCTATCATCCCAAGGAATACACCCACCGCGTCCTCGATATCTTCACGGTCTTCTTCCTGGTGCGGTTCACCAAGAAACCGTTGCGTTTCTTCGGAATGATCGGTGTCTCGACCTTCGGGATCGGGGTGCTGCTGCTTGCCATTCTGGTCATCGAGCGGCTGGTTTTCGCGCAACCCCTGGCGGACCGGCCTGCCCTGCTCCTCTCCTCGCTGCTGGTCGTGCTCGGAGTGCAACTTTTCGCGCTCGGACTGCTCGGTGAACTCATCATCTTCACGCACGCCAAACACATCACCGAATATCAGGTGGACAGAGTTATAGAGTTCGAGCCCGGCGAGGCCCAGGCCGAGGAGCCGCAGTCGCGGTGGAAGTCGGGCTGAGCTTTGGCGCGGCACCGGCCCTTGTTTACAATTTTGGGCAGGCGGCGTGCCGGCGCAGGCTTAAGCTCGTGATTTCAATCACATTCGGGTTTACTGGGATGGCTTCTTACACACTTAGCCCGTATAAAACCTTTCGCTTCCAGCAGCCCAGCCTGCTGCGGCAGCCTCAGGGGATAAGATCGGGCGCCACAGCGTTAGCCGTGCTAAGCCTTACTACGACAAACTGATCAGTAGCGCGACGGGACCATGCAGACCAAAGACCAGACGTTTTCCGACTACGTATCCGTCCTGAAGCGGCGCTGGCGGCCGGCGGTGCTCGTCGGCGGCGGCCTCCTGCTGGCATTCGTCGGGCTGGCGTTCACCCTGCCGGCCGGCTACCAGTCCCAGACCACCATTCTGATCGAGCAGCAGGAGATCCCGGCGGACATGATCCGCTCGACCGTCGCGAGCTACGCCAATGAGCTGCTGCAATCCGTACAGCAGCGCGTCATGTCGACGGAAAACGTCACCGCGATCATCAACAAGCTCAAGCTTTACGATGAGGCCAGCCGCCGCGACGCCATGGGCGACCTCGTGGACGAATTTCGTTTGAATACCACACTCACCCCTGAAGTCGCCCCGGCCGTACACGAAAATTCCGGCCGCACGGCAGAGGTCACCTACGCCTTCACGGTGGCCTTCGTCTACTCGGATCCCGACCTGGCCATGGCCGCGGTGCAGGAGCTCGCAAGACTCTACACAACGGCGAATCAGTCGCTGCGACAGGAATCCGCGGGCAAGACCACGCAGTTCTTCGAAGCCGAAGCCAACCGGCTGCAGCAGCAACTGGCTGACACTGAAACCAAGCTGGCGTCGCTTCGCGCCCGTTACGGGGTAGTGATGACCGACAACCCTGCGCTCAATCTCTCACGGCTCGATCAGATCGAACGCGAGATGGCGCAGATTGACTCCGACATGCGTGCCGCACGCGAGCGCCGGGACCTTCTCGAGAGCGATATTTCGCGCACGCCGCGCTACCGTCCGGTGCTGGATGAGTCCGGACAGACCATGCTCTCGGGCTCGGATCGCCTGGCACAGGCCCAGCAGGAGCTCGTTGCCCTGCGCGGTCGCTACAGTGACGACCATCCGGATGTGGTCAGGCTCAAGCGGGAGATCGCCTCGCTTTCAGGGGGCCCCGTGGACCAATCTCCCGATGCGAGTCAGATTCGCGGCGAGATCGCGGTGCGGCAGCAGGAGCTCGCCACGGCGCGCCAGACGTATTCGGCGGATCATCCGGACGTCCTGCGACTGCAGGCGACGATTGCGAATCTCCAGACCCAGCTGAAAGCGGCCGAGGCCCGGGGCGGCGCGGCCGCGCCTTTGCCCCCTGCCACGAATCCCGACTATCAGCAGATCGTGACCCGCATGCGCAGCGCCGATGAGGAAATCGCCACCCTCGGCCGCCGCAGAAGCGAACTCTATGTGCGCCTGGAAGAAGCGCGTCGCGGAGTCTTCCCGTCGCCGCAGGCAGAGAAGGAATTCAGCGATCTCACGCGTGACTACACATTGCTGCAGACCCAGTATCAGGACATCCGCACCAAGCAGGGTCAGGCGATGCTGGCGCAGAAGCTCGAGGTGGGCCAGACGGGCGAGAAGCTGACGGTAGTCGATCAACCGCGCGTGCCGACGGCACCCATCAAGCCTGACCGGCTGATGCTGAGTTTCCTGGGTCTGGTTCTGGCGCTGGCCGGCGGTCTGGGTGTGGCTGCCATCCAGGAGGCGATGGATAAATCGGTGCGCGGCCGCAAGGATGTGTACTCGCTGATGGGCGATGCGCCGCTGGCGATCATTCCCTATATCGAGAACAAGAGCGACCGCCTCAGGCGCGTGCGAATGAACACCATGATGGCCTCGGCTGCCGCCGTGGGGGTCGCACTGGTGGCGATCGTGATCGTGCTATGACAATCCGCGAAGTCGATTTTCACAGAAGGATTTCCCCTCCATGAGCTTGATCGAGAATGCGCTGGATCTGGCCAAGCGCCAGCGCGAATCGCGGGCGCAGCACGAGGCTCCAAGACAGGAGCTGCCGACGGCGAGCTACGCCGCGGAAACCATCCGCACGGCGACGGCGGCTTCGAGCCTGCCTCCGCTTGATTTCTCAAAGCTGCCTCAGATCTCCCTGTATGGGCCGACGCTGTTCGACAACCGGGTGCTGAGCGAGGAGAACAGCGGGCAGGTAGCCGAGTCCGCCTACCGTATGCTGCGCACGCGCGTTATGCGCATCATGCGCAATTCCGGATGGTCCACCCTGGGCATCGTCGCAGCGGGTCCTGCCGAGGGCAAGACACTGACTGCGGTGAACCTTGCGATCAGCATCGCTGCCGAAGTGGGACAGCAGGCCGTGCTCGTCGACCTCGATCTGCGACGCCCGACGGTGAACAAGTATCTCGGTGTGCAGCCCGGCGAGTTTCCCGATCTCAGCGATTTTTTCGAGGGACGGATCGATGATGTCGGCAAGCTGCTGGTCTGCCCGGGTATACCGCGACTCGCCTGCGTCATGAATTCCCGTCCTCTGGAGCGATCCTCCGACGTGCTGTCGTCCGCTCGTGGCCCGATGCTGATCAATGGACTGCAGCAGCGCTGCCCCGGCGCTCTTTTCGTGTTCGATCTGCCTCCCTTGCTCGCGACCGACGATGCGCTGGTCGTGGCGCCGATGGTGGATGCTCTGTTGTTTGTAATCGCTGAGAAAGGTGCCTCGCGCGACGAGATCACCTCGGCCCGCCAGCTCCTCAAGGAGTTCGATGTCGTGGGAACGCTGCTCAACAAGTCGCTCGAGCAGGATACCCGGTCCTATTACTATTGATGGGATCGCGTAAAGCCCTAGGCTCCAGGCTGCGCACCCTCCGATCCTGATACCGGCAGGCGCGTGAACAACTCTCACGGCGAGAGCAGCGGGTTCGACTGGATCCGACGCAAGCTTGCTTCGCAGGATCTGCCCACACTTGCGCGCCGGCTCAAGTACGCGGCTCAACGCGCCTGGACCGACAAGGTATTTCCGACGACTGCCATGGCAAGGCATGCTCGCCTGGTGGTGCCGAGGAATTCCTCCGCCGATCTCAAACAGTATCTGCTCGGTCGCGAAGCTCCGCGGTGGCACTGGGCTGAAAAGGACATCCCGGCGATCGTCGGAGCCATTTCGGCGGCGCGACGTCAGGAGACCCTGCTCGAAGCCGCGCAGCTCACACAGAGAACATTCACGTTTCGCGGCCACGGACCGGTCGTGGTGGCCAAAGGCGACTGGTCACCGTCCGGCGTGAGCCGCACGTGGATCCGCGACTTCAACAGACACCACTGGTTTGCCACCCTGGGCTTCGCTTACCGCTACAGCGGCGAGCGGCAGTACCTCGAAGCATTCCTCGAGGAAACCTCCAGCTGGATGGACCAGCACGTCGAGCGGCTGGGCCGGATCTGGTGGGATGCGCCGTTCGAAGTCGCGAGCCGTCTCAATGCCTGGGCCTGGGCCCACTTCCTGTTCATCGGCTCGCCCGACTGGCAACCGTCACACCACGCGCGCTTCATGCGCGCGTTCGGGCTCATGGCCGAATATCTTCACCAGACCATCGAGTACCACAGTCTGGGCAACCACATCTTTCTGGAAGCCAAGGCGCTGACGCTTTGCGGAGAACTGTTTCCTGAATTCGCCGGGGCAGCCCGATGGCGCAGCAAAGGCTGGCGGATACTGAATGGCGAGATCCGCAATCAGATCACCGTCGACGGCGTGCATGCCGAGGGCTCGGCGATGTATCACCGGATCGTTGCGGGAGAACTCGCAGAACTGTGGCGCTTCTGCGTTCGTAACGACCACCCCGAGGCCCATGCGCTGCAGGCGCCCGTTGAAAAGCTGGCCGTGTTCCAGCGCTGGATCAATGTGGGGCACGGTCACCTTCCGCTGTTCGGCGACGCGCAACTCCTGGATACCTACTACCGCTTTTCCGCACCCGTCATCATGGGGGCGCGATCGCAAGGTCCCGTCGGCTACCGCGTCGAGGAATCGTCCGGATACACGTGCTGGGCTCTTGGAGGTGAGTTCGAAAGCGAGCCGAGATCCGGTGAACGGAAGAAACCTGTCGCCCGCGCATTTCCGGCCGGCGGCTATTTCGTGGCACGCTCCGACTGGAGCGATCAGGCCGACGTTCTGGTGTGGGACTGCGGCCCTGTCGGATATCGCCAGAACCGCAAGCACGCCCATCTGGACGCGCTGTCATTCATTCTTTCACTTTCCGGAACGCCTTTGCTCATCGACCCCGGTGTGCACGAGGGTAAGCACGACGGGATTCCCCTGCGCAGCACGCGCGCGCACAACACGGTCAGCGTGGACGGCGAAGAACAGGGAATCCTCGCGCCACGCGGCGAAATCTGGTCGCCTCCGATCCCGCGGTTGCTGCTGTGGGCAGCCAACGAGGAATTCACGGTCATGGCCGGTCAGCATGGCGGGTATGAGCGGCTCCGCGCGCCTGTCCGCCATACGCGCCACATCGTCGTTGCACACGGTTCTTACTGGCTGGTTGCCGACTGTATTCACGGAGAGGGCGAGCATCTAGTCGAGCAGCGCTTTCACGTCGCGCCCGGTGCTCAGGCTGCAGTCGAACCCAATGGCTCGTTCGCGACGCTGCATCAGGGCGATAGCACTCTGCAGATGACCTGGTTATCGAGCCGTCCCTCGCACGTGCGTATCGATCCGAGCATGGCCGAACCGTACTGCGGCCGACCTGAAGCGAGCTCCATGATCACGGCCGAGGTTCGGGGGGCTGTCCCAATCGCCATGGCCGTTGCGTTCTCGAGGAAAAGTCTGCGGCTGACGTACAGCGATGATCCTGCGCTGCCAGGCTGGCTCATCGTGAGGGACGACTCATTCGAGCACTTCATTTTCGCGGGCAGTGGGCTCGGCGTGGTCGCACCCCTGCCCGGTGGATGGACCACCGATGCCGAATTTGCCGTCATGTCCAGACTGCCCGGCAGCTCGCATTACGAGCTGATGCTGCCGCATTCCGCACGGGCCTGGCGCGGCACTGAACCTCCCCGGCAAGCGATTCCCGAGCACGAAGGGTCGGCAGAATTGATCAGGATCCCGTTGACCTGACCGTCCGGTTCAATTGGCGGCGAACACCCGCTCGTAGGCCGCGAGCAGCACCGGTACCTGGTGCGACCAGGACAGAGCACTCTTGACGCGCTCGATACCGATTTTCCCCATCTCCTCCCGGCGCGTCTCGTCGTCGACCATCTCGACGATCTTCCTCGCGAAATCGCGCTCATCGTTCTTGTCCGCATAGAGCGACGCGCCCGCGGCGGAATAGCGCCCCTCCGTGAGGTCGAACTGCACGATCGGCTTGCCGAGCGCCATGTACTCGGTGATCTTGTTCATGGTCGACTTGTCGTTCATCGGATTGACCGGATCGGGATTGACACACACATCCGCAGTGCTGAGTGCCGTGAACAGCTCGGCATCGGGTACTCTCCCCGTGAACGTCACATACTCCGCGACATTTAATTCGACTGCATAACGGCGCATGGCCTCGAGCTCCGTACCACCGCCGAGCAGGCAGAACTGGATATCGTGGCGTCCCAGGTCATGCACGATGTGGGCGACGCTGCGCAACAGGTAGTCGATGCCTTCCTGCTTGCCCATGACACCGACGTAACCGATGAGATACCTGCGCCCCTTGCGCAGCGTCGCATCGGCAGGCAACAGCCTGACCCTGTCGAGGTCCGGGCCGCTGCGTACGACGAAAACCGATCGCTCATCCATGCGGCCGCGCTCGATGGCGACACGCTTGTAGGATTCGTTGGTCGCGATCGCTACGTCGGCCGTGCGGTACGACCACCGCTCGAGCAGGCAGACCAGTCTGTAGAGCGCGCCCTGCCGACCGAACTTGGCTTCGAACAGTTCCGGATTGATGTCGTGATGATCGAATACATATTTCTTGCCGAACAGCTTGAACAGACGGCCGATGAGAAAAATCGTATCCGGCGGGTTGCAGGCGTGGATGACATCGAATCCGCCTCGCAGCCAGGCGACCTTGCAAGTGAGGTAGAGCTCCCAGAAGAGAGCCGATCCGTATTCGAGCACGTAGCCCAGTGCGCCCTCGGCCTCGAAGGCGAGGGGATGGCGCAGGATCCTGATCCCGTCGAGAACCTCCTCGGAAGCCTCGTACCCCTTGCCCTTCGGACAGATGATCGTGACGCGATAGCCTGCAGCGTGCAGCGCGCGAGCCTCCTGCCACACCCTGCGGTCAAAAGGGCAAGGCAGATTCTCGACGATGATCAGTACGCGGCGCGGCTTACCAGCAGATGCCTTCATAACCCTCGAAGCCTGCCGGCGGAGTGACGGCGCGTACCAGATCGACAACCCGCTGCTGCGGGCGAAGCCGCTCGATGATGGTACCGAATGCCGGGTCGCCGTTGCCGATCACGATCGTATCCGCTCTCGTGAGCACTTCATCGATGGAGTCCACCATGAGCCGCGCGATGTGCGGGATGTGACGGTTGATATATTCGCGGTTGGCGCCCACGAGCCGGGCGAGATTGACATTGCGGTCGAAGAGCACGACCTCGTAACCCTTGCCGATGAGACGCTCGATGAGCTCGACCACCGGGCTTTCACGCAGATCATCGGTTCCCGCCTTGAAACTGAATCCGAGGATGCCGACTTTCTTCCCGGGCTGTTTCATCACGAGGTCAAGGCCACGCTGCGTCTGCGCTTCATTGCTTGGCAGAATCGCCCCGACGATGGGCATGCTCACATCCAGACTCTTGGCCCGGTAAGCGAGGGCGCGTACATCCTTCGGCAGGCACGAGCCGCCGAAGGAGAATCCGGGCTTGAGGTAGTAGCGCGACAGATTGAGCTTGGTGTCCTGGCAGAAGATATCCATGACTTCGTGACCATCGAGATGCAGGGCCTTGCACAGATTGCCCACCTCGTTGGCGAATCCGACCTTGAGGGCGTGCCATACGTTGTCGACGTACTTGACCATCTCAGCGGTCGCCACGTCGGTGCGGATCACAGGAGCATCAAGCCCCGCGTAAAGCTCGAGAAGGCGGTCGCCACTGACGGCATCGGTTTCGCCCACCACAGTCTTTGGCGGATTGTAGAAATCGTAGACCGCCGAGCCTTCGCGCAGGAACTCGGGATTGTTGCACACTCCAAAATCCTGCCCCGCCGTCTTGCCCGAAGCCCGCTCGAGGGCGGGAATGACGACCTCCTTCATCGTGCCGGGCAGCACCGTGCTGCGCATGACGACGACGTGGAAACTGGTCTTGTCGCGGATCGCCTCGCCGATCTCGGTGCACGCGCTGTTGACGAAGTCGAGATTGAGCGAGCCGTTGGACTGACTCGGGGTGCCTACGCAGATGACCGAGAGGTCCGAATTGGCGACGCCTTCGGCCGCCGACACGGATGCGCGCAGCCGCCCTTCGGCCACCGCCGCCGAGATGAGCCCGTCCACGCCCTTTTCGATGATGGGACTGCGACCCGCATTGATGAGGTCCACCTTGGTGGAGCTCGGGTCGATGCCCAGCACCTCATGCCCTTCCTTGGCCAGACAGGCTGCGGAGACCGCGCCTACGTATCCCAGGCCGAAAACGCTGACCTTCATCCGCCTGACTCGCCTTCTTTAAGTTGCTTTACCGCTTAAAATCGCACATCCGCCCTGGCGCCCGCCCCCGGCCGGATCACAGATTGACCCGCAGGAACGCGCCTCATCCAAGCCGGAACTGGCTCTGCAGGGTCGTGTTTCCTTCGCACTGGAAACGCCATACGACGGTCGTACAGGGCGTTTTCTCCCCAAAATGACGGGAAATCCACCCGCCAAGGGGCTCCTCGGAGCCGAACAGTAGCACTGTGTCGATATTTTCTCGCGACGGCGAAAGCTCTAGCTGCCGCTCTCCGCGTGTGGCCCGTATTACCGTTCCAGAGACCTTTACGTCGCATTCTTCGGCGAAATGCCAGAAGACCTCGACGAGGTGGCGGCCCCGGCAGCGGAGCTCATCCGTGACCGTGAGCGATCCCCCCGTGGCGGGCAAAAAGAGGCGGCGAATATGTTCAACCGGGTCCGCGAGGCGCCTGTACCCCTCGTGCCGCCCCGCCACCTCCGCTCCCCGGTCGTCGACCCGGGCCCCGATGGTCTGCGCATCAGCATGCTGCAACCACATGAAGTTGCCGCCGGGCTCGGACTGGTCCCGGCCGTCTATGCAAACCGTGTTATGAGCACGGGTGCCGCGGAAGTAATCGCGCCACCGCTTCTCCGTGTGATACGCGTAGGTTCCCGCATCGACCAGGAACTCCATGTCATCTATCGAGAGAAGTGTGGCGAGAGCATCTGCGTGCCCATGAGCGGCGATGCTGAGATAGCCGAGGGGTCCCGTGTCGAACACGACCTTGATGGCAGGATGCGTCGTCGGTGGCGTGCGCAGCACGTGATATCCGCCCTGAGGAAATGAGCGCAGTTGTGAGGCTGCGGCCGGGTGAGGCCGTCGGGCCGTCTTGCTGCCGATCCCCTTCTCCACGCCGCTCATCATCCAGCGTGCCCGATCCACCGGTCCTTGCGCCAACCGGTCCCACTCCGGCCGATCGAAGAGCCAGGCCCCGGCGACAAGCATCGAACGGAATGGCTCGACAAAGGCATCAGGGGCGAGGCCCACGACGAGCGCGTCGTCCGAGTCGCCGATCTGCGGAACGCTGCCACCTTGCGAACTCAATGCTGCGACGAACTCCACCATGCATTCCAGTCGCTGCCAGTAGTCGTGCGGGAAGGGCTCGCCGCCCTGCTCACCGGCAATTGCCGCGAGGGTCAGGAAATCAAAGACGAACTGCTGGTAGGAAGTGGCCTGCTCGCGATTGACACCGTCCTCGAAGTTCTGACGGTGACATTCCGCGATGAGGATTCGCCGGGCACGGTCGCGCCATTGCGCGCATTTGGGCCACAGAGGCCAGGTGAGGCACCCGATATACACGCCGGCCGCCTCGCCGATCAGATGATTGTTCGCGGAGGAAAAACCGGAATAGTAGTGACTTGTGAAATGCAGGTGTTCATGGATTGACTGCAGCCATCTGTCGACCGGGATCCCATATTGCGCACCGAGCGTGCGCATGGCCGGGAGGCCTCCGAGCAATCGCCAGGTGTAGCTCCAGTTGATCAGCCGGATCCCCGTCTCGAGCGCGCTCGTCCAGTTCGGTCCGCGCGCATAGGGGCATTGATCCATCCAGGTCCCGATGTGTACGCCGAGTGCGCTTAAATAGCGCGCATCGCCACTGATCAGGAACGCCTGAGCAAGCGCTGGGAAATGCAGGTGGCGGTTCGGTTCCCAAAGATATTTGATATCGCCCGCGAGTGCCTCATCGCGGTAGTCGAGCTGCTTGCCAAACACCAGAGGTGCGAGCGTTCCCGTGCGAGGGTCGCGATTCCAGCCGAACTGCGGTCCATACTCCGCATTCGGAAGACCGAGAACCGGACCTCGTCCCACGGCTGCGGCATCAGCGGCCTGAAGGTAGGGCTCGCTACTCACCTTCACGGCCGGCACAGGCGGAAGACCGTAGTTGCCAGCGTCCGGAACAGGAGCCACCGTGCGCAATCCGTGGCCCGACGATCGACTTTCGGCTGCCGTCTGCAGCTGGCGGCCGAGGCGATGAAGGATTTCCGCCGGCGACATGCGCCTCAGACGGTTCAGATACCAGGCTGCGCTAGGCATGGCGCCTGCGCGGGAGGGAATCTTGCAAGTGATCGGACCTCTGAGCGCTAGATCGCGCGCCGAGATCGGCGCGCCGCGCCGACGCACCTGTGGCGCCGGCGGGGCACGCATTCTGCCACAGTCAGCTGACCGTCAAGGAGCTTGGCGGGCTCGGGGGCGCCACTTGGCCATTGCAGAAGCCGGAAGGGTCGTAGCCGACCGGACCCACTTCGCAGCGGCCGATAGCTCCGAGGGCCATGCCCTCTCCCTCGCGCTGGTCGGCGCCCACGTCGGAAACGGCGCGGCGCAGCTGCCCGTCCATGTCTCGCGTCACGTTGAAGGTTTCCCGCGCAGCGTTGATCACCGGGCTGTCCGTGCTCGGCCGTTCGATCCCATCGGAATCCGCAATCAGCTTCGGATCGACCTTCATTACGTTGGCGAGATTCAGAGTGCCTGAGCGACTGTTGACGACGTTGTTGACGAACGTCACATCGGAAACGTGCTTCTCCTCAACCAGAAGCTCGCCCTTGTAGTTGCTGAAAATGTTATTGGCAACCGTGACACGTGAGGGGACCACCGATTCGCGGCCGACGCCGAATGCCAGGCTGTTGGAAGAGTCGACAATCGTATTGAAGGCGATCAACACGTTCTTGACCGGGCTGTGCTCATCGTTTACGTACTGCGACTGGCCGTTCATCAGGACAATTCCACCCCGGAACGATGAAGGCGGATTGACGCCGCTGATGTAGTTGTTGACGATCACATGGTTTTCGCCGCACACGCGGATACCGCTGGTTTCGAAGCGGCCTCGCCCGAATATGAAATTCCCTTCGACAAGGTTCGAATTACCCTGTCGCAGCACGATCGCGCCGCGCGAGGAATCTATCGTGTTGTGCCGGACGATGTTATTGGATGACTTCAGCGAGATCATCTCGCCCTCGCCATCCGCCTCGAAGAAATAGTTGTCTTCGATGATGGTGTAGGACGAGGTCAGCGACTCCCGCTGTCCGATCCTGATGGTCTCGGCACCGTTCTCACCGTAGAGCGGACGCGAGAAGAAGTTGTGATCGATGCGGTGATAGTTCGGTCCGGACTGCACTCGCTTGACGTTGATGATCTGGCCAAGATTGGTCTTGCCGGTGAAATAGTTGTGATCCACGCGGTTGTACTGTCCCCACACCTCCACATACCCGGTCAGCTTGGTTTTGACCGGCGGGTTGTAGGCGATGACGGTCGTGTTCGTGAGCCTGCAGTGATCGCACTCCGATTTGCCCGTCTTGAACGTCACGGCGGAATGGGCATCACCCGAGTACGTGCCGGTGAACTTCAGACCGTCGACCTCGACATAACTGCCGCCCATCGAAACAGTGGATGAGCCGACCAGCACTACCGACCCGGGGCGCTCCGCGACCAGCCTTACCGGGGCCGACGCGGTGCCTCTCGCATCGATGCGAATGTTCACATCCGACCACGTCTTGCTGCACATCACGACCTCAGTCCCCGGGCCGGCCTTGGCCAGCTCCGAGTTGAGGGCACCCGGATCGCAGACCAGCGTGCCCGCGGACGCCTTACCGAAGACGGACAGCGCCAGAAGGGCGACGGCGATCAGCGTGGTGCGCAGGATCGGGTCGCGACGCGTGAATACGGCAACAGCGGCGGAATCAGCACGGGTGGTTTGTTTCACGAGTCGGCTCCAAAGAAGAATCGATGACAAGGGCGCGGCGCAGGTACAAACGGTAACGGAAGGAATTAGTCGTAACAAGGCTGATATTTGCGTATAAGCCGCAGCCCTCCTGCGAAGCGCGTCACATATTGAGTCGCGGGATTTGAATGCACAAATTGGATCGCCGCATCGCCTGCACAGGCGACGTTGTTTGTATCTGTTCACCGACAGCGAAGCCTCGCAGCAGCGAGTTTCGAGCGACCTTTCCTAGTCGCGGCGATTCGCGCTGGCCCGGGCCCCGTCCTGCACCACATAGTTCAATGCTTCGACGAAGCCCGCGAACATCAGTTCCATCGATGCTTCCGTTTCTATCGTGCGCCTTGCGGCAGTGGAGAACTGCGCGCGCAGGGCGTCATCCTTGAGCAGAGCGTTGAGTCGCGCGGCCAGCATATCGATGTCACCGGCGGGAACGCGGTAGCCATTCACTCCGTCCTTCAGATACATGATCTCCGGTGCATGATCCACGTCCTCGGTGACGAACGGCAAGCCATAGAACATGGCATCGACGATGCTGAGCCCTACGTGACCCGGCATGCAGTAGACATCGGCCGCTTCGAGCAGTCCGTTGACCTGATCGCCGAAGAGAGGTCCGAGCTTATGGATCCGGGGGTGGGCGACATCTTTGACGCAGCCGTCCGCATCCGGCCCTACGAGGATGAGGCCGTACTCATTCCCGTCCAGGCGTTCGAATGCCGCCACCAGATCACCAATCCGCTTCCTGCGCTGCAGCCTTCCGACGCAGATGATATTCCTCCGGGTATTGATTCCGTGTGCCGCAAGAATGTCGGCCGCCGGACGACCGCTGCGCTTCAGGAGCGAAGTATCGATGGTGTTTCTCGCGATGAACGTCCTGCGATGCAGGCCTGGCGAGATGTATCTGCGCAGATCCTCAGAGTAAAGCACCAGCGCATCGCACATGCGGTGCTCGAGTCCATAGACGATGCGTTTGATGAGCGAGCCCTTGTCCTCCAGGTCGATCCCATGACCCCAGTAGATCGCGGCAATGTGCCGCCACCTGAGCCAGAACAGCACCGGGAAGAGATAGCGTTCGCGCGCATTCACGAACAGGATGACGGCCTGAGGGGCCTCGGCCTTCAGTGCGCGCAGGATGGGCCCGGAGCGAGCTTCGACGGTCTGCAGCGCAAAATTAACCGGGTGTGGCGAGTCCTTCTGAACGCCCTGTGCCAGCACCACGAGCGTCCATCCATGGCGGCGCAGATGCTCGCTCAGCCGGTTATAGATCGCGACCCGATAGTGCAGGATCTCCCGTTGATGCAGGAGTACGACCTTCTTGGTAGCGGTCATTCCGATCGATTCAGCTTGTAGATCTCGATCTCGGGACCCGGGCGCTCGAGCGGCTGCTCCGCAAAAGTCTTGATGAGTGTGACCCGGGGATCGCTGCGCAGCGCCTTCAGCAGTTTGGCGCTGCCACCGTCGCTGCGACGGGACTCGACGAATCGCGCCGGGCGCACGATGAAGTACTCAACCCCCCGACGTGCGTACGAGTCCAGGCTCTCCACGTCCGAAAGATGAATCAGCTCGAGATCGAACGTTCTGCCCTCGAGAACCTCGAGCTCCAGTTGCAGAAACTTCGCCTGCTTGGGCTCGACCTTGCGCCAGTAGGCGATGCGCCGCCGGATCGCTTCCGCCGTATCCTGAAGCTGCACGGTTCCCTTGACCGGATTGATCTTCAGGCCTTCGATGAGGATCTTCGAGCCTTGCGGAATATTCTGCTCGATCCATTCCTTGGCCAGAGTGCGCGTATCCGTCATGGTCAGCAGATGATCTTCCCGCACCGCCTGGGCCGCGGGCATCGCAATGAGTGCCGCGACCACCGCCGCCGCCGCGACCGTATTCGATCTGGCGAAGCGCTGCCACAGCTCGCTCAGCATGCGCGCGGAAAGCGGCGCGAGCACGACAAGGATCGGCAGCACATATCTTGGGTAATACAACACGTCGCTCGAGGTGCTCGCGATGACCACGTAGAAGATGAGTGCGAACGGAATCAGCACCAGATCTGAGGCCGTCCGCTTCCACACTCCGTAAGCGATTGCCGCCAGCGAGACCACGAATAGCGGCCAGCCCATGGACGAGCGCAGCACGTCGAAATAGAACACGAAGAGGTTCGGCCGCTCGAGAAAGTCACCTTCCTCGAAATCCTCGCCGGCCCCCGCTGCGCCTCCCCCTCCTCCCGTGAACGGCGAGAGCAGGGTCTTGTCGAACAGGATTCCGGGATTGGTGACGATGAGCACCACCAGGAACAATCCGATGGAGATCCACAGGTCTCGGCTTCGCAGCAGCTGCCCGCCAGCGGTCCCTGTCCGTCGCACGTAGAGAACATGCGCCGTTAAGAGCGGCACAGCCAGCAGGATGCCCGGAAGCTTGGTCGTGGTTGCCAGAGCCGCAAACAGGGCCGCCCAGCGATAGTCGCGCGCAGTACCGTCAATCGCCAGCCGCAAAGCGAAATACAAGGCCGCGGCAGTGAGAAATGCGAGCGGCACATCGACGCCGATCCGATGCGAAAGATCCACATGCAGTGCATTCGCTCCAATGAAGATCGCCGCGATGAATGCCGCGCTGACCGAGTAGGCCTTGCGGGTCACAGCAAAGACCACTGCGATCGTCAGCGCGCCGAATGCGGCGGCGGTGACCCGCCCCATGTAATAGAGCGCCGACGGGTCGCGCACGAAATCGCGCGCGAAGTCTGCACTCGTGTGCACCACGCCGGTGAGCTTGAGCCACACGAAATAGATCCCGTATTCGACCAACAGCAGGTAATAGAAGCCGCCCTTGCCGGTGCGGTCGAGATTGAATCCACCGCTGCCCAGTTCCAGCGCACGCATCACCTCGTGATACTCATCGTTCGCGTAGCTGAAGGGCAGGCCAAAATCGATGCCCCAGAGGCGCAGCGCAAGGCCGACCGCCACGATGAGCAGAAGCCAGATCGTGATGCGATTAAGTTGAATTTTCATGGTCTGTCGCTGCCGCGACGGAACGGGCATCGGGCGAGTCGCACACGCGGCACGGATACCTCCAGGTCGGCTTCGGCCCGAAGGCCCCGGGAATCGTTATAAAATCCGGGCACGGGCCGAAGATGATACTGATCCAGGTTCGGCTTGTCATCCGGCCACGAGGGGCGATTCTTGAGAGATGGATACCACTCCGGTGAGATTTCATCCTTACTATTGCGCCTGAGGCGCTTCCGCGTCGTGAACGCTGAAACAGATTCGAACGGCGCAATGCACCGCTCCCCATGAGCCAATCCAACTTCAGCTCGCCGCATCCGTTGCGCGAAAGACATCGGGTGGACCGTCCGATCTTCTTCATCGGCATGCCTCGCAGCGGAACGACGATTCTGTTCGAAGCTTTCGCGCGTCATCGTGCGCTCGCATGGCCGAGCAAGTACACGCACCTCTGGCCGAGATCGCCGTGGTTGAACGTCACGCGCGTTCTGGGCGTCGAGGGGCGCAAGGCGCAGTACGCGCAGACCTCATTCGGCAACCGGTATCTGCCGACTCCCAACGAGGCGTACGGGTTCTGGAACGCCCTTGCCCATCCCGATTTCGGCCGGGGGTATTTGTCGGATGTAGTGCCCGGTGAGGCGACGCGCAAACGCGTGACAAGCGCAATCGCGAGACTCACAAGATGGCAGCGCAGAGCCCGGTTTTCCGCGAAGGTGACAGGTCCCCCGCGAATCAGATTCCTGTCCGCCATTTTTCCCGATGCCATCTTCGTGCACGTCGTCAGGGACGGCAGAGCGGTGGTTCATTCGCTCATGCGTGTCGAGTTCTGGCGGACCAAGGGTGGAATGACCGCTCCTTTCTGGAGCGGAGGCCCGCCGATGGCGGCTCTTCCAGCCTGGGAGCAATCCGATCGTGATCCCGGAGTGCTCGCAGCCATGCAATGGAATCATGTTCTCGGGCAGACACGTGAGGAAGCCTCGTCGCTGCCCGCGGGTCAATATATCGAGACGCGCTATGAGGATTTCATCGCACAGCCGGTCGCCGAGGTGCAGCGCCTGCTGAAAGGCTGTGGGCTCGAGGAGTCAGCTGCCGTCGAGCGATACATACTGGACGGCGTGTCCTTGCCGAACATGAACGAGAAGTTTCGCAAGGACTTTTCGCCAGAGTACATCGCACGCCTGTCGCAGGCCATGCAACCGAGTCTCGATCGCTACGGCTACGAGCCGTAGCTCAGCGCGAACCCTACGGCTCGTAGCCGAACTGAGTAAGCCAGGGTCGCCCCACCTTCTCAACTTTCTGCACCAGAGCCGGCTCAAAACTGCGCCATCGCCCGATCGAGCCGGGTTTCTGCACTCGTCTGGCGATTGCCTCGGCACGCGCAGGCGAGAGGGCCGCAAACTTCAGGATCTGTGCGACGTATTGCGCAGGGTGGTTGCACAGATCCTCGAAGCGCACACGCAGGTAGCGGTCACCGAGATGCTGCTCTCCAAAGCTCTGCGCAGTTGCGTTGGAACGTCCCCAGAACGTGATCATCCGCTCCTCCGCGGACAGTGAATCCTCGGTGCGCTCGGTGTACGCCGAGATGTACTCCTCGTTGCCGGCGAGCTCGTTGCCGAGCGTGACATCGCGGCCATCGCGGACCACGTGAATGAATTTCATGCCTGGAAACATCTGCGCGTAGAAAGGCAGGATCAGCATCGAGCGCGGATTCTTGAAGCCCCAGGGGCCTGCACGCAGGGGAAAGTAGATCCGCAGCCGCCGTGCGAATATGCGCCGCATCCGTTTCTGATCCGCCTCGGAAAGCTGCCGGTGAAGGTACGGGCCCACCCATTGATTGAGGAGATTGCGGATATTGAGATCGTAGGCGCCGGAGCGGGTGACGCGCGGGATTCCCATGCTGACGCCGGCGGCTGCCAGCACCTCGGCGAAGATACGTGTTCCCGAGTGACCGTTTCCACCGATGATCACCGGATACTTCATGACTTTCCCTCGCCGGCCCTCAGGCGCTCGGTTCCAAGTCCCTCTTCGGCCTCGAGAAACTGCAGGTACGGCGTGCCACGCAAAACGGTTGCGACCTCATCGTAGTTGGCGATGACCAGACGCATGTCGGTCGGACTGATGCGCTGGAGCGGGCTGTTGAGCTCGACGAACCGCAGGTTCAGGAACTGCAGCAGCCGTTGCGTCTCGAGCTCCCGCTCGTTGACGAAATCCTCATAACTCACTTTCATGATCGGGGCATGTCCGTCCAGGCGTTCCTGCCACGTCCGTTCCTCGCGGGCTACGGCGTCGAGCCGCTCGATGAGCGTCGCAGGGTCGAGCGTGATCGCAGCCTGACCCTGCTCAGTGGTCTCCTTCGTTCGATGGTAGACACCCGTCAGTCGGGCGACGTCGCGCGAGATCAGCGTCTTGAGCACATTGCGGCGTATGACATGAATCACGCTCAGGCCACGCTGCCTGATGAAGTCGACAACCTCAGGGTAACGCAGCGAATGGCTGTACATCAGTTTGAAACCGATCGCCGCAGCTCCGGGCCTCGAAAAGAGCTGGGTCAGGAAGTCGGTGACATTGCGCTTGCGGGCCACATACTGTCGGATGCGATTCCTGGGGCTGGCGCGGCAGAACGCCCAGTACCCGTCGGGATGCTGATAGGGTCGCCTTCCGCCTTTGAAGACCTCACCGCTGCAGATGAGATCCGGATGGCTGTCGAGCGATGTACGGATCAATGTCGTGCCAGTCCGCTGTGTGCCGACGATGACGAACTGTCTCACCATGGCTATGCCGCCTCGCCCGCAAGGGTGCTCCGGTAGGCCTCCACCGTGGCGGACGCAACTGCCGAAGCCACATAGCTCCGGGAGGCGGTCGAGCGAGCATTCTCACCAAACTTCGCGGCGAGCTCAGGATCTGCGATCAGCTTCGTCAGCTGATCGCGCAATTCTTCCACATCGCCGGGCTCTACCAGAAATCCGGACATGCCTTCCTCGACCTGATAAGGAATCCCGCAGATCCGGGATGCGACCACGGGAATGCCTGATGCCATGGCCTGCTGGATCACCATCGGCGCAGTCTCCTGATATGAGGGCAGAACCAGGGCCTGGGCGGTCTCGAATTCGCGCAGCAGCTGCGCCTCACCGAGATGGCCCTTGAGTTCAAAGCGATCGCCGGTGTTGGTGTCGCTGATCGCCTTGCGCACGGCGTCGGCATAGGTGCGGTCGGTCAATGCTCCGGCAACCACGAGCCTCGGCTGCAGGGAGCCCGGGATGGCCGCCACTGCCTTCACGAGCTCGAGGACACCCTTGCGCGGGATGACTCGCCCCGCATAGAGCATCCGGCCGCGGACTGGCCGCCTGCGCACCGCGAAATAAATGTCACTGACGGGGTTGGCGATGTCGAAAATCCTGCCGCGCAAGGTTCGGCCGTAGTAGCTCGATACATACGGGCTGATCAGCACAACCGAGCGCGCGCTCCGGACGGTCGGCCTTTCGATCAGCCAGCTCGTCACCCTTCCCCGCGCCCGTTCACGGAATTTCGATTTGAAGCGCGCGTCCTCACCCACCATGCCGTGCACGGTTACGATGGACGGCACTCCGCTTCTGAGTGCAAGGTAACCCGGCAGGTCCGCTCCCTGCGCATGAATGATGTCGGGTCTGACTTCCCTGACAAGCTCCGCGAGCCGCTTGCGTTGCGCAGCGTAGGCTGACATCAGTCCGAAGGATTCTTTCGGAATGTCGTGGACCGGGTAGCCGAATCCCTTCCCGTCACCACCATGGGTTCCCTGCACGCGTACCCCGCAAAGCTCGACGTCGGCCCGGGCCGCGAGCGCTTCGGAAAGATAGGTGATCACGGCTGCCACGCCGCCGTCGATGGAATCCGGCCTCGCCGGGTATTCCCCGAGCATCATCACTCGCAATCTCTGCTTACCCGGGCCGTTCACCGGCGCAACTCCCGCTGCGCGGTAACAAGCGCTGGGCTGGTGACGGGGCGGGTGGTGGATCCGGCAGCGGCCAGCTGGCCGACGGGCTGCGGATCGCCACGGTCCGCAACTCCGAGCCACATGCCGAACATCCCGAAGACGAAATGCCAGTAATCGACGAATTCAATCCGCAGGAATTCGATGCGGGCCTGATCAATCACGAATGCGGTGATCAGCAGTGGTCCCAGGCGCACCAGCCCGTGCACGTATTCCGATTCATACACCCGGTGACGCGCAGCGTAGAGATACCATCCGATGCGGAATATGAAGAACATGACCACGATCAGCCCGACGATGCCCATGGTGAACAACAGCATCAGATAAAGGCTGTGCGGATAGTCGATGGCGACGTGACCTTTGTACACAACCTGGAAATCATCGACTAGACGCAGCCGTGGTCCGTGTCCCAGCCACGGCTTGAGTTTGATGTTCTCCCATGCGACCGGCCAGGTCTTGGCGCGAGTGGCCGGAACCCCGTTTTCCGTGGCGGTGGTCTCCTCCAGCCGGTCGAACATCCGGTTGAAATCCGTGAATGTCACGATGACGACGGCCGTCGCGATCAGAAGCCCGGCTCCAGCGACCGAGAACTGAATGACGCGCAACGTGCCCATCTGCCGTCGGAACGTCAGCAGGAAAAACGGGAAGATTCCGACCAGCGTCAGGAACGAGCCGCGATTGGCCGTGGCGGTCATGAATGCAAGATTGGCGATGATGACGCCAACGATCAGCACCTTGCGACGGCCGGTCGCCGAGATCAGGTCGTAGCACAGGATCAGCACCATGAGGGCCAGGTATTCAGCCGTGATACCGGCGGATCCGGCGAAGGGGCCGACCAGGCGCGAATCGCTGGCGCGATTGGCGCTCATGCTGAGCTCATCGATGCCGAAGAAGATGGTGCGCTCACCGCTCAATCCCGCTGCCATCTGCCCCGCGCAGTAGATGCAGACCAGAATGTCCATCACGATGAGGGCGTTCAGGAGCGAGCGGACGTCCTTGACCTCACGCGCCAGGTTGTACACCAGAATGAATACGAGCAGTCCGGAGATGAGCAGCATGATGTAGATCAGGTGCTGTCCGTACACGGACTTGTGCACCTGGGTCATGCTCAGGAGATGCACGAAGAGTACTGCCAGCTGCGCGCCCAGCATGGGCACACGCAGACGCCGGCCGCTCATAAGCAGGCCCGCGAACAGAATGAAGGTCATGACGACGTTCGACGATCCGTACTTGGTGTCGATCAGCTGGAACGGCACGAGCACGAAGAGGATCGTGACGGCAGTCTTGAGGGGCGCAGCCCACGCCACTACGAAAATGAGCACTGCCATCAACAGTGCAAATGCGAGCTGACCGATCTGTACTGATGTCAGGTCCACTTGTGCCTCACGGGGCCGCCTGGAGCGGGCCTCTGCGCGTTACGTCATAAAGACGACACTCTAGCCTGTCGAGCAGGCCCTGGATCTTGCGCAGATCGTCAGTCCCGAGCTTGCCCATCCACCGCGGCTCGCGGGGCGCGGAATGGTAGCTGCCCGGGCGGCGGTTCGAGGCCTGCTGTGAAGGCTTGTGAACGTGCGCCTCTTCCGGGAGGGCCGAAAGGCCGAGTGCTGCGCAGATGCGCTGCCAGGGCCGCTTGGTGGCATCGGCCAGGTCTTCATAGGGAATCACAGGGTAGCCATAGCTCGTGGCTCGCTCAACCGGAATCTGGTTCTCGATGATCCAGATGAGAGTCAGTGCTTCGATGGGCGAGAGCGGCGTCTCGAGCAGTTCCCGGTAGCGCCCTGCGGAGATCTCCTCCAGTCGCGCATCGTTCCGGAAACGCTCGAGAATGGGCTGCGGGTTCCAAATGTCTCCGAGCCTTCTTTGCGACTCGACCACTGCACAAGGATGTCTGATCAGCAGGACCGAGCGTGCGCCGAGCGTCTGAGTCAGCCAGCCGAGCGCGAGATTGCCCCGGATGATCTTGATCAGCGTCCCCTGGCGGCGGCTCGCGGCGCGCATCGCGGGCCGGTCTTTCAGAAAGCGGCGCCAGCGGCGATACATCAGCCCAAGATCACCGACCGAGCGCAGATTCGACAGGCCCGGGATCAGCAGGTCGGTGCGCCCACGGTACGTGACCCACCATGAGCTGTAGTCGCCTCGCGAAATACGCCTGAGGTAATCCTCGAGTTCGGGGCAGCTTTCACCCGGGATGATCGCCTTGTAGGCGTATTTCGGGCCGAGCGGGGTCACCTTCTGATGCAGAGGCTCGAACATCGGACGCAGATCGTTGGCATCCGCCAGGCAATCCAGCAGCCAGGTGGTACCGCTGCGGCCGGAGCCCGCGATGATCCGCATGGGCTGGTGCTTTTCCGGTACGGGCATTGCGGTGCTCACGAGGACTCAGCCAGGTAGCGCGCGAACGGGGTCGAAGCGAGCAGGGCCGCGATTTCCTCGTAATTGTCGACGATGTCGCGCAGATGATCAGGATTCAGCTTCGAGAGTCGGCTGTCGAGAGGCTGCGGCGCGACGCCGATAAACTCGAGCACCTGGCGGCCGCAGACGTCCCGGTCGCGAACGAAATCTTCGTATGACACGCGCATCATCGGCAACCGCTCACCCACAAGGTCACGCCAACGGGTTTTTTCAGCTTCCAGCGCGGTCAGCCGTTCGATCAGACCCGCTGTCTGGATCGTCACTTTGGGCCGGGCCTTCTTTTCCGTGGCGTGAAACACGCCCGTCGCGCGTGCACTGAGGCGTGACACCAGCGTCTTCAGGATGTTGTCCCGGTAGACATTGATGCAGCGGACAGCGTGTTCCTCGAAATAATCCAGGATGGCAGGGGCCTGCCTCAACTGGTTGAACATCAGCTTGAAGCCGACCGCGGCGCAATCCGTTCCACCGTAGAGCTCATCGAGAAAGGTTCGGACGGATCGTTCGCGCCGCAGGTAGTGAGCACAGCGGCGGCCCAGCGAGGAACTCCAGTAGCGCCGATAACCCGAATCGGCCACGTCAACATCACCACGTGGCAGAAACGCCTTGAAAGCCTCCCCCAGACACTTGACCTTGGGATGGCTGTTGAGCGAAGTCGAGACCAGCGTCGTGCCGGTGCGCTGCGTGCCTAGAACGACGAATCGACTCATGACTGCGGCCCTTCCTTGTCGCCAGAGGTCGGCTCTGGAGATCGGACAGCGGGAATGCTTCTCGCCAGGATCGCCATGGCCACCGCCTGCGTGACGACAGTGGTCCACACGTAGATGCTTACGATGCCCTCCGGCGTCTCTGACCAGAACATGGCCGCGGGGATCATTACGAGACGAGAGGCTGCAGATACCGTTTGCGTGTAGAACCACTGCTTCTGTCTGCGCATCACGATGGCGGCGCCCTGGAATGGCGGCCCGAGCCACTGCACGAAAAGGTACGGGGCCATGATTTCCGCCATGCGCCCTGCCGACACCCATTTGTCCCCCAGCGCGAACACGATGATTTCCTGCCCGAAGAACCAGATGATGACCGTGGGAACAAGCGCAATCAGCGCGAGACCGAGCACGGTCTTGGTGAGCGCGGGGCGGATCGATCGGCCGGCATTGGCCGTATCGGCGATTTTCTGCAGGAACACCTGCCGCACCGTGTTCGTCGTGACGTAGAGCGGCGTTCTGATGAGCCGATCCGCCATTCCGAAGAATCCGGCGGCGGCAGGACCGAAGTAGGTGGCCAGCACAAATATGGGCAGCTGCCTCGTCGACTGCATGAGAATGCCGACGGGACCGTTGTATTTGGGAAAATCCTGATAACGCCTGGCGAGCTCGATCATCGAGTAGCCGGAGGTATCCTTGTCCCGCAGCCGCGCGGGACCTTTGCACGCGCGCAGCAGGACTCCCACCGTCGCACCGTAGGCAATCAGGAAGCTCCAGACGAGTCCGGAGACAGTGGATCCGGCCGCTGCGCCCGCGCCGATGCGCATGCCGGTACGGCCAAGAGCCTGCGCCACTTCACTGTTGCCCAGCGCATCGTATCGCTTGTGCCGCAACACCCAGGCCTGCAGGGTTGTGGTTCCGCTTTCGAGCGCGATGCCGAGCGGAATCAGCCAGATCCACAGCGACAATTGACTTGCCGTCTGCTGCATCCACGGCGTAAACCAGAGGAGGCAACCGCCAATTACGACGACGCATTGCACCCCGAGGCTGACTAGCAGACACAACTTCACCAGTGCCCGCGCTTCGGAGTGTTCCTTCGCCACGGGAATCGAGCGTTCGTACTGCAGAGCCGCCACAGGACCTACGGCATTGCAGATCCCCATGAAGAGCGTAGCGATACCCCAGTGCGCCGGAGTGAAGAGCCGGGCGACGACCGGGGTAAGCAGGAACGTGATCGCCACGGCCGAGCTGCGGCGTCCCATGAAGGACATGACGTTCTTGATGAAGGAGCGGTCGGCCGCGGTCAGTTTGGGAATTTTTCGGGCCATGAGTGCGATGCGCCGGAGACGACGATCGACCGGGCGGCTGCGCCGGGTCGATACGTCGACATTCCTTGCTAGAGGCGCGCACCTCCTGCGGGCCGCCTGTACGAGTGCTCGTAGATGTCTTCGAGTCCGGCCACCTGACGTCCGATCTCGAACTGCTCCAGCACGAACTGGCGCGCATGTGCGCCGAATGTCCTGGCCCTATTCGGATCCGACACCAGGCTGCGCAGCGCCGCGGCCAGCGCCTCCGCATCCCTTTCCGGGACGAGGAGCGCGGTCTTGCCCTCCACAACCCCTTCCGGGTTCCCGGAATGGCGGGTCGCCACGACGGGCGTACCCATCGCCTGCGCCTCCAGGATTACGGTCGGCAGGCCTTCGCTGTCGCCGTCCAGCGCCGTCACGCTCGGCACGGCCACGACTGCCGCCCGATTCATCCAGGTCCGTACCTCATCCACAGGCAGGAACCCGGCAAATGTGACCGGAGCGTCCTTCTCTTTCGCCCTACGCTCGAGCTCGCCACGCAGCGGACCGTCACCGATCAGCACGCCGCTGGCCTCAACACCTGCCCGCTTAAGCAACGCCAGAGCGTCAATCAGATACTCGCACCCCTTCTTTTCCACGAATCGGCCCACGAAGAGCACGAACGGCTCGCGATCGATCGGCGCGGGAGAGAAGAATCGGGTATCGATGCCGTTGCGATGAACGACGATCTTCTGTCGCGGAAAGCCCTGCTCCACCAGTCGCTCCTGGATGGGCACCGACACCGCAATGATTCGGGAGGCGCCCGCGGCGATTTCGTCCCGCCGGCGCAGATATTCGCGGCCTCTCCAGCTTCGGGCATTCTCCGCATCGGAGAGCATCGCATCCTTGCCGTGGAATGTGACGATGAGCGGGATGCCAAGCGCCTTGCCGATAGTCAGGCCGGCAGGCCCGGACTCGCCGAAATGAGCGTGCACCGCCACAGGCTCGAACCGCTCCAGGCGGCGGAGGAAGCCAGGCGCAAACTGCAGCTGGCGGAACAGGTATTCGCTGGCGCGGCCCATGACCCCGCCCTCGTTCGCGAGCAACGTCCGCTCGGGAGGCAACTTCAGACTGCCGACGACCCGATGGGCGCCGGCATAGACTGCGACGTGACGACGCAGCGCCTCGGAATGGCTCTTGATGAACGTCATCGATCCGCCGAGCAGCGAATGCGTATAGACGATGACCTTGGGAAGCGCGGCAGCATGCGCCTGCGGAGAATCTCCGCACGCATCGTCTGCTGGCTGCGCAACTGGCTGTGGCTTCATGTCGATGATTCAGTGTTGAGCGCAGCCTGACGGCCGCACAGGAGCGGGCGCATCAATAGGCGTTACTTTCACGCCACAGCCGGAAGGCTGTCCTCGCCAGGATCCGCAGATCCAGCAGAATGGACCAGTTGCGCAGGTACTCAAGATCGTACCGGACCCGCGCTTCCATCTGCTCTACCGTACGCGTCTCGCCACGCAGGCCATTGACCTGCGCCCAGCCGGTGATGCCCGGCAGAACCTTGTGCCTCACCATGTAGCCCTTGATCAGCTTGCGATACATCTCATTGTGAGCCACGGCATGGGGGCGCGGGCCGACCAGACTCATGCGCCCCTGGAGCACGTTAATCAGCTGCGGCAGCTCATCCAGCGAATAGCGCCGCAGAAACGTGCCGAGACGAGTGATGCGCGGATCGTGCCGCTTGGCCTGCTGAATGTGCGACCCGTCCTCCTGCACTTTCATCGTGCGAAACTTGTAAACGATGATTTCTTCGCCGTTCAGCCCATAGCGACGCTGGCGAAAGATCGCCGGGCCAGGAGACGTGGTCTTGATCAGCACGCCGATGCCCAGCAGCAAAGGCGCGAGCAGAAGTAGTGCCAACGCGGAAATGATGACATCGGTCGCGCGCTTGGCGACGCCGCGAAATCCGTAGAATGGCGTTTCGCACATCGCGATGACCGGGATCCCGTTGATGGCCCCGGTGCGCGCCTGAATGAGATCAAAAACGACGATATCGGGCACGTAGTAGATGGACGCCGTCGTATCTCGCAGTTCATCGAGGAGATCTGTCACCCGCTGCAGGTGCCGGACCGGCAGCGCGATGAAGATGACCTGCACGGCACTCGACTTCACGTAACTCGCAAGATCGGACAGCTTGCCGAGCAGCTTGCCGTCGGTTTCCACTTTCAGCCGGTCGACGCCACGGTCGTCGAAAAACCCGACCACGGACATGCCGAGCTCTGCATTCACGGCGAGCTGGCGCGCGAGCGCGTGACTCACGTCGTTGTAGCCTGCGAACACCGTCCTGCGGGCATTGGAGGGGTCGCACAGGAGCCGCCGCATGATCTCGTGGAAGATGAGCGACGTCACGATCAGCAGGGCCGGTGTGGCCACGGCCCAGGTCAGTACCACCCGGCGGGAATACGCCTCGGTAAATTTTGCGATATAAGCTACCGCAAGCAGAACCGCGAGCACGATCGCCCAGCGGGCCAGGACACCGACGGCCAGCGGCACGGTTCCAGAAAAGATATGCGCGTTTGCGGTGCGGGGCGGATGAGGCAGGAGCAGAGCAAGCAGCGCCACGAGCACCGCCATCGAATGAAAGTACGGCTCCAGGGCGACCCCATAAGCAAAGATCAGAAAATACAGAAAAGCGACCGAGACGATCGAGGGAGTGATGGCCTGAAGCAGCGCGACCAGACCGATCGAAAAGCTGTTTTTTATTATTACGGGCTCGGTCATCGTTCGCTCAGGTTAAGGAGACATTGTCGTGGATGGCCGTACCGCGAGACGTGAAGCGCCTCCCGAACCTCCAAAAACTGCAATCTCCATGCCACCATCGGCTGCGCATGTATCTCGATAAGCTCGCACAACTGTCGGGACCCTCCACCCTTTCGGCGATCATCCTGCACGGGACAGCGCGGTTCGAGGGCACCGCGATGTCGGCCGTATATCTCGGCAACGGGACCAATCTTGCCTTCCTTCGCGGCCTGTTCTTCGAGCAGCTTGTCCGAGAGGAGCGTGGGGCGGCGTTCCATCCGCTGGGATTGCGTGCCGCCCTGCGTCAGGTTCCGCCGGCAGCCGACCTCACCTTTTACGAGGTTCCGCCGCTTTGGCGACCCCTACTGCCTCGTCACGCCACGATACGCGTTCCCGCGTGGGTACGACAGGAGCTTGTGCTCCAAAACCGAAGAGATTCGGGCGGGCGGTGGCTCCTGTCGCGCAGCCTCGACCGCGATGTGGCGCGATTGATACGCCGGCACGGGTACGTGATCGAATTCACTACAGATGAGGCCGCCAAGCGGTTATTCTTCCGGCAATTCTACCGGCCTTATGTCGAGTCGAGATTCGGAGCCGGAGCGGTGATTGCCGATGAGGGGGGATTCATGAAACGCAGCCAGGGGCAGACCTTGGCCAGGCTTCGTGCCGGCAGCGGCTATGTCGCCGGCATGCTGCTCGAACGTGACGGCCGCTCGCTGCGTCTTGGGCGCTACGGCGCCATCACGGATCCGCCGCCCGCTGGCGTGAGTCAGGTTCTCGACACCCTCGTAATACGCCATGCGGTCGACTCCGGTGTGGAGCGCATCGTGATGGGAGACTCCCGCCCCTGTCTCGCAGATGGAGTCCTCCGTTACAAGGCCAAGTTCGGGGCCACGATCGCCCCTACTCTCTTTCCGCAGCCCGTCCTGAACATCCAGATCAACCGCTGGAGCGAAGCGGTCGCCACCTGCCTCCGCCGGCAGCCGCTGATAGCGCTTCGGCGGGGCAAAGCCCACGTCTATCGGCTCGGGTCCGCCGGCGGTCAGGACGACCTCCACCTTGAGCCCCTCGGTGAGGCAAATGCTTGATCGGATGCACAGTGGACGAGTCGCGTCTCGTGCAGGCTGCGCTCGCTCATGAGCAGAACATCCCAGACGGCGACCCATCTCGCCCTCGTGATCGCGGATCCCCCGGCCGCAGCACCCAGGCCGCGCCCGGCAACCGGGCGGGCGCTTCGGGTGCTGATCGTCAACTACGAATTCCCGCCGGTCGGCGGCGGCGCGGGACGTGCTTCCTACAACATTGCCCGGCAGCTGGTCGGACTTGGACACACCGTGGACGTGCTCACCTCCCGGTACAAGGATCAGCCGGCGCGGGAGACACTCGATGGCATCTCGGTGTACCGCGCGCGAAGCTGGCGCAAGGGTATGCTCGATTGCGGCGTGCGCGGCGCAATCACCTTCCTGCTGTTCGGATTTTTCGAGCTGCGGCGACTTCTGAATGCCGGCCAGTACGACCTCGTGCATTACTTCTTCAGCCTGCCGAGCGGAATTCTTTCCTTCTATTCGCACGGCATGCGCGGTTTGCCGTATATCGTCAGCCTCCGAGGCTCGGACGTGCCGGGGTACGATGAGTCCAATGGCACCCTGAAATTCCTGCACCTGATGTTGCGACGGGCAAATCGTGCGATCTGCCGAAACGCCGCACGGGTGGTGGCCCTGAGCCGCGACCAGCGTCTGCACGCCCTGTGTCTCGGGGCGGATCTGCCGATGGATGTCATCCCCAACGGCGTCGATGCTTCGCGGTTCGCTCCTGCGCCCCACCGCAATATCCCGCAACGGCTGAAGCTGATCTGCGTCTCCCGGCTGATCGATCGCAAGGGCCTGCCGCATCTTTTCGAGGCGATGGTCCGGCTGAAGGACCGCGACATCCAGCTGACGATCGCGGGCGATGGTCCGGAAGAGCGCACCCTTAAAGGGCTGGCGCGGGATTTCTCAATTGGCGATCGCGTACGTTTCCTGGGTTACGTTCCGAATGAGGCCTTGCGCCGCGAATATCTCGATGCGGACGTATTCGTCCTCCCCACGCTCTCCGAAGCGCTGGGCAGCGTCGTGCTCGAGGCCATGAGCTGTGGCTTACCGGTCGTGGCGACCTCGGTCGGCGGCATTCCAGAAATGATCGAGTCCGGCGTCAATGGACTGCTGGTACGGCCTGGAGATGCCGCCGCCCTCGCCGATGCCATCGCGCAACTCGCCGCGAGCCCGGTACGGCGCAAAGCGATGCGCAGCGCCAATCTCCTGCGGGTCGCCGAGGAATTCACCTGGGGCGCCAACGCGGATCGCTACGAGAGCGTGTACCGAAACGCGCTGGCCGCTGCCGACTGAAACTCAGATCACGTCAATCATGCGCGCCGCGATTCTCCGGCACACATTGCGGACGCTGCGCTCGCAATGGTGGCACGCTCCAAGAATAGATTCGTGGCAGCGCGAGGCGCTGGTGCGCATGATGCGCCATGCCGTAAGCGCAGTGCCGTTCTATCAGCGCCTCGGTATCAGTGCCGCAAGCATCACATCGGCGCGCGACCTCGAGCGCTTCCCGGTCATCTCCAAGCGCACCCTTCAGGAGAACCCGCAAGGTTTTCTGGCTCAAGGGTATTCGGCAGAGAAGCTTCATAGCTCACGGACGTCGGGCAGCACCGGCGAGCCGACCGTGACCTGGTTCGATGATGATGCCTGGGCGCTCAGCAAGTACGCGCTGAAAATCCGCCGTACCCTGGCCGTGACCACACCGTTCCGGCACCGCTGCCTGATTGTCAGCGAGCAGTCACCCCACGAGGCGGCGCAATACGGCAGAGAGCGACCCTTCAGAGGCGGATGGCTGTATTCGGAACGCGTCGTGTCGCTGTTCGAGGATCTGTCATTCCACCGCAGGCAGATCCGGGGCTTCCGTCCGGACATGCTCTACGCCTTTCCCTCTTACTTTCTCGAGCTGCTGCGCTCCTTCAGTCAGGCCGGCGAGACGATTCCGCGGATTCCTCTCCTGTTCACGAGCTCCGAACTGCTCACGCCGGCCGCCCGGCAGCGCATCGAATCCGGATTTGGCGGGAGGCTGTTCGATATCTACGGCACTACGGAATTCAAGGAAGTGGCCTGGCAGTGCCGCTCGGGCTCCTACCACGTGAACTTCGAATCCGTGTTCGTGGAGGCCCCTCCCGGGGCGGATACATGGCATTTGACTACGCTATGCAATCGCGCGATGCCGCTGTTGAGATTCAATACGGAGGATCTGGGCGCGCTAGAGGAGCAGCGCACCTGCGACTGCGGGCGCGCCTCTCCCCGGCTTCAGATCTCGTACGGGCGCGAAGCAGACATACTGGAATTGCCCGGCGGCCATCGCCTTTCGCCTTACATGCTGACCGTCATTCTCGAAACTCTGCCCGGTCTGCACCAATACCGGATCATTCACGAGGCGCCGGCGCGGGTTACGGTGGAGATCGTCGCTTCCACGCAATTGACGGATGCCGCCATGGATGCCTGCTGCGCCCGCCTCATTCAGAACCTGCCCGTGAAGATCGACCTGATGCTGCGCCGGGTCGCGAGCCTTGAGAGAGGTACTGGCGGCAAGCACAAAGCGTTCGAGCGCCGCTGGTAGCGGCAACCGGATTGCATATGAGTCGCATCACTTCATCAAAAGCCGCAGGTGCACGCCAATGGTTGCTGAATGTTGCTGCCGGCTACGTCGACCTCGCAGTGGGCGCCATCATCTTCGTCGTGATCACGCCGATCATCGTGCGACACCTCGGCGTCGAAGGTTACGCGGTGTGGATGCTGAGTCACACGATCACGTTCTATCTCGAATTCTTCAACCTCGGTCTGGGCGCCGCCCAGGTGCGTCTCCATGCGCGATTCGGCGAGCTCGAACGACAGGAACTGCTGCGTCGCCTGTTCGGCACGGTGCTGGTTTCGCTTTCAGTCGCTGGCGTACTCGCCTGTCTTACAGGCATAACCGTCGCATTCGGGCCGCTCGGGCAATGGTTCGATGTATCGGCGGCCCTTGCAGGCGATCTGCGCACGGTGGTCGCAATTCTCGCCGTCAATCTCCTGATTGCAATGCCCGCCTCGACGCTGAGAAATTTCTACGAAGGTGCTCAACGCTTCGACATCCAGCATGTGCAGGCGATCGTCATGCGCCTGCTCACCGCAGGCACGCAGCTTTATCTGCTCAATGCCGGCTACGGAGTGGTCGAACTCGCGGCAGTGGAACTGGCAGCGACGTGTGTGGGTGTCGTCGTCGATCTGATCCTCATCGGGCGGCTCATGCCGGGATTCTTCAGCGTGCGGGTCACCTTTCACCGCAGGACGTGGCAGCGCATCCGAGCGTTTGCCTGCTGGGCCTCGATCGATGATCTCGTCGCGGAGGGCAGCTCGAGACTAGACGAGATCCTGATCGCGCTGCTGCTTCCGCTGGCGCTGCTGACGCCGTATGGACTGTGTCTGGCGCTCGGCGGTGTACTGATGGTCGCGGTGCGGCCGCTGACTGAAACATTCTTTCCGATGGCCGCTGCATTGCACGCGGGGCGTCGCACGGATGAGCTCAAGCAGATGCTGCTCTTCGGCACCAGGGTCACCACGGCCCTCGCCGCCCCGCTCGCGATCTTCCTGGCCTTTTTCGGCGACGCGGTGCTCCGCCTCTGGGTCCCTGAGGTGGCCGAACAGACAAGTGGCGCACTTGCGCCCATCATCGTCGTGAGCAATCTGTTTTCGGTATTCCTCTGGACCTCATCGGTAGTCCTGCTGGCTGTCAACCGCGTTCGTCTGCTGGTGGTGCTCACTCTCATCGAGGTGGCGATCGAGATCGTCCTGATCCTGACGCTCGCGCCGCGCATGGGCCTCGAAGGCGTGGCAATTGCGGGCTTCGCGGCGAACGTCGGAGTGGGTCTGGCGCTCGAGCTCCCTCTCGTCAGCCGTATTGCGGCCGCATCACTGACCGAGCTTCTCTGGAATGGCCTGGGTCGCCTGGCGCTCGCCAGCACGCCGGCCCTCGCCGTCGCCGCAGTGCTCAGACATCACCTCGGTGAGCCTGGCCTCATCCCGCTCATTGGTGCCGCTGCGATTATCGGCGTGGTATCCATGGTGGGGCTGTTCGCCTTCGGTGTCGGTGCCGCGGAGCGCAAAGAAATCGCCGGCTTGTGGAAAACGCTGCGCGCCGGAGAGGTTGCCTGATGCCGCCTCTGCACTACGTCGGGTGGTTGCGTCCCAAGCTGGCAAAGCGCATGCGCGGGCTGGCTCGCAAGTCCGGTCGCGATGCGGGCAATCTGCAAGCGCATCTGGAGGACCTGGAGCGGCGGGGCGTCAATCTGAGTGCCGGGGTATTTGAGAACTCGGAACTCGTGGGTTATCTGCTCGCTTCGCTCGATCTTCAGCAAGTCCCTTGCATCCGCATCACGGATTTCGTACTGCACCCACGCGCGCATGGCAGCGCTGCGATTTTTCTCACCCGTCTCGCCGCGGTGCTGCGAGAGCGCGAGGACCTGTGTGATCTGCCGATTCATGTTTCTGTGCCGGGCAGAGAGGCACGCGCGGTGCTGGATCGTTCGCGACTCCTGAAGCGTCTTGGATACAAGCGTGCGGTGCAGCCGCAAGAGGGCGCAATCGTGCTCGAGCGGTTGCCGCCCCGGCCTCCGCGCGAGTCAGGCGATATCGCACAGTATCTGAGCGATGTCCGCCATTATCAGAACGCGGGTGGCGTCATCCGCGTCGGTCGCATCGAATCCCACTCCGGATGGGCTCTGTTGGAGCCGTGGTGGAACCGGTTCGCCGCGCAGAGTCCTGGTGTCACGGTGTTTCAGAGCTATGAGTATCTGCGCACCTGGTGGACGCTGCGTGGCTGGGGCATCCGGTTGTGGATCGCAGTCGCTCTGCGCAACGGCGAACCTGTCGCCATCGCCCCCATGCAGCTGGCCAGTCATCCGTGGTCGATCTTCGCGTTCCAGCGTCTGTCGTTCCTCGGAGTGGCGCCGGAAGCAGATCGGCCTTCGGTGCTCGCTCCGCTGACTGAGAGTGCAGCCGTCGACGCGCTTGCCCAATATGTCCTTCACAATGGATCGCAATGGCAGCAGCTCGCCCTTGCCGAACAGCATCCGCAAAGCGTATTTGCCCGCGCAGTGAATGAGCACGCAGGCTCTGGATGGCTGCGTGGCGACAGCGCCGCCGGTGAATGTCTCAGCGTCGCCATCGAGGGGAGCTGGGCGAAGTTCCTCGAAGGCCGCTCCAAGGCCGTGCGTAAGAGCATAAAGCGCAAGCTTGCCGCGCTCACGGAGCGTGGCAAGGTGGAATTTACCCTGGTGAGCGACCCTGCCGAGGTGGATGCGGCGCTCGATCGGTACCTGCAGGTGGAGAGAGCGAGCTGGAAGGCGGGCAGTCCGATCGGCGTATCGCAGACCACGGCGCACATTGCATTCTACCGTGCGCTTGCCCGACGCCTCGCCGTTGCCCGTGGCATCGAGTTCCGCTTCCTGTCGCTCGATGGCCGGACGATTGCGGGGACATTCGGGCTCTTCTGGAACAATCGGTTCTACTCGCTGCACATCGCCTATGAGGAAGCGGCAGCCGAACACTCTCCGGGGGTGGTGCTCACAGCGCGGGAACTCGAAGAGGCGTTCACGAATCATCGCTACGCCGTGTTCGACTTCCTGACCGGTGCGCTTGCGAATCAGGCCAGCTGGGCGACGCACCGCCAGGCATCACGGGATGTCTATCTGAATCGCCGCAGCCTCGCCGGCCTGTGTTTCCACGGCTATCGCTTTCGCCTGCGACCTGCGCTGCGCAATGCATTGATCCGCACCAATACCCTCAAGCGGGCGCTCGCCGTGAAGAACGGATTGCTGCGACTCCTCGGCCGCGAACCCGATGCCTGAAGCAAACGTGAGCTGCAGCTCAAAATTGAAAAAGTCGCGGTGCGGAGACATTGCTACGTTGCAATGACGCGCGGATACTGCACGCGTCGATAAAGGCAAACCCGTCGAAAGGCGGGGACGCAAAGCTTCCGGTCTAAGGGCTCGAGGGCCTATGACAGCGGGGTTGCCGGGGTCTGAACGGACTTGATCTCGTAATGTGATGAGGAGGCGCTCGCCTCGCTCCATCATTGCAACCTCCATTCGTCTGTCGCCTTCGCATCCGCACACCGGAATCCCTCGGTCCGGGAGGTGTGCGTGACGAACAATGTATGGGTCTCCGTTCGCTGGGTCGTGAGTCTGATGGCGCTTGTCGCACTCACGGGTTGCAACTTCGATGACACCTGGACGGGTTCGATAAAGGACCCTCAGACCAACGGCCCCGGTCACAATCCGCCGATCGGCGGCAATCCCGACAATCCGCCGACCGATCCTGACGATGGCCTGCCGGAACCCGGTACGGGGGCCGCAACGCTCGCCTGGGTTCCACCGCTCGAAAACACCGACGGTTCTGCGCTCGAGAACCTCAGCGGGTACCGGATCCATTACGGAACGCAGCCCGGCAACTACGAATTCACCATTTCCATCGACAATGCGGGCATCACGCGTTACGTCGTCGAGGATCTGGCTCCCGGCACGTACTACTTCGCGGTGACCGCGATTACGGCGAGCGGTGTGGAGAGCGATCCGTCCGAGGAAGCCTCGAAGACGATCTGAGGCGCACGCCTCAGGCGCCGAATTGAGCCGGATCGATCTGCCGTTTCTGAAGCAGATCGTAAAGCGTAGGACGCGTGATCCCGAGCAGCTCCGCAGCGCGCGACAGATTGCCGCGGGTCATGCCGAGTGCCTGGCGGATCGCCTGGGTCTCGGCCCGCTGGCGCGCCATCCGCAGATTGAGATACTCCGGATCGTCATCGACCACCTGAAGACCCAGGTCGCTCGCCGAGACCACCGCGCCTTCCGCCATGATCACCGCGCCCTTGATGCGATTCTCCAGCTCCCGCACATTTCCTGGCCAGCGGTGAGCCTGGATCGCCCGCACTGCATCCGGGGCCAGGCCTCGCAGCGGCCTGCCGAAGCGTTCAGCGGCCTGCCGCAGCAGAAACTGAGCAAGCAGCAGGCTGTCGCCCTGGCGTTCACGCAGCGGCGGAATGCGGATTGCCACCTCACTGACCCGATAGTAGAGGTCCTCGCGAAACTTTCCGGATGCGATGAGGGCATCCAGATCGCGGTGCGTGGCGCAGATGATCCGCAGGTCGAGCGCGATCGGTGTGTGGCCGCCGACGCGTTCGACCACCCGCTCCTGCAGCACCCGCAATAATTTCGCCTGCAGTGCGGCCGGCATCTCCCCGATCTCATCCAGAAACACGGTGCCGCCCTTGGCGAGCTCGAGCTTGCCGAGGGTGCGTTTATGCGCACCGGTAAAGGCACCCTTCTCGTAACCAAAGAGTTCGCTTTCGAGCAGGGTGTCGGGGATTGCGGCGCAATTGATCGCGACGAACGGCTGATCCGCGCGCCCGCTAAGGCGATGCAGCGCTCGCGCCAGCAGTTCCTTGCCGGTACCACTATCGCCGAGAATCAGTACCGTGGCGCCCGTCGGCGCCACCTTCTCTATGGCCCGGCAGACATTGCGCATGGCATCGCTAACGCCGATGATCCCATCGAGCGCCATGACGCCCGTCTGTTCGCGCAATTGAGCGTTCTCGTCCTCGAGTTCGCGCATCCGCAGCGCGCGGCGAACGACGAGCGAGAGGACGCGGGCATCGATCGGCTTGTAGTAGAAATCGTCCGCGCCGAAGCCCACAGCCTGTACCGCGAGGTCCCGGGCGCCCTGAGCGAGCATCGCCACGATCCGTGTTACTGGGGCGATATTGAGGATCTGCGGCAGGAGTGCCAGATCGGCGGCATCGCGTACATCGAGAAGCACGACTTCGGGCTCGAGCCGGCGCACCAGGTGCAGGCTCTGCTCGGAGATCGGTTCACTCGTGACCTCGAGGTCCGAGAAGATAGGGGCGAGCTCCGTGCGCAACGCGGCATCGTTAGCGAGAATCAACAACCTGTGCCGAGTATGCATACCCACCGACTGGCGAAACTTTACAGCTGAGTGTAAAGGACTGCCGAAGGGCGGGCGTGAGAACGCTCACAATCCTGGTCGCGATTGTGCCTTCAGCGTGCGCCCTGCCCCATGAAGACCACTTCGGCGGTCTGGACGAGAATGGTCAGGTCGAGCAGCAGGCTGTTGTTCTTGATGTAGTAGAGATCGTATTGCAGTTTTTCGAGCGCATCGCGCTCGGAGGAACCGTAGGGATAGCACAGCTGCGCCCAGCCGGTGATACCGGGCTTCACGCTGTGACGACGGATGTAATAGGGAATCTTGCCCGCCAGGTCTGCGACGAACTCCGGCCGCTCCGGCCGTGGTCCGACGAAGCTCATCTGACCGCCCAGTACGTTCAGCATCTGGGGAAGCTCATCGATGCGGAACTTGCGGATCACATTGCCGACGCGCGTGATGCGCTCATCATCCTTGAGTGCCCACTGGGCGCGTCCGTCACGCTCAGCATCGGTGCGCATGCTGCGGAATTTCAACAGCCTGAAACTGCGCCCATTCAATCCGACCCGCTCCTGGCGGTAGAACACCGGAGCACGCAATCCGTCTTCGAGCTTGATGGCAAGAGCCGTCAGCAGCATGACGGGCAGCGTGATCGCGACCATCAGGAGACTCGCGATGAGATCGAGCGAGCGCGCCGACAACCTGCGCAGGGGATCGCGACAGAATCCGCCACCGAAGATCATCCAGCTCGGAGTCAGCACATCGAGCCGCACGCGGCCGGTTTCCCGCTCAAGGAAGGTGGGCAGCTCCGTCACGTCGACGCCTGCGAGACGGCACTCGAGCAGTTCCGGTATCGGGAAGCTGCGGCGGCGGTCTTCCATGGCAATGACGACTTCATCGACGTGGTTGCTCTCACACAATGCCGCAAGTCCCCCGGGCGCATCGAGCATCCGCTCTTCGGGTACGGCGCGATCCTCGCCAGGCGGCTGCACGAATCCGATGTTCGTGAACCCACGCCGGTCGGTGCGTCGACGCAGGTTGGCCACGGTCATCGCCGTTCGGCCGCAGCCGTAGACGACGATCCGTCGCTTGAACATGTCCTCCTGCGCGAAATACGAGAGCAGCAGGCGTGCGGCCAGGATACCGCAGACCGCCCCACCCGAGGCGAGCGCGATCACCCCGCGGCCGATCGCGAGGTAAGGAACGAGGTAGAAGAAAACCGCGTTGACCGCGAGGCCGGCACCCACGGCCATGACCACGCGGAGGAAGATGCCGCTGCTGCGCGATCGCTGTCGCGAACTGTACAGACCGAACGCGAGCAGGCTGATGAGCATGACACAGCTGAAGAGCAACGCGCGCGGCCAGAGTGCACCTTCGTTGATTTCGATCGCGGCCAGATCGGTACGGAAGCGCGCGAGTGCAGCGGCGAGCAGCGCAAAGAAACAGATCACGGCCTCGGCAATCGCGAGCGTTACGATGGAGACGTGCGTGTATTGGCCAAGAACTCGGATGCGCATAGACCCCTGATGTGGCAGCAGGCGCCCTGCCCTGCGCGGCCTTCCCGAGTTATAAATTTTAGGGAAGCCGCTCCACCACGGAGGTGAGTGTAATCACATTTGATTACAAATGCGTCGCGGCCCACAGACAAATCCGCTCGACCGCAAGCGCAGCCTGTCGGCTCGCTGCGACGTACATCACAATTAACGGTTGCACTAAAAAAAAGCCGTGAGAGTATCGGCCGCGACGCAATCCAACCCGCCGAGGTGCAACGATGAAACGACTGCTGTGGATCGCCCTGCTGCTGCCCTTCGCCGCCGTAGCGGCGGTGAACGTGACCCTGGGTCAATGGGAGCTTCGCTCCGCCTCCGCGCTCATTGCAAATTATGGTAACTATGATGCCTGCGAGTCGGCAGCCCGTGTGCAGTCCGCGCCGGCGACCGGCACCAGTGCAAGCTACTACTGCAGGCGCACGATTACGCTGGCCGGGGTTGCCAATCCACCCCCACCCCCGCCGCCACCCCCCTCGGGCGACAATGGCGGCCTGATCGGCCCCTTCCTGCCTTATAGCGCACAGGATTCGATCGACGTTGCCTTCGTCAATTTCGCCAAGACCGCGATGAACGAAGTCAACGAGCCCGGCTACAGCGTGCCGCTGCCCTACTCGGCCTCGCAGGGGTATGTCGATCTGAACCAGGCGGAACCCTGGCTCTACGACCGGCCCGCGACGTTCTTCAAGCTGTATCTGAAAACGGGCAACGAGAAATACAAGACCTACGGCACGACCCTGTTCCGCGACTACATGGCGCACATCGACTCACAGGGGTACTTCACCCGTGCGAGCGGAGATCTCAAATACTCCTACCTCGACAGCCTCGTGCTGTACGAAGCCCTCACCGGTGACAAGCAGTACCGCGCCAAGGCCAAATTGATCTATGACATGACCGTGCGGGACTGGCCGGCGCGCTATACCTCCACCGGCTTCTGGACGGAACGACACCACGCCTATGCGATGGGTGCCGCCCTCGGCTACTACGCGCTGACGCACGATGCGGCGGCTCTGGCTCGCGCCAGGTCCCTGTTCGATGTGCTCGTGACCATGGCGGCCTCGAGTGGCGCGCCACTGCACACGGTCGAGCAGCATGGCGAAGGAGATGGTGACAAGCGCATGATGACGAGCCCGTGGATGTCCGCGATCCTCATCGAGTATGTCGCCGCGTACCAGCGTGCCAGCGGTGATGCCCGCGCCACGCAGTTCCTGTCACGTTACGCCGACTATATCGTCGCACAGTGTCTCTACGATGGCGGCATCGAGGATTCGGAGCTCGCCGGCAAGCGCATGCCCTGGTATATGTGCGGCAACGGCGTGCGGCTGGAAGATGGCCGGGGTTGGGGCGACATGGAGCACGCCCTCGATGTGGCGGGAGTCCTGGCGCACGGCGTGTGGGCCAAGAAACAGCTCGGCCAGAGCACGACCACCACTCTCAATGCCTACAACGATCTGCGTACTACTGCGCAATATACGTTCGGCTACTGGACCCGCTCGACGACGAACTTGCCGAAGTACCGGATCAACCCGCCACGCAAGTTCAACTGGTGGTTCGGCACGACCTACGACAGTTCCTTCCTGGTTCGCTAGGAACTGCGCACGCGCACGGGTTGCAAAGCACGCGCAACCAGGACCCGGGCCCCGAGGCCGACGGCGCATGCAAGCGCCGCGGCCTCGTGTCCCGAACTGACGAATCTCGCGCCCCGCAGCGCATGTGCGATTCCTCGTGCGAATCGGCCGGAGACGAACGCGCTGCGCGCATTACGCTCGTAGGTAACGTATAGCGCGGCTTTGCGAGCCCGGGGTGAGATACGTGCCCGATGCAGCTCCACGAATCGCTGCATCACCTGCACGTAGTCGCTGTCGGTGTGATCGGCGCTCGACAGGCCATCATGGCCACGCATGGCAAACGTCAGCCTTTCCTCGATGACGCCGATCTTGAATTCGGCCGCAATGCGCAGATGAAACTCCAGGTCCTCCGCGGTCCGCAGTGTCTCATCGAACCCTCCTACCCGGTCGAGCACGCGCCGGCGGAACAGGGCTGATGCAGGGACGAAGGCGGGGTTCAGCAGGATGTCCTCGAGCACATCGCCGTCAGCGCGGATGACACTGCGCCGATGGAATACGTCGATGGGCCGGTACTGCCGGTCCACCCTCTGCACATCGTTCAGCACCATGTCGAAATCCGGGCGCGCCTCGAGCCACGCGACCTGTTTCTCAAGCTTGGTCGGATCCCAAGTGTCGTCGCTGTCGAGGAGCGCCAGACTTTCCAGCACATTGGGATCCTAAGCTTAGAATTCCACGTGGACAAGTTGTCGCG
>JADMIO010001126.1_pt1 | contig 49361 bp, 52 predicted proteins | sample 8958161 | NCBI WGS metagenome assembly JADMIO01 (sample SAMN16585339, study PRJNA669376) | soil metagenome | isolation source: Crop rotation soil | place: USA: Cullars Rotation, Alabama | collected 2011
AGGTGAGCCAGTGTGATTACATTTGCGGCCTAACTGTGGCCAGTCCAGTTACGCTGGAGTCACTAGTATTTAGGTGACACTATAGAAGCGGCCGCGACAACTTGTCCACGTGGAATTCTAAGCTTAGGATCCCAATGTGCTGGAAAGGCACCAGGTAACTGCCGGGAATCCAGACCGGCAGGCTCAGCCGCTGCTCGACGGCAGGCGCCGCAACGGTCAGCGTGATGCGAAAGAGATGCGCGCGCGTGTCGGTGGCATCGATGCGATAGAGGATCATCGGTCGATTGTCGCCTGAGGGTCTGTTGGCCCCGCGGGGCGCGGGGCAGCCGCGTCACCGCTCTGAGCGTCTTCTCTCAGCGGGTATACACGGCCACATCGGCGGGTCGAAGACGCGCTGCGCTGGCCGAGACGACGCCCGGCGATGGACTGCTCGGCGCGGCCCGCGCGCTCAGTTCTTCGTGCGGCTCGCGGCCAGCAACTGCTCGACCTGCGCCGGCGGGATCGCACCCGGCTTGTGCGTGCCGTCCTCAAACACCAGACCGGGGGTGCCGCTGATGCGGTACTTGCGCCCGAGCGCCACGTTGCGCTGCAGTGCCGACGTGTCGCAGCTCGCGGCGGTCGATGCGGGAATGGTCGTGCCCTCGATCATCCAGTCGCGCCAGACCTTGATGCTGTCCTTCGCGCACCAGATGTTGCGCGACTTGTCGGGGGAGTCGCCGCCCAGGATCGGATACAGGAATGTGTAGACGGTCACGTCTTTGACCTGCTGCAGGTCGCGCTCGAACTTCTTGCAGTAGCCGCAGTTCGGATCCGCGAAGACGACCAGCTTGCGCGCGCCGGTGCCCTGCTTCCAGACGATCGCGTCCTTCAGCGGCAGCTTCGAGAAATCGATCGCGGTCAGCTTCGCGACCCGCGCTTCGGTCAGGTTCGAGCGGGTCTTCGTGTCGATCAGGCTGCCCTCGATCAGGTAGTTGCCCTGCTCGTCGGTGTAGAGCACTTCGCTGCCGATCCGCAACTCGTAGAGGCCGGGGATCGGCGTCTTCGTGACCTCGTCGATCTTCGGGAAATCAGGCAGCCGCTCGGCGATGTTCTTGCGAATGGCCGCTTCCTGCGCCGTCGCACCATGGACGAAAACCGCGAGAGCGAGCGAGGCGACGAGCGGGATGAGGGGCTTGTGCATGGGAAGCTTTCAGGAGCCGAGCGCCTGGCTTGCGAGCCAGCGCTTGGCGAGAGGCACTCGATTGACGAGAGTCAGGCCGCGATTGCGAAGTTCCCGCAGCGCCGACGAATCCTGTGAAAACAGCCGTAACAGGCCGTCGGTGACTTCGCCCATCGCCCAGGTCGGCGCGGCGCGCTCGCGCGCGTAGCGGCGCAGCAGACGCTCGTCGCCGAGCGGGCGCCACGGCTCGCGCTGCTCGATCACGCGAGACAGCGCCACCACGTCGGCGAGGCCGAGGTTGAGCCCTTGGCCGGCGAGCGGGTGGACCACGTGCGCCGCATCGCCGAGCAGGGCCCAGCCGGGGCCGACCCAGTGATCGGCACGGCCGAGCTGAAGCGTCCAGGCCGCACGTTCGGATGCCAGCTTCAGCTCGCCGCAAGCGCCGCCGGTGGCTTGCACCAGCGCCTGCTCGAAGCCGCTGCAGTCGAGCGCCAGCAGCCCCGCGGCGCGGTCGTCGGGCAACGACCACACGACGGCATAAGACGCGCCTGCTCGTGGCGCATCGAACGGCAGCAACGCGAGGACGTCCGGGGACCGGAACCATTGACGCGCGATGCCACGATGCGGCTGCGTCGCCGTCACCCGTGCAGCGATCGCGCGCTGGCCGTAGGCATGACGGCTGAACCCCACGCCGAGTGCGTCGCGCCGGGTCGATTCGCGACCCTCGCAGAGCGCGCTCAGCGGCGCCTCGACCTCCGTCGCGGTCCGCGTGACGTGCGGCGAAAAGCGGATCGCACTCGCCAGCTCGCGCTCGAGCAGCGCTGCGTCGGTGATCCACGCGAGCGCGCCGACGCGCTGCTCCCAAGCCGAGAACTCGAGTTCCGCGCCAGGCGCGTCGCCCTCGACCTGCATCTCGTAGACGGCAGTTGCGGCATTCGGCGGCAGCGCATCCCAGACCTTGAGGCTGCGCAACAGCGCGATCGAGACGGGGTTCAGGGCATAGGCGCGGACATCGTCCGGGCGGGCGGATATCGGCGCATCGTCGCGCAGCGCGATGGTCAGGCCGAGGCGGGCCAGTGCCAGCGCCAGGCTCATCCCGACGATGCCGGCACCGTGCACCTGCACGTCGAAAGCTTTCATCGCGCAGATTGTAGGGAACGCCCTCGCGGTCGCCCGGCGACGGCGGGCACAATGCCGCCTCCCTTGGCTCGGAAGGCGGCGTTCGTGAGCGATCTGACAGTTCGGGTGCAGTCGCTGCACCTGCACCCGGTGAAATCGTGTGCGGGGCTCGAGATCGCCGAGGCGCTCCTGATCGAGACCGGATTCGACCTCGACCGGACCTGGATGGTGGTTGACGGCGGCGGCCGCTTCGTCTCGCAGCGCGAGCTGCCGCGGATGGCGCTGATCCGGCCGACCGTGAAGACCAGCGAGATGGTCCTGCGCGCGCCGGGGATGCTCGCGCTCCACGTCGCGCTCGACACCGTCGAGGCGCCGATCCAAGTCGAGGTCTGGGGCCACACGATGGCGGCCTACGACATGGGCGCGCTGAGCGCCCGCTGGTTCAGCGATTTCCTCGGCACCGAGGTGCGCCTCGCGCGCTTCGACCCGGCGCAGCGCCGACTGGCGGACCGCGCCTGGACCGGCGCGCTCGAGGCCGAAACCGCGTTCCAGGATGGTTTCCCATTGCTGGTCGCGTCGGCCGCCTCGTTGTCCGAACTGAATCGCCGTCTCGCGGCGCAGGGCGAGGAGCCGGTGACGATGGCCCGCTTCCGGCCGAACATCGTTCTCGACGATGTCGACGCGCACGGCGAAGACGCGCTCGATGAGCTCGCATTCGAGACCGAGCAGGGCTCTATCAGGCTGAGGCTTGTCAAGCCGTGTTCGCGCTGCCCGATTCCGGACGTCGACCCTGCGACCGGCGTGCCGGGGCACGCGGTCGGCGATTGCCTTGCCGCGTACCGCGCCGATCCGCGCCGGGACGGGCAGGTGACGTTCGGCATGAACGCGGTGATCGTCGAGGGCATCGACAAGGTCCTGCGCCCTGGGATGACCGCGACCGCTCGCTACCGCTTCGACTAGTCGCCGCGCCGGCCCCGATGCACCGTCTGAAAAGCTGGCAGCTGTTCGCGGTCTGCGTGCTGACGTGGGCGACCACCTGGCATGCGGTGACCTACCAGATCACGCCGATTTCGCCGGAGGTCGGGGTCGCGCTGCGCTTCGGCCTGGCCGGCCTGGTGGTCGTGCTCGCCTGCCGGTTGCGCGGTCTGCGCCTGCCGGCGAAGCTGCGTGACCATGCGATGCTGGCGCTACAGGGCACGTTCCTCTACGGCGTCTCGTACGTCTGCGTCTACTACGCCGAGCGCCATGTCGCCTCCGGCCTGGTCGCAGTGGGCTACTCGGCTTCGCCGCTGATCACCGGACTCGGTGCGAGCGCGCTGTTCGGAATCCGCGTGGGCGGCCGGTTCCTGGTCGGCGGACTCCTCGGGCTGAGCGGGGTGGCGCTGATCTTCTGGCCGGAGTTCGGCAAGGCGACGCACCAGGACGACGTCGTGCTCGGCGCCGGTTTCACGATCGCATCCGTGCTCCTGTCGGCGGTCGGCAGCTTGGCGGCGAGCCGCAACCTGTCGCGGGGCGTCTCGTTCTGGCCCGCGCTCGGGCTCGGGATGACGTACGGCGCGATCGCCTGCCTGCTGATCGCGCTCGGTCGCGGCCAGAGCCTCGCCCTGCCCACGACGACGGCCTGGTGGATCACGCTCGCCTACCTCGTCCTCGCCGGCTCGATCCTGACATTCGCCTGCTTCCTGACCTTGCAGGACCGCATCGGACCGGGCCCGACCGGATCGATCGGCGTGATGACGCCCTTGCTGGCGCTGCTGGTCTCGGTCGCCCTCGAAGGCTTTCGGCCGGACGCCTTGACCGCGCTCGGCGCGGCCCTTGCCGTCGCCGGCAACGCCTTCATGCTGCGCCGCAAGCCCGCCGTGCTGCAGCGGTCGGCGGCACAGGCCAGCCGCTGACCGCGCTCGCTGGTGGCGGGCGCGCTCAGCGCCTTCAGGCATGGCGACTAGAATTCGCGCTCCGCGGCCGCGCTCGGCGCCGGCCTTCGAAGCCCCTCGAGGTCCTTCATACGGCCCGTAGCACCGCTGCGCAGGCCGCCATCGCTGACACCACCATGAGCCTCAAATGCGGCATTGTCGGCCTGCCCAACGTCGGCAAGTCGACCCTCTTCAACGCGCTGACCAAGGCTGGCATCGCGGCCGAGAACTACCCGTTCTGCACGATCGAGCCGAACGTCGGGGTCGTCGAGTTGCCCGACGCGCGGCTGCAGGCGCTGGCCGCGATCGTGAGGCCGGAACGCGTCGTCCCGGCGATCGTCGAGTTCGTCGACATCGCGGGGCTGGTTGCCGGCGCGTCGAAGGGCGAGGGGCTCGGCAACCAGTTCCTGGCGCACATCCGCGAGACCGACGCGATCATCAACGTGGTGCGCTGCTTCGACGACGAGAACGTCGTCCACGTGGCCAACAAGGTGGATCCGGTCTCGGACGTCGAGGTGATCCAGACGGAGCTCTGCCTGGCCGACATGGCGACCGTCGAGAAGAGCCTGCAGCGCTACTCGAAGGCGGCGAAGTCCGGCAACGACAAGGAAGCCCAGCGCCTGGTCGACGTGCTCGCCAAGTGCATGACCGCGCTGAACGAGGCTCGTCCGGTCCGCAGCGTCGGCTTCAGCAAGGAGGAGCAGGCGGTCCTGAAGCCGTTCTGCCTGATCACCGCCAAGCCGGCGATGTTCGTCGCGAACGTCGACGAAGGCGGCTTCGAGCACAACCCCTACCTCGACCAGCTGCGCGCGTATGCGGAGCGGCAGCAGGCGCCGGTCGTCGCGATCTGCGCCAAGACGGAAGCGGAGCTCGCCGACATGGATGCCGCCGACCGGCAGATGTTCCTCGAAGAGATGGGACAGACCGAGCCCGGGCTGAACCGGCTGATCCGGGCCGCCTTCCAGCTCCTCGGGCTGCAGACCTACTTCACCGCCGGCGTCAAGGAAGTGCGCGCTTGGACCATCCATGTCGGCGACACCGCCCCGCAGGCAGCGGGCGTGATTCACACGGACTTCGAGCGAGGTTTCATCCGGGCGCAAACGATCGCCTACGACGACTTCATTGCGCAGAAGGGCGAACAAGGCGCCAAGGAGGCCGGAAAGATGCGCTCGGAAGGGAAGGAATACGTCGTCAAAGACGGCGACGTGCTGAACTTCCTGTTCAACGTCTGACCAAAAGGACCGGGTCCGCACGACTGTTCGACGGGCGTGGGCGCCCCCAAACCGGCCCATCCACCCCGGCCGGCAGTCTCGACCCCGGAGTGCTAAGATTTGGAACCAAAAGGGTTTACCCGAGTCTGACGTTCCACATGAACAAAGCTGCTGCCCTCACCATCCGTGACCCCTGGGCTCTGGTTCCCTCTCTCGGGAACCTGGACGCCTACATCAGTGCCGTCAACCGCATTCCTCTGCTGACCCTCGAGGAAGAAGTGACCTACGCCCAGCGCCTGCGCCAGCATGGCGATCTCGAGGCGGCCGGAAAGCTGGTGCTGTCGCACCTCCGCCTGGTCGTCTCGATTTCCCGCAAGTACCTCGGCTATGGGCTGCCGCACGGCGACCTGATCCAGGAAGGCAACGTCGGCCTGATGAAGGCCGTCAAGCGCTTCGACCCGGACCAGGGCGTGCGCCTGGTCAGCTACGCGATGCACTGGATCAAGGCCGAGATTCACGAGTACATCCTGAAGAACTGGCGCATGGTCAAGGTCGCGACGACCAAGGCCCAGCGCAAGCTGTTCTTCAACCTGCGCTCGATGAAGCAGAGCCTGAAGGAAGACGCTGCCGACGAGGACACCCACCGCGCGACGATGACGCAGGGCGAGGTCGATACCCTGGCGCGTACGCTGAACGTCAAGCGCGAGGAAGTGCTCGAGATGGAGACGCGCCTGTCCGGTGGCGACGTTGCGCTCGAGCCGCAGACCGACGACAGCGAGGAAAGCTACGCGCCGATCGCCTACCTGGCCGACGACGCGAACGAGCCGACCCGCGTGATGGAAGCGAGGAATCGCGACTGGCTGGCCGGCGACGGCATAGCGATGGCGCTCGACACGCTCGACGCGCGCAGCCGTCGCATCGTCGAGGAGCGCTGGCTGAAGGTCAACGACGACAGCTCGGGCGGCATGACCCTGCACGACTTGGCCGACGAGTACGGCGTCAGCGCCGAACGGATCCGCCAGATCGAGGTGTCGGCGATGAAGAAGATGCGCAAGGCGCTCGCTGAAAGCGCCTGACACGTGGCGCGCTTAGACCAGCACAAACGGCCCCGCTCGGGGCCGTTTTTCATGTTGGAGCGTATCCCGCGAGCTCAGGCCGCCGTTAGCAGCGCCTTCAGGTCCGCGGCCAGCGCCGGCGCCCCGCTGCCGTAGCGAACGAAGAGGCGCAGCTTGGCGTTGCGATCGAGCACGTACGACGCCGCGGTGTGGTCCATCGTGTAGCTGCCGGGCGTCTTGCCCGGCACCTTCGCGTAGAAGACCTTGAATTCCTTGGCCGCGGCGGCGGTCTGCTCCGGGTTGCCGCGCAGCGCGATGAAGCTCGGATCGAAGTTCGCCATGTAGCCCTTCAGGACCTCCGGCGTGTCGCGTTCCGGATCGATCGTCACGAAGACGCCCTGCAGGCGGTCGCCGTCGGGACCGAGCGATTTCTTCACTTCGGCGAGTTCTGCCATCGTCGTCGGGCAAACGTCCGGGCATTGCGTGTAGCCGAAGAACAGCACCGTCACCTTGCCCTTGAAGTCGTCGAGCGTGCGCAGTTTTCCGTTCTGATCGGGCAGCGCAAGGCTGCGCCCGAAGTCGGCGCCGGTAATGTCGGTGCTCTGGAATTGCAGCTTCGCGCCCGGGACGGCGACCTTGTCACAGCCCGCGATGAGCGCCAGCGCAGCGGCGCCGAGCAGCCGACGGCGCGACCGCCTCACAGCAGCGGACTCAGGTAGTGATCGACGAGCAGCGCGCCGAACAGCGCCGCGAGGTAGACGATCGAGAAGCGGAACGTGCGCCGGGCCAGTTGATCGGAGTAGCGACGCAGCAGCCGCCATGCGTAGCCGGAGAACATCGCGCCGAGCACGACTGCAGCGACCAGGTAGACGATGCCGCTCATGCCGTCGATGAACGGCAACAACGTCGCCGCGAAGAGCACCAGCGTGTACAGGAAGACGTGCAGCCGGGTGAACTCGTTGCCATGCGTGATCGGCAGCATCGGCAGACCCGACTTCCGATAGTCCTCCGCGCGGTAGAGTGCCAGCGCCCAGAAATGCGGCGGCGTCCACAGGAAGATGATCAGGAACATCACGCAGGCCTCGGGGCCGACTTCGCCGCGCATCGCGGCCCAGCCGAGCACCGGCGGCATCGCGCCCGAAGCCCCGCCGATCACGATGTTCTGCGGTGTCAGCGGTTTCAGCAGCACGGTGTAGACAACCGCATAGCCGACGAAGGTCGCGAACGTCAGCCACATTGTCAGCGGATTGACGAGGGTGTAGAGCAGCACGCTGCCGCACACGAACAGCAGCGCCGAGAAAACCAGCGCGCTCTGCGCGGTCAGCTCACCCGTCGCGGTCGGACGCCATGCGGTGCGCTTCATGCGGGCATCGATGCGCTGCTCGACCAGGCAATTGAAGGCCGCGGCGGCCGCGGCCACGAGCCAGATGCCCACCGTCGCAGCGAGCGCGACTTTCCAGTCGGGCAGTCGGGGCGACGCCATCAGCATGCCGATCACGGCGCAGAACACGATCAGCTGAACCACCCGCGGCTTCGTCAGTGCGTAGTACTGACGAATGCGCGACCCCAGCGACAGGCTGGTCGATCGGCGTTGGATGACGGTCTCGGACATGGCAGGCAAGCTCGCCGGCATTCTACGAAGCCGCACGCGCCGATACGGTCGCGTGGCGGTGACCGGCGCCGGCTTTCTGCGCCGAGCGCGCACGACACAGCATCGCCGTGACGATGACCGCGAGTGCCGCCGCGCCGCCAGTGTGTGCCACCGCGGCGGCGAGCGGCCAGCCGAGCAGCACGTTGCCGAGCCCCGTGCCGAGCTGCCAAAGGCCGACCCCGGCGAGCGCCAAGGCCCAGCGACGCGGTTCGACGTCGCCGCTGGTCGCCAACCTGACGACGAGCCACGTCAGCAGCGCCAGCACCACGCCGGCGCCGATTCGATGGGTCTGGTGAATTGCGGTCAGCGCGGCAAACGGCAGATAGCTGCCATCGACCGCCGCACCGAGCTCGCGCCGCAGGCGGAAACCCTGTGCGAGGTCCATCGGCGGCCACCACGCGCCCTGGCAGGTGGGAAAGTCGCGGCAAGCGAGGACTGCGTAGTTCGTGCTGACCCAGCCGCCGAGCGCGATCTGCACGACGGCAAGCGCTGCCAAGGCCCAGAGTGCGCCGACCAGCGCACCCCGCAGCACCAACCGGCGCGCCTCGAGCGTTTGAGTCTGGATCGCAAGCAGCACGAGCAGGCCGATGCCACCGAGCAGATGCAAGGTCACGATCGCCGGGTACAGCTTCATCGTCACCGTCAGCGCGCCGAACGCACCCTGGAGGCAGACCCAGGCGAGCGTCGCAGCCGCCAGCTTCGGCGCCGCACCCGCGACCCGGCGCCGGGCCGCGAAACCGTTGAGGACGGCAAGCACGACGATCAGTCCACCGACCCCGGTGGCGAGGTAGCGGTGCGTCATCTCGATCCACGCCTTCGAATGCGTGACCGGCCCGGTCGGCGTCGCCTGCTGCGCCGAATCGATGTGCTCTCCCGCGCCGAGCGGGCTGGCGTGCCCGTAGCAGCCGGGCCAGTCGGGACAGCCGAGCCCCGAATCGGTCAGTCGCGTGAAGGCGCCGAACAGCACGAGGTCGAAGGTCAGGAACAGCGTCATCCAGGTCAACGCGCGCAGTCGCGCCGCGGGGGTCGGCTTGCGCTCGCGCGTCCAGACCCAGGCGAGCGGCGCCAGGGCGAGCAACGCACCCACCGCCAGGATCGGGACGAGCGGCGCGAGGTCGTAGGGAGCCGGACCGTTCATCGTCCCGGCCGGTCCCAGCCGGCAGACGCACGCAACAACCGCTCGACGTCGCGCTTCAGGCGAGCCGGCTCCGGATTCGGCGGCACCCGCATCATCCAGTCGCCCATCGGGTCGACGATGTACAGATGCGATTCGAGCCGGCTTCCGGTTGCGGGCGTGAGCCACGTCGCGAGGTTGTCAGGCGCGACGCGCAGCACGGTCGCGGGCGCGCCGCCGGAGTGAACCGCATTCAGCGTTTCAACGCGCGGGGTGGCCGCATCGTCGATCAACCAGACCTTGTCGATCCGGCCGCTGTCGCGGCCGAGCGCCTCGCGCAACTGGCGCTGAATCCACAGGTGGCGCTCGCACACCGCATCGCAGGCGCCGCCCGAAACGACGACCAGCAGCCATTGCCCCTTCAGCGACTCGGCCCGCACCGCTCGACCGTCCAGGCCGCTGAGCACGAGGCCGGGTGGGAACGGTCGGGTCGGCAGGATCAGGTCGCCGTAGTTGGTGCGTCCGTCGGGGCGGATCACAAAGTAGGCGACGTAGGACGCGATCACCGGTGCGGCGCAGACCAGCAACAGCAGCAGCATCTTGAGTCGACCGCGAACCGTCCGGCGCGCGACGTCGTCGGCGGCCGGACTCGGCATCGTGTGCACCGTGAAGGCGAGCGGCGAAGCCTCCTCAGCCATGCTGGCGACGGGGCCGGACGAGCTGGAACCAGACATACAAACCTGCCATCAACGCCGCCAGCGCAAACCACTGGAACGCATAGCCGTAGTGCTTCTGCAGATCGAGCGCCGGCTGCGGCCAATTCCGCCGCAGGCCATCGGTCATCACACCGGCCTCATCGCGCTGCAGGATCGACAGCGGCAGCAACTGCAGTCCCGTCTCGCGGGCATAGGCGTCGAGATCGAGATTTTGGCGGATCGGTCCGCTGGCCGCGGCAGCGAACTCGTAGAGCCGTGCCGGCGGCGGGGCGATCACCCCGGCGATCGTCACGGTGCCGGAGGGGGTCGGCAGCGGCGGCAGCACCGTCCGATCGGCGAAATTCCGAGCGACCCAACCGCGTTGCACCAGCACCGATTCGGGCCGCCCCTCGAGCCCGAGCGGTGTCACCACGTAGAACCCCGTTCGGCCGTCCATCTGGCGGTTCTCGAGATACACGGTTCGTTCGGGATGCCACGTGCCGCGCAGTGCGACACGCCGCTCATGCTGCTCCTCGGACGTCCGGGACGTCGTCGCGAGGTCGGCATTGCCGAGCGGCGGCAATGCGCGACGTGCGTCGATGCGCGCTTGGATCGCCACCTTCTGAGCGGCGCGGTCGAGCTGCCAGAAACCGAGCCGCAAGGTCGCCGCCACGCCGACGACGGTGGCCAGCAGAATCAAGCCGGCGCGCCGCGCATGGCCGATCCGATCAAGCACCCTGCGCCGTCGAGTCCAGGGGACGGCGACCATAATCAGACGTCATGAAAGTGCTGATCGCGATTGCGTTCGTCGGCATCATCGGGGCGCTGGTGATGGCCGGCGTCTTCATGATGCGGGGCGGCCGCGAAGGCCAGCCGAAGAGCCGTGCGATGGCGCGGGCGCTGGCGATCCGCGTCGGGCTGTCGATCCTGCTGTTCGCCTTCATCCTGCTGAGTTATTGGCTGGGCTGGATCCATCCGACCGGCGTTCCGGTCGGCCGGTAGGGGAACGCGGCGCCCGTGCGCCGTGCCGTCCTCAGTCGTCGCCAGAAACGCGTGCCTATGGCACGGCGATGCCTAGAGCCAGTACACCACGATGTAGAGGCCGAGCCAGACGACGTCGACGAAGTGCCAGTACCAGGCCGCACCTTCGAAGCCGAAATGGCGATCCGGCGTGAAGTGGCCGCGCATGATGCGGATCGTGATGAACAGCAGCATCAGCATGCCGACGAACACGTGGAAACCGTGGAAGCCGGTCAGCATGAAGAAAGTCGAACCGTAGGCCCCGGAGCTGAGCTTCAGGTTCAGCTCGTGGTAGGCGTGGATGTATTCATAGGCCTGGAAGCTCAGGAAGGTGATGCCCAGCAGCACCGTCAGCCACATGAAGACGATCGCACGCGACCGGTGATTGGCGATCAGCGCGTGGTGCGCGATCGTCACGGTGACGCCGGAACTGAGCAGGATCAGCGTGTTCAGGGTCGGAATCGGCCAAGGCCCCATCGTCGCGAACGGCTCGATGATCCCGGCCGGCGAGCCGGTGAAGCCGGGCGCGGCGCTCGGCCAGACCGCCTTGAAGTCGGGCCACAGGACGGCGTTGTCGAGGCTGCCCAGATTCGGCAGCGTGATCATCCGGACGTAGTACAGCGCGCCGAAGAATGCGCTGAAGAACATCACCTCCGAGAAGATGAACCAGCTCATGCTCCAGCGGAACGACGTGTCGATGCGCCGGCTGTAGAGGCCGGTCTCGCTTTCGCCGATCGCCTGGCGGAACCACTGCTGCATCACGAACGCCCAGGTCAGCAGTCCGAGCAGCACGACGTACGCGCCCCACCCTTCGCCGTTGATCCAGCGGCTCGCGCCGAAGATCACGAAGAAGAGGCCGAGCGCGGCCATCGCCGGATGCCGCGAGGGCGCCGGAATGAAGTAATAGGGCTGAGCCCCGTGTTGCGTTGCTGCCGACATGCTTGCTCCCTGATCCTCGTCTATCGAATGTTCGAAGCGGCCGCCTGCGCGCCGCCGCCTGCCATCACTTCGCCACGCCGCTCGACAGCACCCAGCTGACGAGCGCGAGCAGCCCTGCCACCAGCAACATCGCACCGATCACGCCCGCGATGATCACGTGCACCGGGTTGAGCTGTTCGACATCCTTGTCGAGATCGCTGCGCTTTCTAACGCCGAAGAACGACCACGCCACCGCCCGCAACGTCCGACCGAATGAGCCGCGCCGGCCGACCGTTGCACGAAGACCGCCGCCATTCGGCAACTCGTCGGTCACGAACGGCCTCCAGGCGATGCCGGCACCGGCTCCGTCAGCCGCGCGAGCGGCGCCGCCGGCGTCTTGCCGCCGACCTCGAAGAACGTGTACGACAGCGTGATCGTCTTGATGTCCTTCGGCAGCTTCGAATCGACCACGAAGACGACCGGCCACTGCTTCGATTCGCCCGGCTTCAGCACGTGCTCGCTGAAGCAGAAGCACTCGAGCTTGTTGAAATGCGCCATCGCCTGCGCCGGCGCGTAGCTCGGAATAGCCTGCGCCGACATCGTCCGGTCCTGGCGGTTGCGGAACTCGTACATCACCGTCGCGAGCTCGCCCGGGTGGACCGTCAGCGAACGCTGCGCCGGCTTGAAATCCCACGGCCCGCGCGCATTGGCATCGAACTCGATCGTGACGCTGCGGGTCAGGTCGACCTGGCTGTTCGCATTGCGGGCCGCTTCGTCGCCGGACGCATTCAGTTCCGAGATCGACAGCACGTTGATGCCGAGCGCATCGCAGATCGCCCGGTACATCGGCACAAGCGCATAGCCGAAGCCGAACATCAGAACGACCACGAGCGCGAGCTTGCGGCCCATCTGGCGGTTGTCGGCCGGCAGATCGCCGCCGGCCGGCGAGCGTCGAAACGGGTTCGGCATGTGCAGAGGAATCAGATGCCGAGCAAGGCGCTCTTCACCATGAAACCGATGAACAGAACGATCGCCACCGACGCCAGGATCAGGCCCAGGCGAACGTTGGCCTTCTTCTGTTCCGGCGTCATGGCTCGCGGCGGCATCAGCCGATCACCCGGGTCGCGTTCGCGTTCAGCTTCGGCGGCGTCTCGAAGGTGTGGAACGGCGCCGGCGACGGCACTTCCCACTCCAGACCCTCGGCACCTTCCCACGGCCGCTGAGGTGCCGGCTGGCCCTTGCCGCGGATCATCGGCAATATCACCGCGAAGAAGAAATAGACCTGCGATAGCCCGAAGCCGAAGGCGCCGATCGACGCGACCATGTTGAAGTCGGTGAACTGCATCGGATAGTCGGCGTAGCGACGCGGCATGCCGGCCAGTCCGAGGAAGTGCATCGGGAAGAACGTGATGTTGAAGAAGATGATCGAGCCCCAGAAATGGATCTTGCCGCGCGTCTCCTCGTACATCACGCCGGTCCACTTCGGCGCCCAGTAGTAGTAGCCCGCGAACATGCCGAACAGCGACCCGGCCACCAGCACATAGTGGAAGTGGGCGACGACGTAGTAGGTGTCCTGCAGCTGGATGTCGATCGGCGCCATCGCCAGAATCAGCCCGGTGAAACCGCCCATCGTGAACACGAAGATGAAGCCGACCGCGAACAGCATCGGCGTCTCGAACGTCATCGAGCCGCGCCACATCGTCGCGATCCAGTTGAACACCTTCACGCCGGTCGGCACCGCGATCAGCATCGTCGCGTACATGAAGAACAGCTGCCCGGTGACCGGCATGCCGGTCGTGAACATGTGGTGGGCCCAGACGATGAACGACAGGATCGCGATCGACGCGGTCGCGTAGACCATCGACGTGTAGCCGAACAGGGGCTTGCGCGCGAACGCGGGGATCACGGCGCTGATGATCCCGAACGCCGGCAGGATCATGATGTAGACCTCGGGGTGGCCGAAGAACCAGAAGATATGCTGGTACATCACCGGGTCGCCGCCGCCGCCGGGGTTGAAGAAGCTGGTGCCGAAATGGCGGTCGGTCAAGGTCATCGTGATCGCACCGGCGAGCACCGGCATCACCGCGATCAGCAGGTAGGCGGTGATCAGCCAGGTCCAGCTGAAGAGCGGCATCTTCATCAGCGTCATGCCGGGCGCCCGCAGGTTCAGGATCGTCACGATGATGTTGATCGAACCCATGATGGAGCTCGCGCCGAGGATGTGCAGCGCGAAGATCGCGGCATCCATCGACGGGCCCATCTGCAGGGTCAGCGGGGCATAGATGGTCCAGCCGGCGGCCGGCGCGCCGCCCGGCATGAAGAAGGATGAAACGAGCATCACGGCGGCCGGAATCAGCAACCAGAAGCTCAGGTTGTTCATCCGCGCGAAGGCCATGTCCGGAGCGCCGATCTGCAACGGCACCATCCAGTTCGCGAAGCCGACGAACGCCGGCATGATCGCGCCGAACACCATGATCAGGCCGTGCATCGTCGTCAGCTGGTTGAACAGCTGCGGGTTGATGAACTGCAGACCGGGATGGAACAGCTCCAGGCGGATGCCCATTGCCAGCAGGCCGCCGACCATGAACATCGTGAATGAGAACAGCAGGTACATCGTTCCGATGTCCTTGTGGTTCGTCGCATAGACCCAGCGCTTCCAGCCGTGCGGAGCGCCATGGGCGGCGTGTTCGTCGTGATGGCCGCCGGCGTGGGTGCCCGGGTGGTCGATGACTGCACTCATGAATGGACTTCCTCTGCTTCGACGGCTTACTTGCGCAATGCGGCGACTTCTGTCGGCTGCACGATCTGCCCGGTCGCATTCGACCAGTGATTCTTCGTGTAGGTGATGACGGCGGCGATCTCCGTGTCGCTCAGTTGCTTCCAGGCCGGCATCGCCCCGTTGTTCTGCCCGTTCAACAGCACGTGGATCTGCTTGGTCTTGTCGGCATCCAGGACCGTGGGCGACCCGTCCAGCGGCTTGATCGGCCCGCCGCCCTTGCCGGTCGGCAGATGGCAGACGGCGCAGTTCGCCGCGTAGATCTTCTCGCCACGTGCGGCCAGATCGGCCAGCGCCCAGACCTTGTTGGGATCATCAGCGAGCGCAGCCGCCTCCTTCTTGCGCAGCTCGACCCAGGCCGTGTAATCGGGCTGGGACAGCACCTTCACGTGGATCGGCATATAGGCGTGCTCCTTGCCGCAGAGCTCGTAGCACTGGCCGTAGTAGTCGCCGGCCTTCTCGGCGCGAAACCACGTGTCGCGCACGAAGCCGGGAATCGCGTCCTGCTTGACGCCGAGCGACGGCACGCCGAACGCGTGGATCACGTCGTTCGCGGTCGTGATGATCCGAACCTTCTTGTTGACCGGCACGACGAGCGGGTTGTCGACCTTGAACAGGTAGTCGTCGCCCGACGGCTTGCCGGCGTCGGACATTTCGCGCTGCGCCGTATCGAGCGTCGACAGGAATCCGATTCCCTCGCCCTCGCCGTTCAGGTAGTCGTAGCCCCATTTCCACTGGATGCCGGTGGCCTTGATCGTCAGGTCGGCGGCACTGGTGTCCTTCATCGCGACAACGACCCGCGTTGCGGGCAGCGCCATGAAGATGACGATCACGAACGGCACCACGGTCCAGACGATCTCGACCGTCGTGCTCTCGTGGAAATTCGCCGCCTTCGCGCCGCGCGACTTGCGGTGCTTGAAGATCGAATAGAACATCACGCCGAAGACACCGATGAAGATCACCATGCAGATGATCAGCATGAAGTTGTGCAGCCAGATCTGGTCGGCGCCGATCTCGGTGATGGCCGGGTGCAGGTTCAGCTGATTGATCGCCGGTCCACCGCGGAGATCGTTGACAGCGAGTGCGCCACCCGACGCGAGGACCGCGCCGACCGCGAGGCCGAGCCGGCCCGTCGAGTGCCAGATTGCTTTGAGGGTCTTCATGGTTGCCACTTCAGTTCGAATTCTTCGGCTGGCGCATCGTCCGCTTCGGCCGTCGCTGCGAGCGGTCGGCCTTGCCACCGGCGCAGCGCCCAGCGCAGCTCGTCGGCCAGTTGGCGGCGCATTTCAGGGCGGACGAACCGCCCGACCGAGATGCGACGGCCCTGGCCCGACAGTTCGATCAACGAGCGGTCGCTGCTTTCGGGCTCGACCCGCACCCATGCCGGCGCGAACTCGACCTGCTCGACATGCGGCCCGCTGACGCGCCGCACCGTGAGCCGACCGGGACGCAGGCGGATCAGCTCGCTGTCGGCGGCGTGCCGTGCGTAGATCAGCAGCGCCGAGCCGATCGCAAGCAGCTCGATGCCCGCAAAGGGCATCACCAGGGTCGCACCGCGCAGCCAGAACAGGCCGGCGATCGCGAGCGAGAGCATGCACAGCGAAGCATAGAAGGCCAGCAGCTGGCGCGGCGCGAGCGAACAGTTGCGCTTCAGCAGCCACTGCACCGACCCGCCTGCCGAGGCCGACTCGCGGCCGAACCGCAACGGGCCGTGAGGCGCGGCGCGCGAGCCCGAAGCCTCTGAAATGAATGCCGACATCTGCGCTTGCTGTCTGGTTTTGAAGGTCGCGTCGCGGTGGCGATCCAGCGCGACGCTGCAGTGAAGACCCACCGAAGCAGCCTTGCAGCCGAGCACCCGATCAAACCGAAGATTTTAGCTCAGCCCACTCGAGCACCGAACGAGCGGACTTCGCCGCACCCGCCGTCGCACGTCAAGTACCCGGCGTCGATCGCCGACCGGCACGCACCAGCGCGCGCATGTCGTCGAGCGAAACGGTCGTCGGTCGATCGGCGCGCAAGCGCGGCGGCGCCTTGAAGGCATGCCCGTACGCCACTTCGAAGCTGAGGCCGATGCTGCCATCGGCGCTGCGCAGGCCAGCGAGCGCCTGCACGAGGCGCGCCCGATGGCGCGGCGTGCGCAACCCGGGCGCGCGCTCAGGGTTCGTGTTGCGCCCTAGTGCGCGCAGCTCGCCGAGCAACACCTCCGGATTCGTCCAGCGAACGGTGAGCGTTTCCTGATCCATCACCGGGTCGGCAAAGCCGGCATGGACCAGCATGTCGCCGAGATCGTGCATGTCAATGAAGGACGGTGTCGGCGACGGCCAGCCGAGCCGCGCATAGAGGGCGCGCAGTTCGCGCAGCGTGCCGGGACCGAGACACGAGAACATCACGAATCCATCGGCGCCGAGCAACCGCTCCCAGCGCTCGAACAGCGCAGGCGGATCGGCGATCGCGTGCAGCATCAGGTTGGCCCAGACCAGCTGAACGCGGGCTTGGATGTCGTCGCCTTCGAGCAGCAGGTCCGGCGATGGGCGGCGCCCGAGCTTCGCCCACCACGGGCGCTCCGCAGCGGCCCGACTGCGGCCGAGCAGTTCGACGGTCGGCTCGACGACGATGCGGCCGGCATGCGGATAGATGCGCTGAAGCACGTCGCTTCCGGCGCCCAGGAAACTCCACCAGTCGATCAGCCATTCCGGCTGCACCCGGATGATCTCGAGGCGCTCGGCCATCCGGCGCGCGACTTCGCCGTGCAGCCAGGGCGGGGACGGTGCCCGCGCCAGTCGACGCAATGCCGCGGCGGTTGCGATCGAGTCGAACGGCCGGGCAGCCGCGAGCGGGGGAACGGCCATGGACGGGGCAGTATATTGAGCCGTGCAATTGCTCCGATTGTGGAACCGCGGGTCGGCGGCCCGCTCTTGGCCGAGCCTGTGCGCGGTCTGCCATGGTTGGGGCAGAGGCCGCATCTGCGTTGGTTGCGTCAGCGAGTTCGCTCCCCTTGTCCCGCGTTGCGAGCGCTGCGCGATCGAGGTGCCGCCCGGGATCACCTCATGCGGCGCCTGTCTGACCGCACCGCCGCCGTTCGCATCGACACTGACCGCCGTTCGCTATGGCTATCCGTGGGACCGCCTCATCACTGCGTTCAAGTTCCATGCGGCGCTCGACCTGACCGAGGCACTCGTCGACCTGCTGGTGCAGGCCCAGGCCGCTCGATCCTCGCCCCGACCGACGCTGCTGCTGCCGGTGCCGCTGAGCCGCCAGCGCCTGCGGGAGCGCGGCTACAACCAGGCTTGGGAGCTCGCGCGGCGTCTCGGCGGGCGGTTCGACTCCGCTGTCGACGCCGACCTGCTGCTGCGCATCAAGGACACGCCGCATCAACTGGCCCTGCCGCCGGATCGTCGGGCGGCCAACGTGCGCAGCGCATTCGCCGTCGAGCCACGCCGGCTGCGCGACGTGCGCGGACGACACGTGACCGTGGTCGACGACGTGATGACCTCGTCAGCGACGGCGTCCGAGGTTGCACGCACCTTGCTGTCGGCGGGCGCCGACCGCGTCGATGTCTGGGTCGTCGCGCGCACGCCGAATGCGATGGAATCGCCCTGACCGCACCGGCTGCCGATGTTCAACATTGTCCTCGTCGAGCCCGAGATCCCGCCGAACACCGGCAACGTGATCCGGCTCGCCGCCAACACGGGCTGCACCTTGCATCTCGTCGAGCCGCTCGGCTTTTCGATGGACGACAAGTTGCTGCGGCGCGCCGGCCTCGACTACCACGAGTACGCCGAGGTGCGGCGGCACCGCTCGTGGCAGGCTTTCCTCGCGGACTGCAAGCCTTCAGCGGATCGCCTGTTCGCGTTCACGACCCGAGGCCGCCGGCGCCATGACGATGTGACCTGGCAGGCCGGCGACTGGCTCGTCTTCGGATCGGAGACGGCCGGTCTTCCCGACACGCTCCGGGCGTCCTGGCCGGACCCGCAGCGCCTGCGCCTGCCACTCCGACCCGGCCAGCGCAGTCTGAACCTCAGCAATGCGGTCGCGGTCGCCGTGTTCGAGGCCTGGCGCCAGCACGGCTACGCGGGCGGCGCCTGATCCGTCAGCTCTCCGCGCGGGCGTCGCGGCCCATCAGTTGAAACAGCGCCTCGGACGGCTTCAGCGCACCGTCCAAAACCGAGACCACCGCGGCGGTGATCGGCATGTCGACGCCGAGCGCCGCCGCTGCACGACGCGTGCGCTCCGCACGCCCTCGGCGACATGGCCGAGCTCGGCCAGGATGCGGGGCAATGCAAGCCCTTCGGCGAGGCGCAGGCCGACCAGCCGGTTGCGCGAAAGGTCGCCGGTCGCGGTCAACACGAGGTCGCCGAGACCGGACAGGCCCATGAAGGTTTCGGCCGGCGCGCCGAGTGCGACGCCGAGCCGGGTCATCTCGGCGAGGCCGCGGGTCACAAGCGCCGCGCGTGCGTTCAGACCGAGCCGCATGCCGTCGGCGATGCCGGTCGCGATGGCGAGAACGTTCTTGACCGCCCCGCCGACCTCGACGCCGATCGGGTCGTTCGATGTGTAGATGCGGAGCGGGCCGGCATGCAACGCGTCGACCGCCTGTTGGCAGAGCGCCGGATCGACGCTCGCGGCGACGAGGGCGGTGGGCTGCCCGCGCGCGACCTCGAGCGCGAAGCTCGGACCCGACAGCACGCCGACCGATGCGCGCGGACAGGCGTCTTTCGCAACCTCATGGCCGAGCCAGCCGCTGCCGTCCTGAAAGCCCTTGCACAACCACAGCACGCGCGCGGCCCCGTGCGGCAGCCGGCGCAGCATTTCGTCGAGCGCCGCCATCGGCGTGGCGATCAGGATCAGACCCGCCGCCGCATGCCGGATCGCATGGCCGAAATCGGCCGTGACCTGCAGCGGCGCGGGCAGCGCCACATCTGGAAGGTAGCGGGCGTTGCGGCGACTCGCGTCGATCAACGCCGCCTGCGCGGGGTCGCGCGCCCACAGCAACGTCGGATGCGCGGCACAGGTGTGCACCGCGAGAGCCGTCCCCCACGCGCCGGCGCCGAGGACGGTCAGGTTCATCGCCGCTCAGGCGTTGGCGATCACCGCCGAGCCGTTCGGGCCGGAGCCTTGCGCCTGGGCCGCCGCCTGGGCCCGCTGGGCCTCGAACATCGCCTGGAAGTTGACCTCCGACAGCAGCACCGGCGGGAAGCCGGCGCGGGTGCAGACGTCCGACACGATCGCCCGCAGATACGGGTAGACGATGCCCGGGCACGCGATGCCGACGATCTGCTGCAGCTGCTCGTCCGGAATGTTGCGGATCTCGAAGATGCCGCCCTGCTTCGCCTCGACCAGGAACAGCACGCGGTCGTTGACCTTCGTCGTGACGGTCGCGGTCACGGTGGTCTCGAAGATGCCTTCGCTGATCGGCTCGGCCCCGACCCCGAGATTGATTTCGACCTGCGGCTGGCCCTGCTCGAGCAGGATCTGCGGAGAATTCGGCTGCTCCAGCGAAAGATCCTTCAGGTAGATGCGCTGGATCTGGAACACGGGGTTCTGGTTGTCATCGGCCATGGCGGTCTCGGGTTGAAAGGGTGACGCGCCACCCGCTCTGGGGGCGCGATGCGCTCGCGGATTATCCGGCAGCGTCGCCGGCGAGCAGGGGGACGAGAGCGCCGCGCCGGTCGAGCGCGATCAGGTCGTCGCAGCCGCCGACATGGGTCTCGCCGATGAAGATCTGCGGCACCGTGTAGCGGCCGGTCAGGCGGATCATCGCAGCCCGCTGCGACGGATCGACATCGAGCCGGATCTCCTCCATCGAATCGACGCCGTGTTGCTTCAGGATCGCTTTCGCGCGCTGGCAGTAGGGGCACCAGTCGGTGCTGTACATCTTGACGGGTTGCATCGATCCGCGGTCGGTCAGGCCGTCTTCTCGACCGGCAAGTTGGCGGCACGCCAGGCATCGAGGCCGCCGGCCAGGGCACGCGCATTCTCGAAGCCGAGCTTCTTCAGGACGGCGACTGCACGCGGCGCACGCGAGCCGGTCGGGCAGACGACCACCACCGGCAGCGACTTGTTCTTCGGCAGGTCGCGCGACCCTTCGAGGTTGGCGAGCGGCACGCTGCGCGATCCGGCCGCATGGCCGGCCGCGTACTGGGCCGGCTCGCTGATGTCGATCAGGACCGCGCGCTCGCGGTTGATCAGCTGCACGGCGTCGGCGGCCGAGACCTTGATGCCGGCCGTCGTGCCCTGCGTCAGGATCGGCCAGATCAGCAATCCGCCGGAGACCAGCGCAGCTGCAAAGAGGTACCAGTTCTCGATGACGAAATTCACGCGCGTAGGCCTCTGGGAAAGACCGCGATTATAGAATTTCGGGCTTTCGTGCCCGCCCGCTGCGCGGCATGTCCTCTTCCCGCGACCGGTCTGACCGATGCACAAACTCGTCCTGATCCGCCATGGTGAATCGACCTGGAATCTCGAGAACCGATTCACCGGCTGGACCGATGTCGACCTGACGCCGACCGGTGTGACCCAGGCCTTGGCCGCGGGTCGACTGCTGAAAGCCGAGGGCTGTGAGTTCGATGTCGCCTACACGTCGGTGTTGAAGCGCGCGATCTGGACGCTCTGGCATGCGCTCGACCAGATGGAGCGGACCTGGCTCCCGGTCATCAACGACTGGCGGCTCAATGAGCGTCACTACGGCGCGCTGCAAGGCCTGAACAAGGCAGAGACCGCCGCGCGCTTCGGCGACGCCCAGGTGCTCGCTTGGCGGCGCAGCTACGACGTACCGCCGCCGCCGCTCGAACCCGGCGACCCGCGCTCCGAAGCCGGTGACCCGCGGTATGCGAGCTTGAAGCCGGGCGAGGTTCCGCTGACCGAATGCCTGAAGGACACCGTCGAGCGGGTGCTGCCGTTCTGGCGCAGCGAACTCGCGCCGGCGATCCGGTCCGGAAAGCGCTTGCTGATCTCGGCGCACGGCAACAGCATGCGCGCGCTCGTCAAGTACCTCGATGGCATCAGCGATGCCGACATCGTGGGCCTGAACATTCCGAACGGCATACCGCTCGTCTACGAGCTCGACCACGCGTTGAAGCCGATCCGGAGCTACTACCTCGGAGATGCGGAGGCCGCCGCCCGGGCGGCCGCCGCGGTCGCGGCCCAGGCGACCCAGAAAAGCTGATCGGCCGACGCAGGGGCCCGACCGGCTCGCGCCGATCACGCGCTGATCGGACCCGCTCCCGCGTCGAGTGCCCGCTGGATGTCATGGCGGACCGTCTGCGCAAGCCGCCGACGCTCGATCGACGCCGTGTCGACTGGCAGCAGCGCGGTCACATGAGCGACCAGCGCGTCGGCGCTCGCCACCTGCCAGACCGATTGCAGCAGCGTCGTGTCGTCGAGATACCAGGGCGCCTCGCTGAAGGCTGCGCCGGCATCGGCATAGCGCAGCGCGATCGGCTGGACCGGCGTCGCGGTCGAGATCGCGGCCTGCAGCAGGTTCGCGTGGAAAGGCAGAAGCGTCGCGCCGGCCCCGGTCGTACCTTCGGGGAACACGGCCACGGTCGCGCCGTCGTGCAGGGCCGCCGCGACCTGATGGACGACACGCAGCGCATCGCGCTTTCGCTCCCGCTCGATGAAGAGGGTGCCGCCGCAGGCAACCATGAAGCCCAGCAACGGCCAGCGCCGCACGTCGACCTTCGAGACGAAGCGGGCCGGCCGCACCGCGTCGATCGCGAGGATGTCGAGCCACGACACGTGGTTCGACACCAGCAGCACCGGCGCCGCCTGCAGCGAGCCCCGCGCCTCGAGCCCGATGCCGAGGACGTCGAGCATGCGGCGCGCCCACCAGGCGACCCGGCGCATCCGCGCCTCGTCGTCGAGAAACGGAAAGACGACCGCACAGATCCAGCCGCCGTAGAGCGCATGCAAGGTGGCGCGCCCGAGGCGCCAGACGGCACGCCACCTCTCGACGCGGCCGGCGTTCGCCGACGGGTGCGCCGCGACGGCCGGTGCGCCAGCCGGGTCAGGCCGCCTCGGCATCGAACGCCAGCGCGCCGGCCACCAGCGTCTGGCGCACCCGGCCCGGCAGTTCGTAGCCGGAAAAAGGCGTGTGCTTGCCCTGGCTGCGCAATGCGGCAGCGTCGACCGTCCAAGGCATCGACGGGTCGAAGATGCAGAGGTCAGCAGGACCTCCGACCGCGAGCGTTCCCACACCCGGCAACACACCGCCCCCGACATCGGCCGCCGTACCGCCCAGGACCGTCGCCGGTCCCGACGTGATCCGAGCCAGCGTCTGCACGAGCGGCAGCCCGGCCGCGGCGCCCCAGTGCAGCGCGAGGCTCAGCAGCAGCTCGACGCCGGTCGCGCCCGGCTCCGCCTCGGCGAACGGCAGGTTCTTCGCGTCGGCGTCGACCGGCGTGTGGTCGCTGACCAGCGCGTCGATGGTGCCGTCGGCCAGCGCGGCGCGGATCGCATCGCGATCGCGTTGCTGGCGCAATGGTGGCGTCAGCCGCATCGCCGCATTGAAGTAACCGATGTCGACATCGGTGAGGTGCAGGTGGTTGACGCTGACGTCGCAGCTCACCGGCAGTCCCTCGGCTTTTGCGCGCCGCACCCACTCGATGCCAGCCGCGCTGCTGAGCCGGCACAGGTGGACGCGCGCGCCGGTATCGCGGACCAGCTCGAAGATCGTCGCGAGCGCGATCGTCTCGGCGAGCACCGGCACGCCGGCCAGGCCCATGCGCGTGGCCAGCGCGCCCCGCGCGGCGACGCCGTTGCCGAGCCATGCATCGTTCGGGCGCAGCCAGACCGTGTAGCCGAACGTCGCCGCGTACTGCAACGCGCGGTGCAGCACGAGCGTGTCCTTCAGCGCGACGTCGGCCTGCGAGAAGCCGACGCAGCCGGCCTCGGTCAGCTCCGCCATCTCGGTCAACGTGTCGCCGGCCAGCCCGCGGGTCAGCGCGCCGAGCGGATAGAGCCGCGCGAGGTGGAGGCTGCCGGCACGAAACTTCAGCATCTCGACGAGGCCCGGTTCGTCGAGCACCGGATCGGTGTCGGGCGGACAGACCAGACTCGTGACCCCCCCGGCGACCGCAGCAGCCATTTCCGACTCGAGCATGCCCTCGTGCTCGTGGCCAGGCTCGCGCAAGCGGACCGCCAGGTCGACGAGACCCGGCGTGACGACGAGCCCGCGCGCATCGAGCGTCTGATCGGCGTTGAAATCGGCGGCGAGTTCGCCAAGCGAGACGATGCGCCCGTCGGCAACGCCGACGTCGCCCGGCGCGTCGTGACCGCTCTGCGGATCGACGATGCGTCCGCCCCGGATCAGGATGCGCATGCGGGGATCCTTTCGCAGCGGCTCACGGCGTGTTTCCCGCGATGATCGACATGACCGCCATCCGCACCGCGATGCCGAACGTCACCTGCGGCAGGATCACGCTCTGCCGCCCATCGGCCACCGCCGAATCGATCTCGACGCCGCGGTTGATCGGCCCGGGGTGCATCACGATCGCGTCCGGCCGGGCGAGCGCGAGCTTCTCGGCCGTCAGGCCGTAGGTCTTGAAGAACTCGCCGGCGCTCGGCAGCATCGCGCCGCTCATGCGCTCGTTCTGCAAGCGCAGCATGATGATCACGTCGGCATCGCGGATGCCTTCGGCCATGTCGTGGCAGACCCGCACGCCCATTTCCTTCAAATCGCCCGGCACCAGCGTCTTCGGGCCGACCGCGCGAATCTCCGGTACGCCGAGCGTCGTCAGCGCATGGATGTCGGAGCGGGCGACCCGCGAATGGACGATGTCGCCGACCACCGCGACCACCAGGCTCGCGAAGTCGCGCTTGTAGTGGCGGATCGTGTACATGTCGAGCAACCCCTGCGTCGGATGCGCATGGCGGCCGTCGCCGGCATTGACGACATGGACGTGCGGGGCGCAGTGCTGCGCGATCAGGTACGGCGCACCGCTCTCGCCGTGGCGGACGACGAACATGTCGGCGTGCATCGCCGACAGGTTCGCGATCGTGTCGAGCAGGCTTTCGCCCTTCGCGGTGCTCGAGCGCGCGATGTCGAGATTGATGACGTCGGCCGACAGCCGCTTGGCCGCGATCTCGAACGTCGTCCGGGTCCGCGTGCTGTTTTCGAAGAACAGGTTGAAGACGCTCTTGCCGCGCAGCAGCGGCACCTTCTTGACCTCGCGCTCGTTGACGCTCAGGAAGGTGCCGGCGGTGTCGAGGATGTGGTGCAGCACCGGCTGGGGCAGCCCCTCGATCGACAGCAGGTGGATCAGCTCGTCATGGCGGTTCAGTTGCGGGTTGTTGCGGGCCAGCATCGTCCCCCTCACCGGATCTCGAAGCTGAAGCGTCCGTCGGCGGCGCGCGCGAGGCGCAGTCGCTGGGCCGGCGGCAACGTGATGCGCGCGGCGGAACACGACGCGCAGATCGGCAGCTCGCGCCCGCCGCGATCGACCAGCACGACCAGCGTCACGCTGGCCGGACGGCCGAAGTCGTACAGCTCGTTGATGACCGCGCGGATCGTCCGGCCGGTGTACAGCACGTCGTCGACCAGCACGATATGGCGGCCGTCGACCTCGAACGGCAGCCGGGTGTGATCGGCGCTCGCGGCAAGGCCGCGCGACGAGAAGTCGTCGCGGTGCAGCGCGCTGGTGATGACGCCGTGCTCCCCGGGCAGCTGCAAGTCGCGCTGCAGCCGTTCGGCCAGCCAGGCACCGCCCGACCAGATGCCGACCAGCACGGCGCCCGGCTGGATCAACCCGCGCACCGCCGCGGCCAGCTCGGCGTAGAGCGCTTCGGCATCGAGGTGCAGGGTACTCATGCGGTCGGCGCATCCGGCAGGCGCAGGCTGCGCAGGAACTGCTCGAGGATGATGGCCGCCGACGCCGCGTCCAGATCGCGTTGACCGCGGGCGCGTGCTTCGGTCGTGCTGTAACGCTCGTCGACCTCGTGCACCGGCAAGTGAAAGCGGCCCTGAAGCCGGCGCGCGAAGCGCCGGGCGCGGCGCGTGTTCTCGTGCGCTGCACCATCGGGATGGACCGGCACGCCGACGACCAGTGCATCGGGCTGCCATTCGTCGACCAGCTTGCCGATCGCATCGAACGTTGCAGCACCGTCGGCGTCGAGGGTGCGCAGGGGCTCGGCGCCGCCGGTCAGCGTGTTTCCGGTCGCGACGCCGATCCGTCGGCTACCGAAATCGAACGCAAGAAAGGACGAGGGTTTGGAGAGGCTCGGCGCGTCGACCACGGTGGACATTAATCAGCGCGCCGGCGGTGACCGCGGATCGTCACGCGTGGCCGGCCTCTTGGCTCAGCATGCGCGCGTCGATGCCGAGCAGCGAGAGCGCCTTTTCATAGCGCTGCTCGACCGGCGTGTCGAAGATGATGCCGCGCTCGGCGCCGACGTTGATCCAGCCGTTGCGACTCATTTCGTCCTCGAGCTGGCCGGCGCCCCAGCCGCTGTAGCCGAGCGTGACCAGGACCTTCTTCGGCCCGGCGCCGTGCGACAACGCTTCGAGGACGTCCTTGCTGGTGGTCATCTCGAGGCCGCCGGCAATCTGCAGCGACGAGCTGTAGTGGCCGCCTTCGCCGCCCTCGCCGCCGAGGCGCTCGTGCAGCACGAAGCCACGCTCGGTCTGCACCGGGCCGCCGAAATAGACCGGCTCGTCGGCGAGGTCCTCGCGATCGAGGGTCAACTCGACCTTCTCGAACAGGTTCTTCAGCTTGATGTCGATCGGCTTGTTGATGACGAGGCCGAGCGCACCTTTTTCGGTGTGTTCGCAGAGGTAGACCACGCTTCCGGCAAAGGTGCCGTCGCCCATGCCCGGCATCGCGATGAGGAACTGGTTCGTCAGGTTGATCGGGTCGGCAGCCATCGCGCCATTTTATTCCTGCGGCAAACTCGCGGCGCCCCCCGCATCGACGATGGAGAAAACCCTCGACACCGCGCTGGTGTGGTTTCGCCGCGATCTGCGCGTCGACGACCATGCGGCGCTCTACCACGCGTGCCGCGCCGCACGCCGGGTCTGGTGCGTGTTCGTGTTCGACCGCGACATCCTCGATCCGCTGCCGCGCGCCGACCGGCGGGTCGAGTTCATCCACGGCTCGGTGGTCGCGCTGTCGGCCGCACTCGAGCGCCTGGCGGCGCAACACGGTGTGCCAGGCGTTCGGCTCGCGGTGCTGCATGGCCATGCCGTCGCCGAGATCGTCGGCTTCGCGCAGGCGCTCCACGTGCAGGCGGTCTATGCGAATCACGACGACGACCCGGCGGCATTGCAGCGCGACGCCAGGGTGCGCGGCGCCCTCGCCGACCTCGGCATTGCGTTGCACACGTCGAAGGACCATGTCGTCTTCGAGCGCAACGAGGTCCTGACCTTGAGCGGCAAGCCGTACAGCGTCTTCACGCCGTACAAGAATGCCTGGCTGAAGAAGCTCGAGCCGTTCTTCGTCGCCGGCTACCCGGTCGTGCGCCATGCGGGCAGCCTGGCGCCGTTGCCAGACCCGAGCGGCGGCGCGATCCCGGCGCTGCAAGACCTCGACTTCGAGCCCACCAACCTGCGCGACCTGCATGTGACGCCGGGGCACGATGGCGCGGCGACGCTGTTCGATGACTTCCTGCACCGGATCGACGGCTATGACAGCGCGCGCAACTTTCCCGCCGTAAAGGGACCGAGCTACCTGTCGGTGCACCTGCGCTTCGGCACGATCTCGATCCGCGAGATGGCGCGACGCGCCATCGAACACGCCGAGGCCAGCGCCCCCAAGAAGAAGCGCGGCGCCGAAGTCTGGCTGTCTGAGCTGATCTGGCGCGACTTCTACCACCAGGTGCTGCACCACCATCCGCACGTCGTCGAGCACAGCTTTCGGCCCGAATTCGACCGCCTGCGCTTCGAGCACGGCAAGACCGCCGACGCGCATTTCGCAGCGTGGTGCGCAGGGCGGACCGGCTACCCGCTGATCGACGCGGCCATGGCACAGATCAACCAGACCGGCTACATGCACAACCGGCTGCGCATGGTGACCGCGAGCTTTCTCGTCAAGGATCTCGGCATCGACTGGCGCCGCGGCGAGCGCTACTTCGCCGAGAGGCTGATCGACTACGACCTCGCCTCAAACAACGGCGGCTGGCAATGGGCAGCGTCGACCGGCTGTGACGCCCAGCCGTGGTTCCGCGTCTTCAACCCGATCACGCAAAGCGAGAAGTTCGACCCCGACGGGCGATTCATTCGGCGCTACCTGCCGCAGCTCGCCGCGCTGCCCGACGAATTCATCCACGCGCCGTGGCGAGCGCGGCCGATCGACCTGGCCGGTGCGAACATCGAACTCGGCACCGACTATCCGGCGCCGATCGTCGATCACGACGAAGCGCGTCTGCGCACGCTGGCCCGCTTCGGGGCGATCAAGCCGGCTCCAGGCGCGGCGCCCTGAACTGCGTCACGCGCGCATCGAATGCGCGGTGTAGCGCCCGATCAACGCCAGCAGGTCTTCCTCTGAATACGGCTTGCCGAGGTAGTGGTCGACACCGAGCTCGGCGGCGTGATCGCGGTGCTTCTGCGCGATCCGCGACGTGATCATGATGACCGGCAGCTCGGACCATCGCGAATCCGCACGCAGGTTGCGGACGAAGTCGAACCCGTCCATGCGCGGCATCTCGATGTCCGACAGCACGATGGCCGGAATCTCCTCGGCGAGCCGCTCGAGCGCATCGAGGCCGTCCTTTGCCAATGCGACCCGGAAGCCTTCGCGCAGCAGCAGGCGCTGGGTGACGCGCCGGACCGTCAGCGAGTCGTCGACCACCAGCACGAGGGGCGCGACCGCGACCGTGGGCGCCTCGTTCTCGGCAGGCTGCAACGTGCCGCTCAATGCGGCATGCGTCGCCGCACGAGCGCTCTCGCCGTAGAGCGTCGCCAGCGCCACCGGGTTGTAGATCAGCGCCACCGCGCCGGACGGCAGCAGCGTCATGCCGGCCAGTCCGGGCAGCCGCGACAACTGCGGCCCGAGGTTCTTGACGACGACTTCCTGGCTGCCGACCACTTCGTCGACATTCACCGCGATGCGCTGCTGCGCGCTGCGCACGACCACGACCGTGCGGGTGCGGTCGGCCGACTCGCTCGGCGTCGCGCTGAGCTGGAGCAGCGACCCCAGCCAGAAGAACTGCAGTGTCTTGTCGCCGAGCGGATAGCCGCCGGTCCAGTAGGCCTCCTCGATCTCCTGCGGTGTCGCGCGGCGCACCACCTCGACCAGCGTCGATGGCACGGCCACCGTCGTCTCGCCGCAGCGCAGCATCACGACCTGCGTGACGGCCGTCGTCAGCGGGAGGATCAGCTTGAACGAGGTGCCCTTGCCCGTTTCGGTCGCGGTCTCGATCCGGCCGCCCATCGCGACCACATCGGAGCGCACGACGTCCATGCCGACGCCGCGCCCGGCCAGCTCGGTCACGTTCGAGGCGGTCGAGAAGCCGGGCGTGAAGATCAGGTTGGCAAGCTCGGCGGCGGTCGGCTCGGCCGCCGCATCGAGCAGACCCATCTCGTGACCCTTGCGACGAATCCGCTCGAGGTCGAGTCCGCCGCCGTCGTCGCGGATCTCGACGCCGACCTCGTTGCCCTCGTGCGAAAGCGCGACGATGATCGAACCGATCGGTTCCTTGCCGAGCGCACTGCGGCGCGCCGGTGCTTCGATGCCGTGCGTCACGCAGTTGCGCAGCAGGTGCTCGAACGCGCCGGTCATGCGGTCGAGCACGCCGCGATCGATTTCGATCGAGCCGCCGACGATGTCGAGCCGCACCTGCTTGCCGGTCTCCTTCGCGGCCTGACGGACCACCCGATAGAGTCTGTCCGCGATGCCCTCGAACTCGACCATGCGCGTGCGCAAGAGGTCGTCCTGCAAGTCGCGCGTCATGCGCGACTGGGCGACCAGTTCGTCTTCGGTGGTCTCGAGCGACCGCTGCAACGTGCGCTGAACGGTGGCGACGTCGTTGACCGACTCGGCCATCATCCGGGTCAGCTCCTGGAAGCGCGTGAAGCGGTCGAACTCGAGCGGGTCGAAGCTTTCGGCGGCGGCCTTCGCCGCCTCGAGGCGCGAGCTCATCTGCGTCTCGCCCTGGATCTCGATGTCGCGCAGCTGGCCGCGCAGGCGCTCGAGGTTTTCGGTTAGATCTCCGAGCGAGCTCTTGATCTGTCCGACCCCGACCTCGACCCGCGAGCGGGTGATGCTGACCTCGCCCGCCAGATTGACGAGCCGATCGAGCAGCGGCGCGCCGACGCGCACCGCCGCCTGCGTGGCCGCGGCGCTGCGATCGACGGCCTTCGCATGGGCTGGATCGCTCTTGAAGAAGCGCGACCAGTCGACGTCTTCCTGATCGGCACGCAACGACGGCACCGCAGCGGCGGCGGATCCTGCTGTGTTCCGAACCGGCGGCGCGAGCGAGTACGGTTCCGGCGCGGGTAGCTGGGTCGGTCGATCGGCGATAGCAGGCGGAGCCGCAGGCGAGATGACCGCTGGTGACGTCGGCGCCGGCGCGGGCCGCTCATCGTTTGCGGCAACCACCTCGCGGGGGCGGGCCGCCAAGGCTTCAAGGGTCGACGAGAGGGTGTCGCAGCGCCCTTCGAGCGCCTCGAGGTCGCTCACATGGATCGGCGGGTGCGCGAGGATGCGCTCGATGCGGGTTTCGAGGCGGTGCGCCATCTCGCCGAGACGCATCGCGCCAGCAAGCCGTGCACCACCCTTCAAGGTGTGCAGGATGCGCATGCAAGCCGATGCGTTGGACGCTTCGTCGGGCTCGCGAACCCAGGTTCGCAGCTGCGCGGCGAGGCGCGGAATCAGCTCGAGCGCCTCCTCCTCGAAGATCGGGAACAGCTCGGCATCGACCGCATCCTCGGCGTCGATGTCGTCTTCGGCGTCGCCGGCGAGCTCGTGGGATGTCGCTGCCTTCGCAGCGTCGAGGGACAGTGCACTGAGCGGCTTCAGATCCGAAACGCCGAGCGGATCGAAGCGAGCTTGGAGGGCGCCGAACGACGAGCGTTGAGCATCGAAGGCCCCGAAGGATGAACGGGGCGAATCGAATGCGCCGAATCCAGAGCGCGGCCCTTCGAGCGCGCCGAACACCGATTTTCTGACTTCACCGGTCGGGCGGCCGGTGCGAGCCGGGTCGTCCGCATCGGGCTCGTCGGCATCATCAAAGTCGTGGGTCCGCGCGGCCTCGACCTCAGAATCAAACCGCGCAGATGGCGGCGAGTCGTCATGCCCGAAGTCGATCGTGACCTCGTCGTTCGCATCGTTCGATGCGAGCGCAGCGGGCTCAGCAAATTCGGGACCGAACGCCATCGGCGCACTGGACGTCGAGGACGCTGTCTCGATGTGGGCCGCCTCGGACGGCTGGTCCTCACCGACTGACTCTGCCCCCCCTATGCCCCACGCCGATGGGCGAGCATCGAACGAAGCACCGGGCACGGACGCATCGTCCCGCGATGCCGACTCCTCGGCCACGCTCAGGGCGGCGAGGCGCTGCGCGGAGCTGACCTCATGGTCGTGCAGCCGTGCCAGCAGATTCGCGGAAGGCTCTTTCAGAAAGCCGGCGGCAAACTGATGCAGCAGGCGTCGAATTTCCTCGGCTGCCTCGACGAACAGTTGTGCCTCGTGCGGCGAACCGTGCCGAAGCGCCTGCGAGCGCGTCAGCGCGTGCTCGAGCGCGCGCGCGAGCTGCGACAGATCCGCAAAGCCGACGGTCGCCGAGCTGCCGGCCAATGAATGGGCCAGCGCGATCGGGATTTCGCCGACCGGCCGATGCAATTCCATCGCCCACTCGGCCAACTCAGTCGAAAGGCGGCGCGACAACTCGTCGGCCTCGTTCAGGTAGATGTTGAAGAGCGGGATGCCGATGCGCAGCGGACCGATCAGCTTGACCGACTCGTCGTCGCTCCCTTCGGTCGGCAGCGTCGCGTCGTTTGCGGCGTCATCGTCCACTGCCGTCGCCAAATCGGCATGGTCTTCGGCGCCATGGGTCCGCGCACCATGCCCGAGATCGAGGGCGAATGACGGCGCTGGTACGTCAGCCGGACCGCTGCCAGTGTCGTCGGTCGCCGACCACGTTCGAGTCGGCTCGAGGTCGAGCGATGCCGGCTCGGCAACGGGCGCTTTGTCGAGATCGAACGGGTGCAGCTCCTCAGCACCACGGTCGCTCTCAGGCAAGCGGTCGACGCCTTGTGCCAGCGCGTCACCCATGTCGACGCGATCGCCGCTCGAAGCAGGCGACGCTGCCGACTGGGCGTCGTTCGGCGTCCCTTCCTCGAGGGTCGCAAGATCGAGCTCGAACGCGAGCCCATCCGCCGTACTCGGCCGCTGCGCGCTGACGCGCTCGACAGCAGCGGCAGTCGGCTCGCCGGCTGCCGAATCCAGATCGAGATCGCCTGCGCTCGGCAGATTGGGCGGCAAGCCCAGCGGGAGCGAGACGCCGGACGGCTCCGTGCCGGCCACGGGCTGGCGGTGCATCAGGCGATCGGCCTGCGCCTTGACGCTCGCGACATCGTGGCTGACCGGGCGGCGCGCCGCGATCTCTTCGGCCCAGGCGCCCAGATAGCCAAGACTCCAACCGGTGAATTCGATGAATGCCGGAGCGGCCGCGCGCTGCTCGGCTAGGTGCGTGTTGTAGAGCTGCTCGCAGATCCAGGCCGCCTCGCCAAAATCCTTCAGGCCGACCATTCGCGAGCTGCCCTTCAGCGTATGAAAGGCACGCCGCAACGTCGTCAGCAACGCGAGCTCGTCGGGCGAGCGCGCGAGCTCCTGGTAGGCGGTGCTGGCATCGCCAATGACCTCGTGCGCTTCCTCGAGGAAGACCTCGCGCATCTCGTCGTCGTCGTTGAAGTCGTTGACGTCGGCGATCGGCTCGACACGGGCAGGCGCCGGGACCATCGGCTCCGGCTCATGGGTCGGCGGAGCCACCGCGGCGGCGACGAAATCGACCAACGCTTCGGACAACTCGCCGCGAACGGTGACGAGGTCGTCCGCGTCTTCAGCCCGTTCCAGCGCTTGCTGAGCTTTCAGCACGGTGGCCGCAAGCCCCGGCTGATCGGCAGCCTTCGCCTCGTTGGAGAGGCGCTCCAGGTCGCGCGCGACGTCCTGCAGCGGCACATCCTCGCGCACCGAGCTGAACGCCAGCAGCTGCGCCTGTTCGAGGAGGCGCGGCTCAATCGGAGGCGCGAGCGCGCGGACGCCTTCGGCAGAGTCGGCATGCTCGGCCGCGCGACCCATCACCGGGCTCAAGGTGCCTGCGTCGGCGTCGAACGCGAACAGCGACTTCGCCATCTGCGGCTGCACGCTGAGCATGTCGATCAGGAAGCCCAGCGCGCTCAGGTTGCCGGCGATCCGGTCGAACAGGCCCGGCTCGGACGCCGGCTCGCGTACGGCATCTGCGGAGGCCAGGGCGTCGATCTCGTCGCGCATGCGCAGCAGCGCCGCCGACGCATGCTCCATGCCGAGCACCGACAGCACGCCGCGCATCGACGACAGCTGTTGCGAGACTGGAATCAGCACGTCGCGCTGGCTCGGATTGCGGAAGAACTGATCGATCGACTTCTCGGCTTCCGACAGCGATGCACGCAGCTCTTGCACGACGCTGCCGATCGTCTGGCGGTCCGAGACGCGTCGATAGAGCTCTTCCATCCAGCCCTCGAGCGGCTCGGACGGATGGTTCTGGCGCACGCTGCCGAGGCGCTCGGCGAGGCGTCGAACGCGGGTGGCGTGCTCGGGATCGTCGAAGTCGGCATCTTCGAGCGCGGCATCGATGTAGAGCAGACTGGTCGCGACTTCCATCGCCAGCGCCGGTGCCGGCGCGGCCTGCGACTGCAACGTCTGCGCGACCGCATGCTGCAGCTCGCTGCCGAACGATTCACCGTGCGGGAACAGGCGCTTCAGCGAATCGCCGACCAGCGAAAAGGCTTCGCTCAGCCCGGCAAAGCGGTGCAGTTCGCCACCGGCCACCGCCGACCAGGCGTCCTTGGCGGCGGCGACTCGCTTGCGTGCGTGTCCGATCAGCGCCGGGTCGAACCGGCCGAGCATGCTCACCGTGTAGTCGACCGGCGCATCGTCAGACAGCGCATAGGTCCGGCGCGCCGCGGTGAGGCGCGGCGCCTGCCCCGGAGCCGGCGCCGTGCTCTGCGCGCAGAAAAACAGCAGGTCGCGAGCGAGCCGCTCCGACACGTCGGATTCGCCGCGCTCGAGGATGCGCAGCTGCGGCAACAGGCGCGACGCGACGCGCTTCGTGAACAGGTCGAAGCCGAGCAGGCCTTCGGCCTGCGCTTCGAAGACGGCGGCCGCCAGCCGCCACAGCGTCGCGATCTGCGGGTCGGTCGCGCCGGCGCCGAGGCCGGCGCACAGGTCGCTGATCTTGCGCGCCGCGGCCTGCGGCTGATGGCGGCGCATCAGCGCGAGCAATTGCGTTTCGAGGATGTCGCGCGTTTCTGCACCGACCTGAACCGGTGCCACGTTGCCCTCGGCCGGCACGTCGCGCCAGCGCCAGTCGATCGGCCACAGGTCGGCCGGGTGGACCCGGTTGGTCTCGGCAGCGTCCTGTACCGCGTGGTACTGCGGGAACAGCGACAGCGGCGAGATGCTCTTGCCGGCCAGCATGCGGCCGAGGTAGTCGAGCAATGCGAAGGAGGCGCGTTCGATGTCGGCGATGACCTTCGGGGTCAGGGTCGTCGGCTTGGTCGCCGCCCGCTGGACCAGCGCCTCGCTGGCGCGCAGCACCAGCGCCGCCGGCGGCAGGCCGACCAGTTCGAGCGCGCCGACGCCTTGATGCAACTGGGCCCGCGCGGTGCGCAGCACCGCCGGGTCGACCGCATCGACATCCGATCCGTCGAGCGACTCGGTCTCCTTGGCGAACCGGCGCAAGGCCTTGTGCGCAGCCTCGATGGAGCGGCGCAGTTCCTCATGGACCCACGCCACTGCGCTCAGATCGTCGCTTGACTCGCTCATCGTGATTCGACTCTGAAATGAATGGCCGCTGTCGCTGCGCCGCGCGACGCGCAGGACCTGGTCGAAGGCCGGACGCCGCGCGCTCTCGATCGCACCCGGTTCACGCGATCTTGAAGCGCGTCACCGACTGCTTCAGTTCCTCGGCGGCGCGCGACAGCTCGCGCACCATCTGCGCGGTCGAGCGGGTGCCTTCGCCGGTCTGTTCCGTCACCGCGAAGATGTGCTGGATGTTGGCAGCGACGACGTTCGCGGATTCCGCTTCGCTGAGCGCCTGTTTGGAGATCTGCTCGATCAGCTCCGAGAGCTGGCGCGAGACCCGGTCGATCTCGCCGAGCGCCGTGCCGGCCGCGTCGGAGAGGCGGGTTCCCTCGACCACGCCCTGGGTCGAGCGCTCCATGGCGCCGACGGCGTCCTGGGTGTCGGTCTGAATGGTCTTGACGAGCGCGGCGATCTGCCGGGTCGCATCGCCTGAGCGTTCGGCAAGCCGCTGCACTTCCTCGGCGACGATCGAGAAACCGCGCCCGGCCTCGCCCGCCGACGCAGCCTGGATCGCCGCATTCAGCGCGAGCACGTTGGTCTGCTCGGTGATGTCCGAAATCAGCTCGGTGATCTCGCCGATCTCCTGCGACGACTCGCCGAGGCGCTTGATCCGCTTGGAGGTCTCCTGGATCTGGTCGCGAATCGAGTTCATGCCGCCGATCGTGTTCTGCACGGCGCGCAGGCCCTGCTCGGCCGCGCTGAGCGACTGACGTGCGACGTCGGCGGTCTCCTGGGCCTGCGCCGAGACGTCGTTGATGCGACCGGCCATCTTCAGCACCGACTCGCCGGTGTCGCGAATCTCGCGCAGTTGCTCGGACGAGGTCGCGAGCAGTTCGGTGGAGTTCGCTTCGACCTTTTCGGTGGTTCCGGTCACCTTCGTCACCGTGCCCTGAACCTGCGAGACCAGCGTGCGCAGTTCCTCGACCGTGTAGTTGACCGAGTCGGCGATCGCGCCGGTGATGTCCTCGGTGACGGTCGCCTGCTGCGTGAGGTCGCCCTCGGCAACGCCCTGCAACTCGTTCATCAACCGCAGGATCGCCGCCTGGTTCGCGTCATTGACCCGCTTGGCTTCCTGTTCCTGCGCTTCGGCCTCGAGACGCCGGCTCTGTGCCATCGACGCACGCTGGTTTTGCTCGTGTTCGCGCAGGCGGACGAGGCCGACGCCACCGGTCACGACGACAAGCGCCGACAGCACGAGGAACGCAACGGTCAACCCGCCGAGACCGGTCTCGCTGCCGAGCCGTTCCTGAACCGCCTCGAGCCCTTTGCGCAACGGTTCGCTGTCGGCAATGATCGACGCCTGCGCCTCGCGCGCGGCCGTCAGTCCCTGCAGGTTGGTCAGGATCGCACCGGCCTGGGCCCGGGTCTCGTCGTAGACCTTCATCAACGCGGTCAGCCGCTCCCGGGTCTGCGGATCGCGCGTACCCGGCAGCCGCAGCGTCTGGCTGCCTTCGAGAAGTCCCTCACCCAGATCGCGGAACGAGTTCAGGTCCTTGCCGAGCAGGAACACCGCCTCGGGGCTGACACCTTCGGTGGTCAGGAACTCGTTCGCGGACTTGCCAATCCGCTGGGTCAGCATCACCAGCTGACCGACCGCCGTCAGCTCAGCCGGCGCCGCATCGCGCTGCACCTTCAGCGACGACACGGTCTCGGCGATCTCGAGCAGATCGGACGACTGCTTGTTGATCGTGCGCAGCGACTGGCCGACCTGCGTCAGCACCTTCTGCTGCCCGAGCACGGTGTTCGCGTTCTTCTCGGCACGGTCGACCAGCGGCAGCACCGGCTCGAGCACGCTCTGCACATTGTCCGGCGCGGCTGCGACGGCGCCCTCGCCGGTCTTCAGGCTGCGGACGTTGCGCGCGAGCACCTCGGCGCTCTCGCGCATTTCCGGGAAGGCTTGAGCGCTGCCGATCAGCGCCTGCGAAACCGACTTGGCCAGCCGCTGCGATTGCATCAGCGCCTGACCGCTTGCCGCCACCTGGGCCGCGCCGCGACCGGCCGAGACGATCGAGACGATGGTCAGCGCGATCAGGCCGATCAGACCCAGGCCGACGAGGCCGACCAGGATTCGCTGCTGATCGGCGATCGGCCGCTGACCGATGATCGGCAACGCACCGCCACCGATCACGTCGTCTTCAAGCTGGCGCGACTCCGGGAAGTCGGCGGCCTCGGAAGGCAACGAGTGCGTGATGATCGAGTTGTCGGCGACTTCCGACTGCGGCGGCGGCATCGAGTCGAACTTCGAGGTCCGCTTCGCTTCGGCGAGCGCGGCCTCGCCGGCACCGCTGCCTGCGCCCGCGGCCGCACCTGCGAACGCGACCGCGCCCGGCTGCGCATAGGCACCCTCGAACGCCACGTCGCTGTCGTCGGCGTCGCCCGATGCATCGCTCTTGCGACCCCAGCCCCTCATCTTGTTCATGAAGCTCATACGTGTCTCGCTCGCTCGTTCAGGTCGGCGGTTTTCGGATCGGGCGCCCGTAAGGGCACTAGCCGACGATGCCCAGGAAAGCTTCGTCGACGGCCAGCGCGGAGAGGTTCAGCTCCTGCCAGACGCGCGACGCTGCATCGCGATAGCGCGCGCCCGCGAAGGTCGGCCGCGGCGTGCCGTCGTCGGATTCGGCTTCGAGGTCCTCGGCACTGCGCAATCCGGACAGCCGGTCGACCATCAGCACGCAGTTGATGTCGAACGCCTGGTTGAAGCCGACCAGACGGGCCTGGTCGCGGTTGCCGTCGATCGCCTTCAGGCCGAGGAATCCGGCCAGATCGACGACCCCATGCAGGTGGCCGCGCAGATTCGAGACGCCGAGGAACCAGCGGTGACTGTGGGGAACCGGGGCGAGCGGCGCGACTGCGAAGATCTCACCGGCCTGGTTGAGCGGAAAAAGGAACCCGCGCGTCGCACACTCGACCGCCAGCCACGACTTGCCGCGGGCCTCGGTCTGGGCCGCCTGCAAGCGGTCGGCAAGGCGGCTTTGCAGGTCGCGCAGTGCTTGCTTGTTGGCCATTCACTTCGTCCGTGTCGCCGCCGTGCGCGTCACCTGAGCATCTCGGCGCTCAGCCGAACGCCTGGATCTTGCTCATCAGCTCGGTCGGATCGACCGGCTTGACGATGTAGTCGCGGGCGCCCTGCCGCATGCCCCAGACCTTGTCGGTTTCCTGGTTCTTGCTGGTGCACATGATCACCGGCACGTTCGCGTAGCGCGGGTCGCGCGTGATCGCACGGGTCAGTTGAAAGCCGTTCAGCCCGGGCATCACGACGTCCATCAGGATCAGGTCGGGCGTCTCTTCGGTCAGGCGGCGCATCGCCTCCTCGCCGTTGTGCGCGAGCCGCACCGAGTAGCCGCGCTTCTCGAGCAGATCGGAGAGGTAGTGCAACTCGGTCTTCGAGTCGTCGACGAGCAGAATCTTTTGAACGGGCATGGGGATCCTCAGTCGACGTGCGAGCGCATCACGCCGCTCGGCGATGCTGGTGAACCGCCTGCAGGAGTTGATCTTTCGTGAACGGCTTGGTGAGGTAGTCCTCGGAGCCGACCATGCGGCCGCGAGCCTTGTCGAACAGGCCGTCCTTGGACGACAGCATGATGATCGGCACGCCGGCGAAGCGGGCGTTGCGCTTGATGATCGCGCAGGTCTGGTAGCCGTCGAGGCGCGGCATCAGAATGTCGCAGAAGATCAGGTCCGGACCATGGTCGTTGACCTTCGACAGCGCATCGAAGCCGTCTTCCGCGAGCAGGACCTCGTAGCCGCCCTGCTTCAGGAAAATCTCGGCGCTGCGACGGATCGTGTTGCTGTCATCGATGACCAGCACTTTCAGTCCAGCGGTTTCGGCGGCGTCCGGATTGCTCACCAGGCGTTCTCCTCAACGAATCGACCCGCGTGCCATCGGCGCGCTCGAGGCTCTCAGATTTGCACCATCTCGAAGTCTTCCTTGCGGGCGCCGCATTCGGGACAGGTCCAGTTCATCGGGACCGCCGCCCACGCCGTGCCGGCCGCGATGCCGTGCTCCGGATCGCCCAGGGACTCGTCGTAAATCCAGCCGCAGATCAGGCACATCCAGGTCTTCGGCTCGCTCACGGGTCGCTCGTCGCCTTCACTACAATGCTCGCAGATTGTAGCCACCGGCCTGTTTGAAAAAACAAGGCTTCGTAGGTACATACGCAACATTCTTCACGCTTGTCTAGAGGTACGGCCGAGCCCTCAAACGCTCGATTCCACGTCGTAGCAATGCCCTTCCGATGACTGCTGAAACCTCTTCTACCGAAGCCGATCCGACGACCCTCCAGGAGCAGCCGGCGCCTGCCTGCGTGATGACGTTCAACGCGAGCGACCCAAGCGGCTCGGGCGGCGTGGCCGGCGATGTCGCGACGGTCGCGGCGATGGGCGCGCATGCGCTGCCGGTCGTGACCAGCATCGTGATGCGCGACACCGCAGAGGTCTTCGACCACCACGCGATCGATGCCGATGTGATCGCCGAGCAGGCGCGCAGCGTCCTCGAGGACGTGACGATCGCGGCCTGGAAGGTCGGCTTTCTCGGCTCGACCGAAGGCGTCAGCGCGGTGGCCGAAATCCTTTCCGACTACCCGGATGTGCCGCTGGTCGCCTACCTGCCGAACCTGTCCTGGGTCGAAGAGGACGAGCAGCAGGCCTATCTCGACGCCTTCCGCGACCTTGTGCTGCCGCAGACCGAGGTGCTGGTCGGCAGCCACCAGACCCTCTGCGATTTCCTGCTGCCCGATTGGGAAGGCGACCGGCCGGCCTCGCCGCGCGAGCTGGCGGTCGCGGCGAACAAGCACGGCACCCGCCATGTGCTCGTCACGAGCGTGCCGCTGCCCGACCAGTTCCTCGACAACGTGCTGGCGTCGCCGCAGGGCGCGATCACCGGCGAGAAGTTCGAGCGCTTCGAGGTCAGCTTCGTCGGCGCCGGCGACACCCTCGCGGCATCGCTCGCCGCGCTGCTCGCGACCGGCGCCGATCTGCACGCCGCCGTCGGCGAGGCTTTGGCCTTCCTCGACCAGGCCCTGGACGCGGGCTTTCGCCCGGGGATGGGCAACGTGATACCCGACCGCTTCTTCTGGGCCCTGCCGCCCGGCGAGGACGAGGGCGAAGAAGCGGATGCCGAGGCCGCCGAGGACACCAGCGCCGCCAAGAGCCCGCGCCATGTCCACTGATGCCGGCGACGCGTCCGGCGACCGCAACGCACTTCTGTTTGCCCGCGCTCAGCGAGTGATCCCCGGCGGCGTCAACTCGCCGGTCCGCGCCTTCCGGGCGGTCGGCGGAACGCCGCGCTTCATCGTCCGCGGCGAAGGCTCGCGCATCGTCGACGCCGAAGGCCGCCGCTACATCGATTACATCGGCTCGTGGGGTCCGATGATCCTCGGCCACGGCCACCCCGCGGTCGTCGAGGCGGTCCAGCGCGCGGCGGCCGACGGCCTCTCGTTCGGCGCGCCGACCGAGCGCGAGATCGAGCTGGCCGAAGCCATCATCGAGCTGGTGCCGAGCGTCGAGCAGGTCCGCCTGGTCAGCTCCGGGACCGAAGCGGCGATGAGCGCGCTGCGGCTCGCCCGCGGCGTCACCGGCCGCAACCGGATCATCAAGTTCGAGGGCTGCTACCACGGCCATGCCGATGCGCTGCTGGTCAAGGCGGGCTCGGGCCTTGCGACCTTCGGCCATCCGACCAGTGCGGGCGTGCCGGCCGACGTGGTCCAGCACACGACGGTGCTGACCTACAACGACGTGGCCCAGCTCGAAGCCGCGTTCGCGCTGCACGGCGATGCAATCGCGTGCGTGGTGATCGAGCCGATCGCCGGCAACATGAATTTCGTCCGTGCCGACGTCGCCTTCATGAAGCGCCTGCGGGAGCTGTGCACCCGACATGGCGCGCTGCTCGTGTTCGACGAGGTGATGACCGGGTTTCGGGTTGCGCTCGGCGGCGCGCAGAGCCTCTATGCACGCCTGCTGCCCGACTTCGAGCCGGACATCAGCGTGTTCGGCAAGGTGATCGGCGGCGGCATGCCGCTCGCCGCATTCGGCGCGAAACGGGCCGTGATGGAACAGCTCGCGCCGCTCGGCGCGGTCTACCAGGCCGGCACGCTGTCGGGCAATCCGGTCGCGACCGCGTGCGGTCTCGCGACTCTGCGCGAGATCGCAAAGCCGGGCTTCTTCGAAACGCTGTCGCGCACCACCGCGGCGCTGGTTGAAGGCCTGACCGGTGCCGCACGCGCCGCCGGCGTGCCGATGGTCGGCGACAGCGAGGGCGGCATGTTCGGCTTCTTCTTCGCCGAGGCGCTGCCGCGCGACTATGGCGCGGTGATGGCGACCGACAAGGAGCGCTTCAACCGCTACTTCCACGCGATGCTCGAGCGCGGCGTCTATTTCGCGCCGGCCCTGTACGAAGCCGGCTTCGTCAGTTCAGCGCACAGCGCCGCCGACATCGATGCGACGATCGCCGCAAGCCGGTCGGCGCTGAGCTGACGCCACCGTCGACCGATCGGTCATCATCGTTCACTGCGCGCGTTTCTTGCGTTCGGGCAGTCCATGCACATCCACATCCTCGGCATCTGCGGCACCTTCATGGGCGGCATCGCCGCGCTCGCGCGCGAGGCCGGCCACACCGTCACCGGCTGCGACGCCAACGTCTACCCGCCGATGAGCGATCAATTGCGCGCGCTCGGCATCGACCTGATCGAGGGCTATGGCGCCGACCAGATGAAGCTGGCGCCCGATCAGTTCGTCGTCGGCAACGCGATCGTGCGCGGCAACCCGCTGATGGAGGCGATCCTCGACGCTGGCGCGCCGTACACGAGCGGTCCGCAATGGCTTGCCGACCGTGTGCTGCCCGGCCGTCACGTGCTCGCCGTCGCCGGCACGCACGGCAAGACGACGACGACCGGGATGCTCGCGTGGATCCTCGAAGCGGCCGGGCAGGCACCCGGCTTCCTGATCGGCGGCGTGCCGGGCAACTTCGGCGTCTCGGCGCGGCTCGGCAAGCTCGAGGCGTCGGCGCCGTTCGTGATCGAGGCCGACGAGTACGACACCGCGTTCTTCGACAAGCGCAGCAAGTTCGTCCACTACCGGCCGCGCACGGCGATCCTCAACAACCTCGAATTCGACCACGCCGACATCTTCGAGAACCTGGCCGCGATCGAACGCCAGTTCCACCACCTGGTGCGGACCGTGCCGGCGCAGGGCCGGCTGGTCGTCAACAGCCGCGAGGAAAGCCTGCAGCGGGTACTCGCGATGGGCTGCTGGAGTTCGGTGCAGCGCTTCGGCGCGCGCAAGGAAGAGCCCGGAGCGCTGCGGGCGCGCGGCGAGCCGCACGCGTTCGACGTGCTGCGCGGCAGCCTGAAGATCGGACGGGTCGAATGGCCGCTGCTCGGCGAACACAACCAGCTCAACGCACTGGCCGCGATCGGCGCGGCCGAGCATGTCGGCGTCGCGCCCGACGTTGCGGCGAAGGCACTCGGCGGCTTCGCGAACGTCCGGCGTCGGCTCGAGCTGCGCGGCACCGTCAACGGCATCGCCGTCTACGACGACTTCGCGCACCACCCGACCGCGATCCGCACGACCATCAACGGGCTGCGCCGACGGGTCGGCCGCGAACGCATCCTCGCGGTCTTCGAACCGCGCTCGAACACGATGAAGCTCGGCGTCGTGAAGGCTCAGCTGCCGTGGTCGCTCGAGGAAGCCGACCTCGCGTTCTGCCACAGCGGCAACCTCGGCTGGGACGTCGCGGCGGCGCTCAAGCCAATGGGTGTTCTGGCCGTCGTCTGCGACGCGATCGATCCGCTGGTGGCACGCGTCGTGGCCGCGGCCAGGCCGGGCGACCACATCCTCTGCATGAGCAACGGCGGCTTCGGCGGCATCCACCAGAAGCTCCTCGACGCGCTCGAAGCCGCCGGCGAGCGCTGATCGCCGGCGATGGACGGCCCGGTCAGTCACCTGCTGTACCTGCACGGCTTCCGCTCGTCTCCGCAGTCGACGAAGGCGCGCAAGATGGCGGCCTGGGTCGCCGCCCATCGACCGGAGCTGGTCTGGTCGTGTCCGCAGCTGCCGCCCTCGCCGCGCCGCGCGTTCGCCCACATCGAGGCCATCGTCGACCGCTGGCCGAAGGACCGGATGGCGGTGATCGGCAGCTCGCTGGGCGGCTACTACGCGACGGCGCTGGCGGAGCGCACCGGCTGTCGAGCGGTGCTGCTCAATCCGGCGGTGGAGCCGGCGCGCGACCTTGCCGCGCACATCGGCGAGACGACCGCGTGGCACAGCGACGAGCGCTTCTTCTTCGAGCCGGCGTTCATCGACGAGCTGCGCGCGTTGCGGGCACCCGCCATGACGCATCCGGAGCGCACTTTCGCGGTGATCGCGAAAGGGGACGAAGTCCTGTCATGGCACGAGATGCTGGCGCGCTACCGCGGTGCGCATATCAAGCTGGTCGAAGGCAGCGACCATGCGCTGAGCGATTTCGACGCGCACCTGCCGGACGTCGTCCGCTTCCTCGGTCTGAGCGGCTGAATCGCGCGGGCTATTGCGCGAACAGCCCGCGGAACACGCGGATCCAGATTTCGGCGATGAACCAGGACAGCAGCACCAGCCAGGTCCAGTGCCGCAGCCGGCGCGCGCGCTTGATCCACAAGTCGATCTTGAAGATCGCATAGACCAGCAGGCACAGCAGCGCACCGCTCGCCAGCAGGGCGGCGATCACGCCCATGGTCCAGCGGAAGATCGTCACGAGCGGCGCCCTGTCACGCCGTCAGGCGCTCGACGATCAGCACGGCGAAGAACACGAGACCCGCGACGATCGTCCACTTGACGACGCGCAGACCGACCCGGCGGTATTGCAGGCTGCCGGTGACTGCATAGACCGCGAAGCAGGCGACGCCCACCCCGAACATCAACAGCACGAGGGCCCGGAGCAGGAGCATCAACGCGGGCGATCACCAGGCCGGTGCCAATTCGGCGAGGCCGGCCGGCGCCTGCGCCGCGTCGTCGAACGTGACGATCTCGAACGCGCTGCGGTCGCCGAGCAGCTTGCGCAGCAGGCGGTTGTTCAGCGCATGACCCGATTTGAACGCGCTGTAGGCAGCCAGCAGCGGATGGCCGAGAACCTGCATGTCGCCGATCGCGTCGAGGATCTTGTGCTTGACGAATTCGTCGTCGTAGCGCAAGCCCTCGCCGTTCAGGATCTTGTAGTCGTCGACGACGACCGCGTTGTCCATGCTGCCGCCGAGTGCGAGCCCGCGGGACCGCATCATCTCGACGTCCTTCGTGAAGCCGAACGTGCGGGCGCGCGCGATCTCGCGCTTGTACTGGCCCGAGCCCATGTCGAACTCATAGCGCTGGCCGGTCTGGCTGACCGCCGGATGGTCGAACTCGATCTCGAACGCGAGCGTATAGCCCTCGTGCGGATCGAGGCGCGCCCACATCGAGCGTGCGCCCTGCCCCTCGCGGACCTCGACCGGCTTCAGCACGCGCAGGAAGCGCTTCGGCGCCCCCTGCAGCTCGATGCCGGCGCTCTGCAGCAGGAACACGAAGCTCGCTGCCGAGCCGTCGAGGATCGGCACTTCCTCGGCGGTGATGTCGACACGCAGGTTGTCGAGGCCGAGCCCTGCACAGGCGGACAGCAGGTGCTCGATCGTGCGCACCTTCGGCGCGCCGGGATCGCCATTCGCCGACAAGGTCGTGTTGAGGCGCGTGTCGGTGATCGAGAACGGATCGACCTTGATCTCGACCGGCGAAGGCAGGTCGATGCGGCGGAACACGATGCCGCTGTCGGCCGGTGCCGGTCGCAGCACCAGGTCGACGCGCTGCCCGCCGTGCAGGCCGACGCCGACCGCGCGGGTCAGCGACTTCAGGGTGCGTTGGGCCAGCATCGCGTCGATTTTAGGGACCGGTGGTCGACGCGACGGGGCAAGGGCCGTTCGCGCGCTGCGCGAACGGCCTCTTGCCGCCCGAAAGGCGAGACCGACGCTCAATCGGCCTGCTTGCGCAGGAACGCCGGGATCTCGATCTCGTCCATGCCGTTGCTGGCCAGCGCATCGACCTTCGCCGCCGCCGTCCGGCCATTGCGCCACACGCTCGGCGTCGTCAAGCCGCTGTAGTCGTGCGTCGGCGGCAGCATCTGCGCCGGATGGCCGAGGACCGGCATGTTGTCGGTCCCAGTCCGCTGCATCGGCACGTTGCTGTGGACGACGCTGATCGACGGCTGCTGGCTGCGCCGGGTCGGGCTCAGCCCCGTTGCGATGACGGTCACGCGCAGCGCATCGCCCATGCCTTCGTCGTACGCGGTCCCGTAGATCACGTGCGAGTCGTCGGCGGCATAGCGGCGGATGCAGTTCATCGCGTTGCGGCTCTCGGCCAGCTTGAACGTGTTGCGGCTCGCCGCGATCAGCACCAGCACGCCACGCGCGCCCGACAGGTCGATGCCTTCGAGCAGCGGGCAGGCCACCGCTGCCTCGGCGGCCTTGTTCGCGCGGTCCGGACCGCTTGCGGTCGCGGTGCCCATCATCGCCTTGCCCGGCTCGCTCATCACGGTCTTGACGTCCTCGAAGTCGACGTTGACGAGACCCGGCATGTGGATGATGTCGCTGATCCCGCCGACCGCGTTCTTCAGCACGTCGTTGGCATGCGCGAAGGCCTGGTCCTGCGTGACGTCGTCGCCGAGCACGTCGAGCAGCTTGTCGTTCAGGATAACGATCAGCGAATCGACGTTGGCCTCGAGCTCGGCGATCCCGTCGTCGGCGGCCTTCATCCGGCGATTGCCTTCGAAGTCGAACGGCTTGGTGACGACGCCGACCGTCAGGATCCCCATCTCCTTCGCGACGCGCGCGATCACCGGACCCGCGCCGGTGCCCGTGCCGCCGCCCATGCCGGCGGTGATGAAGAGCATGTGAGCGCCCTCGATTGATTGGCGGATCCGATCGACCGCCTCCTCCGCAGCCGCCTTGCCGGCGGCCGGCTTCGCACCCGCGCCCAGCCCGGTCGTGCCGAGCTGGATCAGCTGGTTCGCAGCCGAGCGGTTGAGCGCCTGCGCGTCGGTGTTCGCGCAGATGAAATCGACGCCCTGGACGCCCTGGTTGATCATGTGCTCGACCGCGTTGCCGCCGCCGCCGCCGACGCCGATCACCTTGATCTGCGTCCCCAAACTGAACTCTTCGATCATCTCGATAGCCATGTGTGACTCCAATTCCTTGCTTGCAGTTGCCAGTCTTTCCTCGTCTTCCTTCAACGCCTTGCGGCGTCCTCTCTCTTGTCGCCAGGGTCGTGTCGACTCGCGCCGACCGCCCCGGTCTGTTGTGATCGACGGCCCGGCGGGTCGCGGCCGTGACAGGGGCCGTGCAGCAGGGCGTGCTGAAGCTTGTTCATCGATGGGCCCTCGTGCGCCGTGTCGTCTCAGAAATTGCCGAGGAACCAGTCCTTGGCGCGTCCGAACAGGGTCTTCACCGAGCCGGCCTGCTGGGCGGCGCGCAAGCCGCGCGTGCGGCCGAGGCGGGCTTCCTCGAGGAGCCCCATCACGGTCGCCGAACGCGGGTTCGCGACCATGTCGTGCAGCGCGCCGCGGTAGGTCGGGATGCCCTTCCGTACCGGCTTCAGGAAGATGTCCTCGCCGAGCTCGACCATCCCCGGCATCACCGCGGCGCCGCCGGTGATCACGATCCCCGACGACAGCAGCTCTTCATAGCCGCTCTCGCGGATCACCTGGTGGACGAGCGAATAGATCTCTTCCACGCGCGGCTCGATCACGCCGGCCAGCGCCTGGCGGCTCAGCATGCGCGGTGGGCGATCGCCGAGGCCCGGCACCTCGAGCTGCTCGTTCGGATCGGCGAGCAGCTGCTTGGCGACGCCGTACTCCACCTTGATCTCCTCGGCATCCTTGGTCGGCGTGCGCAGCGCCATCGCGATGTCGCTCGTGATCAGGTCGCCGGCGATCGGGATCACCGCGGTGTGGCGGATCGCGCCGTCGGTGAAGATCGCGACGTCGGTGGTGCCGGCGCCGATGTCGACGATCGCGACGCCGAGGTCCTTCTCGTCGTCGGTCAGCACCGCGTGGCTCGACGCGCTCGGATTCAGCACCAGCTGATCGACCTCGAGCCCGCAGCGCCGCACGCACTTGACGATGTTCTCGGCCGCGCTCTGCGCGCCGGTCACGATGTGGACCTTGACCTCGAGCCGGCCACCGGACATTCCGATCGGCTCCTTGACCTCGTGGCCGTCGATCACGAATTCCTGCGGCTCGACCAGCAGCAGGCGCTGGTCGTTCGGGATGTTGATCGCCTTCGCGGTCTCGACGACCCGCGTGACGTCGACCGGCGTGACCTCCTTGTCGCGCACGATCACCATCCCGGTCGAGTTCTGGCCGCGGATGTGGCTGCCGGTGATGCCGGTGTAGACCCGCGTGATCTTGCAGTCGGCCATCATCTCGGCCTCCTTCAAGGCCTGCTGGATCGACTGCACGGTCGCGTCGATGTTGACGACGACGCCGCGTTTCAGCCCGTGCGCCGGCGCGCTGCCGAGGCCGGCGATCCGCAGTTCGCCGTCGGGCAGCACCTCGGCGACCACCGCCATCACCTTCGCGGTGCCGATGTCGAGGCCGACCACCAGATCCTTCAGTTCCTTCGCCATGACGCTCCCTGTTTCTATTTCTTGGTCGACTTCGGCGGCACGTCGAGCGTCGTCGAGATGCCCTTGAGGCGCACGGCATAGCCGTCGCGATGCCGCAGGTCGGCGTATTCGAGCGGGCGCTGGTAGCGCGCGAGCACCTGGGCCAAGGTGCCGGCGAAGCGCTCGGCGCGCTCGGCCACTTCGTCGTCGCTGCCGCGGCCGAGCTGCACCTCGGCGCCGCTGTCGAGCTCGGCGCTCCATGAGCCGCGCGCCGACATCGTCAGCGTGTCGATCCGCGCCTCGAGGCGGGCGAAGATCGGCGCGAGCCGGCCGAACAGGGTCAGCATGTGCGCCGCGCTGCCCTCGGGCCCTTCAAGGGTGGGCAGGCCGTCGTCCTCGACGTCGCCGATGTTGGCCTCGAAGACCTCGCCGAAACTGTTGACGAGCCGTTCGGCACCCCCTTCGCTGCTCCACAGCGCGACCGGCCGATGCTCCTCGAGGCGAACTTGCAGGCGGTTCGGCCAGACCCGGTCGATCACCGCCTGGCGCACCCAGGGCACCGATTCGAACGCGCGTCGACCGGCCGTCAGGTCCAGCGTGAAGAAGTTGCCGGCGAGATGCGGCGTCGCGTTCGCGCGGATCGTCGCGACGCTGTTGCGGGTGACGTCGCCGACGATGCGGATCGATTTCAGCGCGAACGCCGGCTGGCGCGCCAGCCAGAACACAAGCGCTGCCGCCAGCGCGATCGCGCCGATCGTCCCGAACACCGCCGCGGTCACGTTCATCAGGCCGATGTCGAACGGCACCGCCGGAGCGGCAGCGCGATCGGCGCGGGATGGGGTCGCCATGTTTCAGGCCTTCGGCGCTGCGGCCGGCGCGGCTGGCATGCCGGGCCCGGCTGGCGTGGCCGGCGCTGCCGGCGTGTCGAGCGCGGCGCCGCCGAGGATGTGCACGCAGAGCGCCGCATAGTCGAGGCCGGCCGCCTTCGCCGACATCGGCACCAGCGAATGACCGGTCATTCCGGGCGACGTGTTCATCTCGAGCAGGAACGGCTTGCGATCGCTCCGCCGCACCATCAGGTCCGCGCGGCCCCAGCCGCGGCAGCCGAGCGTGCGGTAGGCGGCGAGCACGAGGCGCTGGATCTCGGCTTCCTCGGCCGCCGGCAAGCCGCTCGGGCACAGGTACTGCACGCTGTCGGTGAAGTACTTGTTCTGGTAGTCGTAGGCGCCGTCCGGCGCGACGATGCGGATCACCGGGAGGGCACGCGCCGCTGTGCCTTCACCGAGCACCGGACAAGTCACCTCGTCGCCCTCGATGAACTCCTCGCACAGCACGTCGGGGTCGTAGCGCGCGGCGAGCCGTACCGCGTCCAGCATCTGCGAATAGCCGGCGACCTTCGTGATGCCGATCGACGAGCCCTCGCGCGGCGGCTTGACGATCAGCGGCAGGCCGAGGTCGTCGGGCACCGTGCGGACGCGCGCCGGGTCGAGGTCGTCCGCGCCGAGGCGGACGAAGCGCGGCGTCGGCAGCCCTTCGGCGAGCCAGACCCGCTTCGTCATCACCTTGTCCATCGCAATCGCCGAAGCCAGCACGCCCGATCCGGTATACGGCACGCCGAGCAGCTCGAGTGCGCCCTGCACGCTGCCGTCTTCCCCATGACGGCCGTGCAGCGCGATGAAGCAGCGCTCGAAGCCATCGCGCTTCAGCTCGACCAGATCGCGCGCGGCCGGATCGAACGCATGGGCATCGACGCCTTGCGACTGCAGCGCCGCGAGCACGCCGCCGCCGGACATCAACGAGATCTCGCGTTCCGCCGAGGTGCCGCCCATCAGCACCGCGACCTTGCCGAAGCCTTGCGGATTGATGCCCATCACAGAACCTCCGTGCCGACGGCCCGGCGGGTCATGCCGAGCCTCCGCCGTTCAGCAGCTCGCGCAGCTGCGCCGGCACGTGGCCGATCGAGCCGGCGCCCATCGAGATCACGACGTCGCCGTCGCGCACCTGCTCGGCGATCGTCTGCGGCATCGCCGCGATGTCGTCGACGAAGACCGGATCGAGCTTGCCGGCGACGCGCAAGGCGCGCGCCAGCGCGCGCCCGTCGGCGGCGACGATCGGCGGTTCGCCGGCCGGATAGACCTCGGC
>JADMIO011294176.1_pt1 | contig 49360 bp, 49 predicted proteins | sample 8958161 | NCBI WGS metagenome assembly JADMIO01 (sample SAMN16585339, study PRJNA669376) | soil metagenome | isolation source: Crop rotation soil | place: USA: Cullars Rotation, Alabama | collected 2011
GCCGCGACTTCAAGTCACGTGAATTCCAAGCTTCGGATCCCACTGTGCTGGAAAGTCGCCAATCGCTTTCTCAAGGCTTTAGATGAGTTGAGCCAGGCCGGCCTGGCTCAACTCGTCCAACTCGGCCAGACACTCTCTTCCTGGGCGGTCGAGGTGGCAACCATGTGGCGCTTCACCCGGAATAACGGCATCACCGAAGGTTTTCACACCAAAATGGAGGTGCTCCAGCGCCAAGCCTACGGCTTTCGAAACTTCGACAACTATCGCTTGAGGGTTAAGATTATGTGTTCGTGATCCAGTCAGGGGCGGGAACTGCCCCCATTAATGGCGTAGAGCCTATATTAAATGGTTCTAATGGTGCCGAAGGTGGGGGTCGAACCCACATGCCCAGTGAAGGGCGCGGGATTTTGAGTCCCGTGCGTCTGCCAGTTCCGCCACTTCGGCCCGGTGCGGGGAAACTCCTAGTATAGCTGTTGATCCGGGCAGGCGACTCGCCTGCTCCACCTACTTCACTACAATATTCACCAGCTTGTCGGGCACCGTCACGATCTTCACGACCTGCTTCCCGTCGACGAACGGTTTCACCTTGTCGTCAGCCAGTGACAGAGACTCGAGTTCCGGTCCGGGCGTACCGAACGCCACATGAACGCGGCTCCGTAGCTTGCCGTTCACCTGCACCACCACTTCGGCCAGGTCCTCTTTGGCTAGTTCGGCGTCGAAGGCCGGCCACTCGGAGCGGAAGACCGGGCCCTGCTTCCCAAGTTCATCCCAGATCTCTTGCGCGAGATACGGCGCGAACGGAGCCAGCATCAGCGCCAGCTTCTCGATCACCTCGCACATCGGCGCGGAGGAGATCTCCTTCTCCTCGGCATACAGCACGTTCATGAGCTCCATGATCGCGGAGATGCAGGTGTTGAAGTGCCAGCGTGTCTCCAGTTCGACCGTCACCTTTTTCAACGTCTGGTGGAGCTTGCGAACGACTTTGCGGTCGGTCGCATTCGGGGCCGGGAAATCGGTGCGGCCGATGTTGCGCGTCACGAAACGATACACGCGGCCCAGGAAGCGATAAATGCCCTCCGCGCCTTCACTGCGCCAGTCCACCTCTTTTTCGGGTGGCGCCGCGAAGAGGACGAACATGCGCGCGGTGTCCGCGCCGAAGCGCTCGGCCAGCATGTCCGCGCCCACCACGTTGCCCTTGGACTTCGACATCTTCGCGCCGTCCGCGATCACCATTCCTTGCGTGAAAAGGCGGCGCGCCGGCTCGCTGTTCTTAATGAGGCCGATATCGCGCATCATCTTGGTGAAGAAGCGCGAGTAGATGAGGTGAAGAATGGCATGTTCCACGCCGCCGATGTACTGGTCAATCTCAAACCAGTACGCGATCCTGGCAGGATCGAAGGGCAGCCGGTCATTGCGCGAGTCGCAATAGCGATAGAAATACCAGGACGAGTCGATGAAGGTGTCCATGGTATCCGTCTCCCGGCGCGCCGAGCCCCCGCAGCGGGGGCACTTCACATTCACGAACTCGGGTACGCTCTCGAGCGGGGAACGGCCGGACCCGGTGATCTCCACGCGATCGGGCAGCACCACGGGAAGCTGACTCTCCGGTACTGGAACCACGCCGCAAGCCGGGCAATGAATCATCGGAATGGGAGTGCCCCAGTAACGCTGCCGCGAGATGCCCCAGTCTTTAAGACGATACGTGATGGCGGCCTTGCCGAATCCTTTTTCGTCGGCGTACGCGCTCATCCGGCGGCGCGCCTCTTCGCTGGGCAGTCCGGACCATTCGCCGGAATTCTCCACCACGCCATCGTCCGGGAACGCTTCGCGCGGTTCGGACGCGACTACGCCGTCGACGGGTCGAATCACCGGCCGAATCGGAATGCCGTACTTCGAACAGAACTCGAAATCACGTTCGTCATGAGCCGGTACGGCCATGATGGCGCCCGTTCCGTAGCCCATCAGAATAAAGTTACCGATCCAGATCGGAACCTTCTGGCCGCTGTAAGGATTGATTGCGTAGTGCCCGGTGAAGAAGCCTTCCTTCTCGATATCGCCCGGATCGCGTCCGGCGCGGGCGTCCACCATAGCCTTAGCCTGCGCGCGTCCTTTCGCGTCCAGCAGCGTGTCGTTGAGCGGATGCTCGGGAGCGACGATGACGCAAGTCGCTCCGTAAATCGTGTCCACACGGGTGGTAAAGACGCGAATCGGTATCGTCTTCTCGCCGGCTAGCTGGAAATCGACCTCGGCGCCTTCCGAGCGGCCGATCCAGTTCCGCTGCATGGTGAGCACGCGCTCGGGCCAGCCCTCTTCCAATTGCTGCATGTCTTCCAGCAACTGGTCGGCGTAATCCGTGATCCTGAGGAACCACTGCTCCAGCGCACGCTGTTCCACCAGGGTGTCTTCGTGGCGCCAGCAGCAGCCCTCGACTACCTGTTCATTGGCCAAGACCGTGGCGCACTTCGGGCACCAATTCACCAGAGCCTTCTTGCGATACGCCATGCCGCGCTCGAACATCTTCACGAAGAACCACTGGTTCCACCGGTAATACTCGGGCTCGCAGGTGGAAACTTCGCGGTCCCAGTCGTAACTGAAGGCAAACCGGCGATGGGTCTTCTTCATCGCCGCGATGTTCTGCAACGTCCAATCGCGCGGCGGACGCTGATTGGCGATGGCGGCGTTTTCGGCGGGAAGCCCGAAAGCGTCCCAGCCCATCGGATGGAGCACGTTGAAGCCGCGCATCCACTTATAGCGCGCTAGTGCGTCGCCGATCGAGTAATTCCGGATATGACCGATGTGCAGGGTGCCGCTGGGATACGGCAGCATCTCCAGCACGTAGAACTTCGGCTTGGAGGAATTCTCCTCCGCACGATAGAAGTCGGCATCTTGCCAACGCTCGTGCCACTTGAGCTCAATCTGATTGTGGTCGTAAGGCTTTTCCGGCATAGCGGCCCGTCGAATTTCCATCGTAGCAGCACAAAACCAGCTGCCTGGAAGACGGCTGCGGGCAGGAACGCTGGGCCATGATCGATGCAACTGATAGATGGGTTCTTCTGGAGAGGGAAAAAAGTGGCTATCAGCAGCCGCCCGTTCCTTGACGGCTGCTGATAGCGGGAAGAAGAAAGCGAGGAATGGCTAGTGCTCTGGAACGTAGTAACCCGAACGCGCGTAGATGGCGAGCTTGGGCATGCCGGTCGGAAGAACGAGCCTCACTTTGAGTTTTCTGTATTTCCCGGCTTGAGTATTCTGCGGAGGGTAATACCCGAGTACATATTGATTGTGAAGCGCGACCCCAAATCCCGCGAGTGCTTCGCCCACCTCGATCGGCTGCTGGACTAGCCGGCTCATTCCCCCGCTCTGAGACGCCAGGTTGATCAGTAAGTCTGGACCGTCCGCCTCTTCCACCGACTGGGGGTCCTTAAAAAAACCGATGGTATAGATCATGGCATTCGCTTCCACGGCTCTAGCCGCGACCTCCCGGAGCGTATACCGGCTGTTGTTGTCGCCGCCATCCGAGATGATAATGAGCGCGCGCCGGGAGTTATGTGCCTTCTTCAACGTCGAAAGGCCAAGCAACACGCCGTCGAGTAAGGAGGTGGTACCTTCCGGCCGGACGAACGTGAGGGCACTGCCGATGTCTCCAAAGTTGGAAGTGAAAGGTTGCCGTACTTCGGCCCGGGTGGAGACGGTGATTAGGAACGCCTCGTCCTCCGGGTTGAATTGTTCGAAGAGCCGCGACGCCGCATCTCGGGCCATCTGAAATTTGTCGGTCATACTGCGGCTGCAGTCCAACACGAGTCCCACCGACACGGGAGCGTCTTCGCGGCTGAATGAGGCAATCGGTTGTACCTTGTCGCCGTCGTAGAGGAGAAAATTTTGCTTACCCAACCCCGTCACGTTGCGCCCGAACGGGTCGGTCACGGAGACCGGAACGAGAGTCATGTTCACATCCACACGCAAGGACGATTTGGGAGTGGAGGCTTCCGGTTGAATCCGCACTTGGTCGTCCAACAGGTTTGGCCCCTCGGAGCTATAGAGGTTTGGGCTCTGGGAAACAGAGAGAAGCAGGAGAGAGATTGGGAAGAGTACTTTGTGCATGCAATCACCTAACAAAGGCTCCGTTCCGCGGTGGGAACGGCTTCATGTGCCGCGCAGGACGCGGAACACTTGCCTCGGTGATTTACACGCGTGGTGCCGTTGTGATGCCGGAGGCAGCGAGCAGTTTCAAAGTGTTCAGATTACGCCGGTCGTCGCCTTCCTTTTCCACGGGAGTCTCAAGGATGAACGGCTTGCTCCGCAGCTTCGGATGCCGGAGGATGCGCCCGAACGCTTCGAGGCCGATGTGCCCTTCTCCGATGTGAGCGTGCCGGTCCACACGCGATCCCAGACCCGTTTTTGAGTCATTGGCGTGGATAAGGTGAACGTTCTCGAGGCGCAGGATCGCGTCGAGAGCACGTACTGTAGAGGCTAGTCCATTGGCTGTTCGGATCTCGAAGCCGGATGCCAGCAGATGACAGGTGTCCAGGCAGTAGCCGATTGCGGGTGTGCCGCTGGTCGTGACTTGATCTCGAATCGCGGCGAGTTCTTCGAAGCGGCTGCCGATGCTCGCGCCCGAACCCGCGGTATTCTCCAGAAGAATCGTGGGGCAGGACGTTTGGACTGAAGCGCACGCTTCGCGCAGCCCTTTCGCGCACGCATCGATCCCTTCCACGAGTGTCCGGTCCTTATAACTGCCGGGATGAAGGACGACATACTCGGCGCCGATTGCGGCGGCGCGCTCCAACTCACCCCGAAAGGCCTCGATGGATTTGGCCCGGATCACCGGGTCGAATGACGCGAGGTTGATGAGATAGTTCGCATGGATGGCCATTGGGCGCAGGTCGTGTTGACGGCGCACCTCACGCAGGAGCCGCACCTGCTCGGGGTCCGGGAGCCGGGAGCGCCACATGCGCGGGCTCGACGAAAAGATCTGGAAGGTATTCGCTCCCAGTTCGGCGGCCTTTTGAGCGGCTCGCTCCAGGGAGCCGGCGGTGAACGTGTGAATGCCTATCCGCAAGAGAGCATCCTAAGGCAAAACCAGGGCCACCAAAAGGCTTGACACCCAATCATTCATACGTATAATTAAATCAGTCGTTTGATTTCTGCCGAGGCCATGAGTACTAAAGAAAAAATCGTGGCGACAGCCGAGCGGTTGATTGCCGAACAGGGATTCGCGGCCACTTCGCTAAGGCAGATCATCGCGGAAGCGGACGTCAACCTGGCGGCGGTCCATTATCACTTCGGCTCCAAGCAGGAGTTGCTGGATGAAGTGATTGCGCCGAAAGCTGCGGTGGTCAACGAGCAGCGCAGCCTGCTGCTGCAGCGTTACGAAAAAGAAGCCGCCCCCCGCCCACCATCGGTAGAGAAGATCCTGACGGCGTTCTTCGAACCCGTCATCGACATGGCGGCGCAGAATCCCCAATTCGTCAGGCTCATGGGCCGCGTCTTCGCCGAGGGAATGATGCCGGTAGTAGTGGGCAAACATTTCCAACCCACGGTTGCGCGCTTTATTCAGGCGCTCCGGCGAACGTTCCCGGAGTTGCCGGAGCCGGAATTATTCAGCCGGTTGCAATTCATGATCGGGGCCATGGCTCATGCGATCACAGGCGCGGACCCGCTCGCGTCCCAGGTATTGCCGAAGGACGGAAACCGAGACTTTGCCTTGATGATCCGGCGGCTGGTGGTTTTCCTCAGCGCGGGGTTTCGAGCCCCGGCGACCAAGGAGGCCAAGAAGTGAAGAGCGCGTGGCCCCTGATTCTCTTGCTCACCTATGGAGCGCAGGCCCAGGACCGCACTCCGGTGGCGATCAGTATGAAACGCGCCGTCGAAATAGCGACGTCCGCGGAAGGCAGCACTACGATTCAGCTTGCCGGGCAAGCGCTCGAGCAGGCCCAATCGCGCGCCGCGCAGGCCCGGGCCGCGCTGCTGCCGGACCTGGAGTCCGCTTTTGCGGCGCAGAACCTTACGCGCAATCTGGCCGCGATAGGAATCCACGTAGTGGTTCCCTTCCCCGGTTTTCAGTTCCCGACCTTTGTCGGCCCGTTCACCACGATCGATGCTCGTGTTACGGCATCGCAAAGCGTGTTCGACCTCAGCTCGATTCGGAAACTACAAGCCTCCCGGATGGGAGTGGCTGCCGCTCATTCGGATGTGGACCAGAGCAGCGAGGTGGTCGCGGCCCGAGTGGCGCGCGCTTATCTTGCCGCGATTCGCGCTGACGCCGACGTGGAAGCCGCCCGCGCCAACGTAACGCTCTCCGACGACCTGGTGAAGCAGGCACAAAACCAGAAACAGGCGGGCACTGGGACTGGGATGGAGGTCACGCGCGCCCAGGTCCAGCTTGCGGCCGACCGGCAGCGGCTGCTGGTTGCCGAGAACGGCCGGCGGCGAGCGCGCCTCGAGTTGCTGCGCGCTATGGGGCTTCGTCTCGACACGGAACTCGATCTTACGGACACCTTGTCTTACGTCCCGGTGGATGCGGTCACCGTAGAGCAGGCCAAGGCTCGGGCCCTCGCCGAGCGCCCGGACTACAAAGCTCAACAGGGTCGCGAAGCCAACGCCCGGCTTTCGGCGGACGCAGTGAAGATGGAACGCCTGCCATCCGTCGCAGCGTTCGGAGACTATGGATCGAGCGGCACCGGATTCACAAGCGCCCTGCCGACTCGCACCGTCGGAGTTTCTCTCCGGGTTCCGATCTTTGATGGCGGACGCCGCGATGCGCGCCGCGCCGAGTCGCAGTCGCAGTACCGCTCCGAGAAGATCCGCACCAACGACCTGAAGGAGCAGATCGATCTCGACGTCCGCCTGGCCCTCGATAACTTGAACTCCGCGGACGAGCAGGTCAAGGTGGCGCGGGAAGGTTTGGCTCTCGCAGAGAACGAACTGGCGCAGGCTCGCCGGCGGTTCGAAGCCGGCGTCGCCATCAACCTGGAAGTGACGGACGCGCAGACCCGTCTGGAACGCGCCCGCGAAGATCAGACCGCCGCGCTATACAACCACAACCTGGCCAGGATCGACTTGGCACAAGCCATGGGATCGGTGGAAAGCGCGCTGAGGTAAGCGGAGGCCGATATGAAGAAGCGGGTCATCATCATTGTCGCGGTGCTGGTCGTCGCCGCCGCGGCGGTGTTCGCGTGGCGAAAGACCTCGCGTCCTCCCGACAATCGCCTGGTCGTCTCCGGCAATATCGAGCTCACGGAAGTGAACATCGCGTTCAAGACGGCGGGTCGCCTGGTCGAACGAACGGTGGATGAAGGCGACAGCGTGAAGAAGGGTCAGGAGATCGCGCGACTCGACCGCGATCAGCTTGTCGCGCAGCGCGAGCGCGAAACGGCGGGGGAGCAATCGTCCCAGGCGCAACTGGCGCAGGCGGAAACCTCGCTCGCCTGGCAGAAAGCCACGCTGGCAGGAGACCTGGAGCAGAAACGCGGCGACCTGGCATCGGCGGAAGCCCGGCTGGCGGAACTGCGCAACGGTTCGCGTCCCGAAGAAAAGAAGGAAGCTAAGGCGGGCGTAGACGCAGCGGCTGCCGACCTGGACCGTGCGCGACGCGATTGGGACCGCGCACAAACGCTCTATAAGAACGACGACATCTCCACGCAGCAGTATGACCAATACCGCACCCGTTTTGAGAGCAGCCAGGCGACGCTGAAGCAGGCTCAGGAGCGCGAAGCTCTGGTGCTGGCCGGCCCGCGCGCGGAACAGATCGCTGCCCAGCAGGCACTCGTGGAGCGCGCCCGCGGCACTCTCAAGATGTCCGAGGCGAACGAACTGGAAATGAAGCGTCGAGAGCAGGAGTTGTCCACGCGGCGGGCGGAGTTGGCGCGCGCCAATGCCAGCCTCGCGCTGGTCGATTCGCAACTTGCCGATACCGTGGCGGCCTCGCCCGTGGATGGAGTGGTGCTCGTGAAAGCCGCGGATCCCGGAGAGGTGCTGGCGGCCGGAGCTACTGTGGTCACGATCGGAGATATCGATCATCCCTGGTTGCGCGGCTACGTGAATGAGACCGACCTCGGACGGGTGAAACTCGGTTCCAAGGCCAAAGTCACTACCGACTCCTTCCCGGGCCGCGTCTATAACGGCCGCGTCACTTTCATCGCATCGCAGGCGGAGTTCACGCCGAAACAGATTCAGACCCAGCAGGAGCGCGTGAAGCTGGTCTACCGCATCAAGATCGAAGTCGACAACCCGCAACGTGAGCTGAAGTCGAACATGCCGGCCGATGCGGAGATCGTGTTGGAGTAGCGATGCCGCCGATCATCGAGACCCGGGGGCTCACGCGTCGCTTCGGCGACCTGACCGCGGTGGACCGGCTTGACCTCACCGTGGAGGAGGGCGAAATCTTCGGGCTGGTCGGTCCCGACGGCGCGGGAAAGACCACCACGCTCCGGCTGCTCTCGACATTGATCAATCCGACGGAAGGAACCGCCCAGGTGGCCGGGCACGACGTGGCCCGTGAGCCTCAGGCCGTAAAAGACCACATCGGCTACATGGCGCAGCGATTCGGATTGTACGCCGACCTGACCGTTCAGGAGAACATGGATTTCTACGCCGATCTGTTCGGCATCGTCGGCGCGCAGCGGTCTCAACTGTCGGGCGAACTACTCCGTATGACCCGCATGGAACCCTTTCGCGGCCGGCAGGCGGGTCGGCTTTCCGGCGGCATGAAGCAGAAGCTGGCCCTGATGTGCACGCTGCTGCACCGGCCGCGGGTTCTCCTGCTCGACGAGCCGACCAACGGTGTGGATCCCGTGTCGCGCCGCGATTTTTGGACAATCCTCTATCAACTCCTGAAAGATGGCATCACCATCTTCCTGACTACCGCCTACCTGGACGAAGCCGAACGATGCAACCGTGTGGGGTTGATGCACCATGGCCGCCTGATTCGCTGTGACGCTCCGGAAGCGTTGCGGAAAGCCACCGGCGAAGATACTCTCGAGGGCGCGTTCATCCAGACCATCTCAGCCGCGGATTCCGGGGAGGAGCGATGAACGGCTGGACAGTCGAACTCGACGACCTGGTGAAGAGGTTTGGCGACTTCGTCGCGGTGGACCACGTGTCGCTCCAGGTCCGGCAGGGCGAAATCTTCGGCTTCCTGGGGCCGAATGGCGCCGGCAAGTCCACCGCCATCCGCATACTCTGCGGCCTGCTCACGCCGACTTCGGGCCGCGCCTCTGTTACGGGATATGACGTCGGAACGCAGCCGGAAGAAGTCCGCCGCCATATCGGCTATATGTCGCAGAAGTTTTCGTTGTACGACGATCTCACCGTGGAGCAGAACATCGAATTCTTCTCACGGATGTACGGCGTGCCGCGTGAACGCCGGCCGGAGCGGAAACAGTACGTGCTCGGCCTTGCCGGGATTACCGGGCGACGGAACGCGTTAACCGGCACTCTCTCCGGCGGATGGAAGCAGCGGCTGGCGTTGGGTTGCGCCATCCTTCACGATCCCCCCGTGATCTTTCTGGATGAGCCGACCTCGGGTGTCGATCCCATCGCCCGCCGCGCGTTTTGGGAGCTGATCCGCGATCTATCCAAGACGGGCCATACCATATTCGTCACCACACATTACATGGACGAAGCCGAGTACTGCCACCGGCTCGCGCTCATGTATCGCGGCAAGGTGATCGCGCTGGGCACACCCGCCGAGTTGAAGCAGAACCCCAACTCGACCGGCCTGCTGCGGCTGGAGACTTCCGACCCGCTGGAAACCATGCGCGCCATGGAGAGCCTACCGGAAGTGTCGGAGGCCGCCGTTTTTGGGCGCGGCCTGCACGTCACGGTTCAGGAGGAGGTCTCCGGTGCTAAAGCGATCCGCCGCAAACTCGAGCAACAGGGGATTGCGATCCGGCGACTGGAACCGATCACCCCTTCTCTGGAAGACGTCTTCGTCCGGCTGATCGAAGCGGAGGAGCGCAAGGCCGCATGACCTTCCGCCGCACAAAAGCGATCCTGGTGAAGGAACTCCTTCACATCACGCGTGACCGGCGAAGCCTGGCTATGGCGCTTCTCATGCCCGTGATGATGCTGCTGCTCTATGGCTACGCTCTGAGCCTGGACGTAGATCACATCCGAACGCTGGTTTACGACCAGGACGGCACGGAGGCGAGCCGCGGCCTGGTTCGTGAATTTCAGGGCTCCCGCTACTTTGATCTGGCCGGTTTCGTGAATGGCTACGAGCCGATCGAGCGGCGCATCGATCGCGGCGACGTTCTGCTGGGAATCGTGATCCCGCGATCTTTCGGTAGCGACCTGCACTCTGCGACCGGCGCGACCGTGCAGATCCTGATCGATGGCAGCGACTCCAACACCGCGTCGATAGCCCTGGGCTACGCGGAGAACGTGGTTCGCGCTTACTCCACGAATGTCCGGACGGAAATTGCCAACCGGCGTCTGGGCCGGATCGCGACGCCGCCCGTGGATGCCCGGCTGCGCGTGTGGTACAACAGCTCGCTCGAATCGAAGAATTACGTGGTTCCCGGATTGATCGGAGCCATTCTTATGATCATCGCGGCGCAGTTGACGTCGCTGACGATAGCGCGTGAGTGGGACAACGGGACGATGGAGCAGGTGCTCTCCACCCCGCTGCGGCCGGCCGAAATCGTTCTCGGGAAGATGCTGGCGTACTTCGTGGTTGGCCTGGTAGACGCGGCCATCGCGCTGGTGGTGGGAGTGGCCGTGTTCCGCGTTCCGTTTCGCGGGAGCATTCTGGTCCTGGCCATATCTACCTGTATCTTCCTTTTCGGCGCGTTCTTCTGGGGCATCTTCATTTCCGCCGCGGCAAAAACGCAGGTGGTGGCGTTTCAGCTTGGAATGCTGAGTTCGTTTCTGCCGGGGTTTCTGCTGTCGGGCTTCGTTTTTGCCATCGACACGATGCCCCAGGCCATTCAGTGGATCAGCGTGTTTGTTCCCGCGCGGTATTACATCACGATTACGAAAGGTGTCTTTCTGAAGGGCATTGGGTTCGAGGTGCTCGGGACCGAACTGCTGATTCTGGCCGTCTACGCGGCAATCGTTTTTCTATTCGCGGTACGCAAGATGAATCAGAAGGTGGCGTGACATGTGGGAACGGGTCGGCGCGATCCTGTGGAAGGAATTCATCCAAACGCTGCGCGAGCCGCGCATGCGCGGTTTCCTGTTCGTGCCGCCCCTCCTGCAACTCATCATTTTCGGCTATGCGGTTACCTTGGACGTCGATCACGCGCGCATCGCGTGGATGGATATGGACCACACGCCGGAGAGCCGCGCGCTGCTCGCGCAATTCGAAGGCTCGGGCCGGTTTGATGTGGTCGCGACTCCGTCGAGCGAAAGGGAAGTGCAACAGGTATTGGACCGCGGCCGTGCGCATGCCGCGGTGCGAGTGCTTCCCGGCTTCGCCCGCGACCTGAGGCGTGGCCGCTCCACCCAGGTGCAGGTGCTCCTCGACGGAACCAACTCCAACACGGCCTCACTTGTTTCCGCGTATGCCGCGGGAGTGATCGATCAATTCTCGAGTGGCTATCTCCCGGCCGGCGCGGGTACGAGCGTGGCGCCCGAAACCCGTGTGTGGTTCAACCCGGATTTGCGCAGCCGGAACTACTTCGTGCCGGGCGTGGCCGCCAACATTTTAATGATGATCACGCTGCTGCTCACGTCGCAGGCGATCATCCGCGAAAAAGAGATTGGCACCATAGAGCAGCTAATGGTCACACCCATGCGGCCCATCGAACTGATGCTCGGGAAGACACTCCCCTTCGCCCTGGTGGGTATGGTCAACATGGCTACCATTGTTGCTGGCGCGCTGGTGATTTTCCGCGTACCCTTCCGGGGCAGTTTTCTTCTGCTGTTTCTCAGCGCAATTCCATTTCTCATGACGGCCCTGGGCGCCGGCCTGTTCCTTTCCACGATTTCCCGCACGCAGCAGCAATCCAACATGATGGCCTTTTTCTTCATGCTGCCCGCCTTTCTCCTAAGCGGATTCACGTTTCCCATCCGCAGCATGCCGGCGGTGGTGCAATACCTGACCTACTTGAATCCCCTGCGCTATTTCATCGAGATTGTCCGCGGGCTGTTTCTGAAAGGGGTAGGGATCTCCACGCTGTGGCCGCAGATCCTGGTGCTGTCTGTTTATGGAACACTGGTCGTATCGTTGAGCGCCGCGCGGTTTAAGAAGAAGCTGGATTAACCTGGCTCACTGGATTTCGATCCGCTCCAGGTAGCGCGCCAAACCTTCCACGCCGCGCCGTATGGCGTCGGCGTCGCGTTTGACCGCACCGCGCTCGATGGCCTCGCCCAACTCGGTGATTGCCGCGAAACCGTAACCGCCGCCGGTCCCGCTCATCTTATGTCCCAGTTCTCGGATGGTTGTGTAGTCCGATCGTTCCAACGCGGCTTCGATCGCCTGCACATCGCTTCGCCGCTTCTCCAAATAGCCGGGAATGGCCGCGCGCAAACGCGTGTCTGGATGAACGGAAATCCGGTTGCCGGAAATTGCTGCCGCCGTAGTCGCCACCCGAGCCGCATGCTTTCCGATCGTTTCCACCAAGGTAGCGAGCGGAATCGGCTTCCGCAAACAAACCGTGCACCCGGCCGCGCGCGCCTGATCAATTTCCGCTTCGAACGCGCTGGCCGTCAACCCTAGAATGGGCACCGGAGCCGAGCCCTTCTGAGACTCGTACTCGCGAATGGACCGTGCCGCCGCATAGCCGTCCAACACGGGCATTTGGAGGTCCATCAGCACCACGTCATACGCGCCCCGGCGGAACTTATCCAGTGCGATCTGCCCGTTCTCGGCAAACTCTAACTGGCAGCCTGTGTCCTGCAGGCAAGCAGCCAGCAGCGCCCGATTGTCCTCAGAGTCGTCTGCCGCAAGAATTCGAACACCACCAAGGTCCGGATGCTGTACCGGCGCGAAAGCCGCCGCAGCCGTTTCCGAAACAGACGGGGCACCGGCTCCGCGCGGGAACGTGAAATAGAACGTCGATCCGCCCTTTCCACTTTCCGCCCAGATGCGTCCGCCCATCAGTTCCACCAGGCGGCGCGAAATCGGCAGGCCCAAGCCAGTTCCCCCGAAGGTACGGGCGATGCTGGAATGGGCTTGCGCGAACGGCTCGAAGATGTGCTCCAGCTTTTCCTGGGGAACCCCGATCCCCGTGTCGGAGACGGAAAATAGAAGCGCCTCCGGATTTTGGGGATCCAGCCCGGCGCGGACCATTACATATCCCTGTGCGGTGAACTTCAGCGCGTTTCCTACCAGGTTCACCAGCACCTGATACAGCCGGTTCGGATCTCCAGAAACGCCTGCCGGCAATTCTGGAGCAACATCGGCAGTCAGCGCGATGCCCTTCTCTTTCGCCCGGACGGAAAACAGTTCGACAGCGCTGTTCACGACTGTGGCCGGGCTGAAATCGATCGTCTCCAGGCTGATGCGCCCGGCCTCTACCTTCGAGAGGTCGAGGATGTCATTCACCAGGTGGAGCAGGTTGTCGCCGGCCCTGCGAAAAATCCGGGCGTAGTCGGCCTGTTGGGCAGTCAAATCGGTCCGCTCGATCATCTCTCCCATGCCGATCACCAGGTTCAAGGGAGTGCGAATCTCGTGACTCATACGCGCCAGGAACTCACTCTTCGCCCGGTTCGCCGCTTCCGCCTCTTCCCGCAGCCGCAGAATTTTCTCCTCCGCGAGCTTGCGGTCCGTAATGTCGTGCGCAACGGCGTAGACCAGCTCGCGCTCGGCGAACGGCGTGGCATTCCAGAGCACCCATTTGTAGGACCCGTCTCGCGCGCGGTAGCGATTTTCGAAAGAGATCGTGTTCTGGCCTTTGGCGAGCTTCTCCATCTCCTTCCTGGTGGCCGCGCGATCGTCGGGATGCACGAATTCCATGAAAGGAGTAGACGTCAACTCCTCCACCCGGTAGCCCAGAATTCGCTCCCAAGCGGGATTCAAACGTTTGAAGTAGCCATCCAACCCCGCAATGCAAAGCATATCGAGCGACAGGGTGAAGAAGCGGTCCAAAATCTGCTCGGCATATTTCCGCTCGATGAATTGTCCGATCTGGCTTCCCAGGGAGCTCAGCAGATCGAGGAGTTTCTGGTCCGGCTTGCGGATCTCTTCGCTGAAGAACTCCACCACGCCAACTACCGTGCCTTCGACAATGATGGGAAAAGCCAGGGAGGCGCGGAGTCCCTCTGCGGAGGCTATGGCAGAGCGTGGGAAATTCGGATCCTGAGTGATGTCCGGTATCCAAGCCGGCTGTCCGGTGGCCCACACCCGCCCAGGCATCCCGATGCCGCGGGCGAACACGTGGCGGCGGGTAGCGATCTCAAACTCTGAATCGTGCACCGGAGAGCCGCGCCACATCTCGATGCAACGGAGCAGTCCACCGTGGGGCTCGACCGTCCACAAGGCGCCCATCTTCCAGCCGAGCGTCTCACACACGGCGCGCAGGATATCGGGCGCCGCCCGCTCCAGCGAGGGAGCTTCGGCCAACGCGCGCGTCACCGCGTCCCGGAGAGTCCAACGCCGTTCGGCGCGCTGGTGCTCCTCTTGGCGCAATTCGAGGCGGGCGATTCTCTCGTTCAGCCGCTCGACGACGCGTGCGAGGAGATCATTTTGTTCCCCATCCGCGCTCACAACGTCCTCGTTGGGCAAGCCTTGTTGTGCCCAGGAGAACATTCTCGCCGCAAAAGAGGCCAAAGTCCATGGAAAAAGACCGAAGCCTTATCCTTGCCCAGGAGTCGAGCGCTGCACAAACCCGGTTACGGCTTCGATCCGGCCGTCCACACCAAGCAAGAATACATTTGTACCACTGAAAATTTCCTTCCCGTCCGCCGAAAACGCCGCCCACGGCGCGAGGACGGTCCCCTGGCAGTGGTTGATGTCACCGCGGCGTTCCAATCGCGCCAATCGCATGAATTGGCGGCTCGCGCGGATATGTGCTGCCAGATCGGCGTGGCCATCTACCATGCTGTAGCGGTCACGGAATCGGACTTCGTCTCCCGCCACCTCGCGCAAGGTTGCCGCGCGGGCGTCGTCGTCTTCTGCCGACCATGCGGCGAACCAGCCATCGATCATGCGCCCAGCGCCCGAGTGCACTTCGTCCGCGACGACGTTAGCGAAGACGGAGAGCTGGTAGCGCCATCCCTGGACGTGTGCCTCGCAGGCGGACGAGTCGGCGAATTCATGCAGAAGGTGCAACCGGGTTCCGCCTTCATGAGGTTCCAACCGAAGGGTCACACGCGAGGCGCCGACCGGGATCGGTTGCCCGTTGGTGTACCCGTACGTGAAGCGGATCTGCCGCGGGCTGTCCACTTCCAGAACTTCGCCGACCGCCTCGATTCCACCGGGGTGCAAGACGCGGACCGCGCCTCCCGGACGCGCTTCGATGGTCGAACCGGCGCCCCACCAGGACGCCCAGCGGGTGCTGTCGGTGAAATAGCGGAAAATCGTCTCCGGCTGCGCCCGGATGATGATCTTGCGCTCCAGCCGATATGGCAACGTGTCCATCACGCACCTATCCTTTCCGATTCTTCTTCCGCCGGGGTTTCGGACCGCGACGAGTCTCTTCCAGTTCGGCCGCCAGTTGGAGGCGCCAAAGGGCTTCGTCCCACATGCGCTCCAACATCTCGGCCATGCCCCCCAGGGCCTCGCGTTTGGCGCGGTAGAAGCGGTACCGGCTCTCCTCGCGGGTCTCGAGAAGCCCCGCTTCGACTAGCGTCCGCAGTTGCAGCGACACGGCTCCGAACGTGACATCCGGCATTGCCTCGTGGATCGCTCCTGCGCTGAGTTCATCCTTCCATACGAGGCGCAGAATTTCGCGCCGCCGTGGGGAAGCGATGGCCGCCAGAACCGCCGGCTGCGGGGTCATGGGAATACTTTAGATTAAACTAAAATATATTGCAAGGGAAAACTGGGCGCGTGCGCCGCCGCAAGCAGGAGTGCTCGCGCGCCACAAGACTACTTCAATTCGGTCATGACGGCGTGCTGCTTGCCTTTGATGAGCAGTTCGGTGTGGGTGCGATCGCGCGGGTTGAACTTCGTGAGGCCGTAGTGGTACTCGTTGACCACCTTCTTGCCATCTGGCGTGGTGGACTGCAGCGAGCCTTCATCGAAGTACACCACGACGACATCCTTGTCGTGAAAGTGCATCGGTGTGGCCTCATTCGGCAGCCACGTGTAATCCCAAACGATTACCTCGTCGTTTTCCAGCACCTTCTTCACGTGCGGGCGAGGAAAGGCATTGGGGTACCCGGACTTGTTCTCTAGAGGCGCGACCTTATTATCCTTGAGCTCGATCACGATGGAACGGGTTCCATCTTCGCCGGCCGCGGTGCCCTTGGGCGAGTACATCGCAGGCACGCCTTTTCCGTCCGCAGGCGGCTTGAGGTAAACGGTCACGTAGTCGTTGGCATGCTTGGGAAGCGGATTCGGCTGGCCTTTGTCCCAGCTCACATCCCATACCGTGACCCTGGGGTTGTCCACGATCATCTTTACGTCGGAAGCGCGCCCGGCCGGAATCAGGGCGCCGGCAATCGCCAGTGTCAGGACAGTCGTCTTCAGTGCGCGCACGGCGCGGCTTCGCGTCATGCGGATTATTGTGTCACAACCCACCCGAGAGTTCAGCCGGCGGCCTCGCAGGTATGATGGAAACCGGGACAAGGTTCGCCGCGTAGACAGCATAAAGCTCTCCCATCATGCGCCGGTTTCTCATTTCGCTCTTGCTCGCGGGTGCTTGCCTCGCGCAAACGCCGGACGAATTGCGCTCCCTGATGCGGCAGGTGGCGACACACCTGGACGAATCCAACGACCGGCTGGACGAGTACGGCTATGTGCGCACCATGGTGCGCCGCGATCTCAACTCGAATGGCACTTCCAAGGCGGAGCACACGTTTGTGGCGCGCCGCGATTTCATCGACGGTTTCCCCTTTCTGCGTCAGATTGAACGCGACGGCAAGTCGATCCCGGCGGATGAACAGCAGCACAACGAGGAAGCCATTCAAAAACGGCTCGCGGAATTAAAAGCCATGTCTCCGGACGAGCTACGGAAACAGCGCGATGAGGACGTTCGGCGCATGCGGGCGCGCGATTCCTGGTGGAAGGAGTTTCCGGACGCACTGGATTTCCGCAAGGTCGGCGAGGAGTCCATTGGCGGCAGGCCTGCACTGGTTCTCGAATTCTCGCCGCGGCCTGGGTTCAAGCCCAAGGATCTGCGGGCGCGCATTGCCACCAAATTGCGTGGGAAGGTCTGGATCGACCAGGCCGACACGGAATTCGTTCGCGCGGACGCCGAGGTATTCGACTCTGTTAGCGTTGGCTGGGGACTCGTCGGAAAGATAGAGAAGGGTGCGCGCCTCACGCTGGAGCGGCACAAGACTTCGGATGGAACCTGGGTTCCCGATTCGCAGATGACCCGCTTCATTGCGCGGTTGCTCGTGAAGACCTTGGGACAGGAGCAGACCGTCCGATATGCCGAGTATCGGCGGAAACCCGGCGCTACCGTGGCAGAGGCGGGAACTCGGTGAGAAACTCGGATTATGGGGCTTGGCCGTCTCCTCATTACATTAGGTCTGGTGCTGATTGCTGCCGGTGTGCTCGTATCGTTCGCCGGGCGCCTGCCCTTTCGGCTCGGCCGTTTGCCCGGTGACATCTACATTCAGGGCAAGAACTCGAGCTTCTACTTCCCGCTGGCTACCTGTATCCTCCTTAGCGCGATCTTTTCTTTAGTCCTGTGGCTTCTGCGGCGCTAGAGAACTCTGTTCCAGATTTCTTCCGATTGAGCTCCAAATCTATCGCATGGTGAATTCGGCACACAAAAGCCGCCCCTTCTGTGGCGTTGCGTGCAAAGTTCGTTTGCCATTTCGAAGTGCCGGGCAGACAATCAGGACGGTCCCAACGAACGCCTGTTTCCCGGCGTCGCGCGGAAACCCGCTGGCGCATCTGCACCTGCCTGAGGGTGATGAGAGAACGGACACATTCCGGCTCCTCTTTCGATTCCCAGTCCCAAGCCTTCGGTAGCCTTCACGCGCGAGAATACCCAATCCAGTTGGAGGAGAGAGAGCCGTTATGGCCACGCAACCGGTAACACGTCTGACCGACCGGGCGCCGGACGTCAAGGAAGTACACATTCTCTGGATCACCGCCGGCTTGAGTTGCGACGGGGATTCTGTTTCTGTAACCGCTGCCGAACAGCCCAGCATTGAAGAGGTCCTGCTGGGGGCGATTCCCGGGCTTCCCAAAGTCCACTTGCACAACCCTGTGCTCGCCGCCGAAGTAGGCGAGGAATTCATGCGCTACTTCTACGAGGCAGAGGCCGGAAGACTGAGCCCTTACGTGCTGGTGGTGGAAGGGTCGATTCCCAACGAGCGAATTAAGAGGGAAGGATATTGGGCGGGCTACGGTACCAATCCCGATACCGGCCAGCCGATTCTCACCGTGGAATGGATTGACCGCCTCGCGCCCAAAGCGTGGGGTGTGATCGCGATCGGAACATGCGCCGCCTACGGCGGAATCCATGCCATGGCGGGGAACCCCACCGGAGCGATGGGACTCTCCGATTACCTGGGGAAGGACTTCCGCTCGGCCGGCGGTCTGCCGATCGTCAATGTTCCAGGATGTCCGGTGCAGCCGGACAACTTCACCGAAACGCTGCTCTATCTGCTCTATCAGGCTGCGGGTCTAACACCAATCATTCCGCTGGATGATCAACTCCGCCCCACTTGGCTATTTGGCAAAACCGTTCACGAGGGATGCGACCGCGCCGGTTATTACGAGCAGGGCGACTTCGCGTATGAGTATGGCTCATCCAAGTGCCTGGTGAAAATCGGGTGCTGGGGGCCGGTCGTGAACTGCAACGTGACGAAGCGGGGATGGATGCGCGGCATCGGCGGCTGCCCCAATGTCGGCGGCATTTGTATCGCCTGCACGATGCCCGGATTCCCCGACAAATTTATGCCGTTTATGGACGAGCCTCCGGGTGCGCACCTGTCCACGGGCGGCATCGGCGGCTACGGGAGAATCATCCGGAATCTTCGAGCTATTACCAACAGCACAGCAAACCGGGAACCCAAGTGGCGGCACACGGGCCAGAAGCTGACGACCGGCTACAAGCCGAACACATATTAAGGAGGCACACGAATGGCGACCACAACACAGCCTACCGTCGGGCGGAAGGATAGCCGCACCAACCTGGTCGAGGTGCATTGGGATCCGATCACCCGCATAGTTGGCAATCTCGGCATCTTTACGAGGATCGATTTCGCCAACAACCAGGTAGCCGAGTGCTACAGCACTTCCTCAGTGTTCCGCGGTTACAGCATTTTCATGCAGGGGAAAGATCCGCGGGACGCACCGTTCATTACCAGCCGTATTTGCGGCATCTGCGGCGACAATCACGCCACGTGCGCGGTATATGCGCAGAACATGGCATTCGGAATCGCCACCCCGGAATTGGGCGATTGGATCATCAACCTGGGTGAAGCTGCCGAGTACATGTTCGACCACAATCTCTTCCAGGACAATCTGGTCGGCGTGGATTACTGCGAGCAGATGGTAAAGCAGACCAATCCCAAGGTGTGGGCCAAGGCCGAAACCACGCTGGCGCCGAACTCCAACGCGCACGGATACCGCACGATTGGTGACATCATGCGCGCGTTGAATCCCTTCACGGGCGAATACTATCGCGAAGCGTTGCAGATGAGCCGTGTCACGCGCGAAATGTTTTGCCTGATGGAAGGGCGGCACGTGCATCCATCGACGCTGTACCCCGGCGGGACGGGCACGGTTCCGAGCCTCCAGGTGTTCACGGACTACCTGGTGCGCCTCATGAAGTATGCGGAGTACATGAAGAAGGCGGTCCCGCTGCACGACGATCTTTTCGACTTCTTTTACGAAGCGCTGCCGGGTTATGAAGAGGTGGGCCGGCGGCGGATTTTGTTGGGCTGCTGGGGATCGTGGAACGACCCCATCAAGTGCGACTACAAATATGAGCACATGAACGACTGGGGCAAAGCCATGTATGTCACGCCGAGCGTGATTGTGGATGGCAAAGTGGTGACCAACAACCTGGTGGATATCAATCTCGGGATGCGCATCCTGCTCGGCAGCTCGTTCTACGAGGACTGGCAAGACGGGGAGACGTTCGTGAAGACCGATCCTCTGGGCAACCGGGTGGACCAGCGGCATCCTTGGAATCAGACCACGACGCCGAAACCGCAACGGCGGAATTTCGATGGCGGTAAGTACACCTGGGTCATGTCGCCGCGCTGGTATGACAAGAATACGAGGGATTACCTGGCACTCGACACGGGCGGCGGCGCGATCGCTCGCTTGTGGTCGACCGCGCTTAACGGGCTGGTGGACATCGGGTACATCAAATCAACCGGCAACAGCGTGAAGATTCATCTCCCGAAAACCATGAATGCGCCGGAGAAGGAATTCGAGTGGAAGATTCCGCAATGGAGCAACGCCATTGAACGGAACCGCGCACGCACCTATTTTCAGGCCTACGCGGCCGCTGCGGCGTTTCACTTCGTGGAGAAAGCACTCGATTGTGTCCGGCACGGAAGGACGAAGACGTGGCAGGAATTCAAAGTGCCGGATGAGGCGATCGGGTGTGGATTCCACGAAGCCGTGCGCGGGGTCCTTTCGCATCACGTGGTGATCCGTGACCGTAAGATCGCCAACTATCACCCCTATCCGCCGACACCGTGGAATGCCAGCCCGCGCGACATGTACGGCACCCCGGGGCCCTACGAGGACTCGGTGCAGAATACGCCGATTTTTGAAGAGAACGGCCCGGATAATTTCAAGGGCATCGATATCATGCGCGCGGTCCGCAGCTTCGATCCGTGCCTGCCGTGCGGGGTTCACATGTATCTCGGCAATGGGAAGGTGCTGGAGATGCGGCACTCGTCTTTGTTCGGCACGCATTCGTAGGGCCTATTCGAAAGGAACCATATGCCGACCCCGAACCAGCAGGGAATGAAATCGAAAATGCCGTCTCACACTGCGGGAACTACTCGTGGTGAGGAGATGATCTTTAAAAAGGGACCTGAGCCCGGCCGGGAAACCGGGACGCGCACCGCGCGCGATGCCACCAGCGTGAATGCCAAAAACCGCGACCCGATCGATCCCCGGATGCCCTATATGCCGCCGCCGTAGAGGGCGGACGCTCCCTCCGGTCGCGGCTCGCAGGCGCCACCCACGGAAAGACAAACGATGACGATTGCCGACGGCAGTTCCACAAAAGATTCGATCTCGAGGATCGACGAACTGGTAGCGCGCCTTCAGGCGCTCCCCGAATCGTCGGCGCGCCTTCTAGCAGTCGACCTGGTACAGGCTGTGATGAGCCTGCATGCGGACACAATTGACCGCATGCTGGAACTGGTTGCCGGGTCCGCGCCCAACGCGCTGCCGGCGTTCGGGGCGGACCCACTCGTGTCGGCGGTGCTCGCACTGCACGGGCTGCACCCAGACGACTTCGAGACGCGATTTGCGCGCGTGATGGACAGGTTGCGCGAGTACTTCGACTCGCGGGGCGCCGGCATTGAGGTGCTGGACGGCAGTCCCGAACGAATTCACCTTCGATTCCAGGGTAAACGGCCCGGATCGGCTCCGGCCGCGCGGCAGGTGATCGAGGACGCGGTTTACGAGGCCACGCCGGAAATCGCCGAACTGATCATCGAGGGTCTGGAAGAAGAGGTGGCCGCCGGATTCGTGCCGCTCACCTCTCTCGTGGCGAATCAACCCGCATGAATCTCACCGTTCCTCGCAGCTCGACGCGCGGTCTGGCCGCTTTGCGGCGCCTGGCGGAGCCTCGTCCGGCGGTGGAGCGCTGTGAATTGTGTGCCGCCGTGGTTTCGGAAGAACATCAGCACCTGGTAGATCCCGAGAAACGGCGGATTTTGTGCTGCTGCGATGCGTGCGCGGTCCTGTTTGACCAGGCGGGAAGAACTCAGTATCGCCGCGTTCCACGAGATATCCGCGAGTTGGCCGGTCTGGAGATTGAGAACGCGTTGTGGAACAGCCTCGGGATCCCGATTGGGTTGGTGTTCTTTCTACGTTCCAGCGTTTCGAAAACTGTAGCGGCGATCTATCCCAGCCCGGGAGGGCCCGCGGAGACAATCGTTGAACCAGAACTATGGGAAGAAATCGCCTCGCTCCATGTCTCACTTCAAACTTTAGGCGACGACGTGGAGGCTCTGCTGGCGAATCGGGTGAGTGGGGTGCGCGAGTATTTCCTGGTGCCGATTGACGAGTGCTATAAGCTGACTGGCCTGATCCGGCGCCATTGGCAAGGCTTCTCCGGCGGTGATCCGGTGTGGACAGAGATACGCACCTTCTTCGAAGCTTTGAAGCAACGCGCGATTCCGGAGAGGAGCGCCCGCCATGTCTGAACTGTCTTTTGCAGTTCGCCGCGCTGAGCCGCTGCGGGCGGCTGCCGCGCCGGCAATTGCTCTCCAGCTTGACCTTTCGAACAACCCACCGGAGCAGGCCATTCAAAGCATTCTTCTGAACTGTCAAATCCAGATTGAAGCTGAGCGCCGCCGTTACCAAGCCACCGAGCAGGCCCGCCTCCGAGATCTTTTCGGCGAGCCGGAACGCTGGAGCCAGACGCTGCACCCGTTTCTCTGGACCAATCTCACGACTACGGTGCCGGGTTTCACCGGATCGATCGGGATCACGCTGGCGGTTCCTTGCACCCTCGACCTGTGTGTCGCCGCGTCCAAGTATTTTCACGCGATCGAAGAGGGCAGCATTCCGATCGTGCTGCTGTTCAGCGGCACCGTATTTTACCGGAACGAGCTGAACCTGCTGCAGGCGGCTCCCATATCGTGGAATGCACAGGCCCGGTTTCCGCTGCCCGCCGGCATTTGGAAAGAATGCATGGATCTTCATCATCCGAACATGGCGTGGCTCGCCTTACGGCGCGACGTTTTCGAACGCCTCAACGAGTTTCGGTCGGAGCAGGGGCTGGCGACGTTTGATCACGCGCTTGAACGCATGCTGGAGGAAGTCGGGAAGGTGAGTGTCTGAATGGACCGCTCGCTGATTGACCGGATTGCCCGCTCGGTGTTGTACGAAGGATACCTTCTGTACCCGTACCGCCCGTCCTCGTTGAAGAACGCCAAGCGTTGCGCGTTTGGAACCCTGTATCCGAAGTGCTGGGTAGAGGAGCGCGGCGGTTCGGACCGCTCCGACTTTCAGAGCGAGGTCCTGTTTGTTGGCCCGGCTAGTGCGCGGGTATCGGTCTTGGGCCGCTTCCTGGACGAAGACCGCGAACGAGAAGTGGAGCTGGAAACCGCGATTTCCGAGCAGCGGACTGAGCGCGCGGGAACAGCGGAACTCACTTTTGCATCGGCGCCGGTGTCTGGCGGAGTCTTCAAATTGACGGTCAGGCTCCGAAACACAGCCGAGATCGTGGAGGAGCGCGCGCTGTCCTCCGCGCACGCGGTGCTTTCGGTTTCGGAAGGCGAACTCGTATCGATGACCGACCCGCCCGCGGCACTGGCGGACGCCGCGTCGCAATGCGTCAACGCCGGCGTGTGGCCGGTACTCATTGGCGAGCATGGTGAGCGCGACACGATGCTGGCGGCGCCCATTATCCTGCCCGATTATCCTGAAGTCGCGCCCGAGAGCACGGGAGACCTGTACGATGCGACGGAGATCGAGGAGATCCTGACCCTGCGCATCCTCACCCTTACCGACAAGGAGAAGGCCGAGGTGCGCGCTTCGGAAGATCGCGCGCGCAAAATCCTGGAGCGTGCCGAATCGCTTCCGGCGGAGCACCTGATGAAGCTGCACGGAACGATTCGCGGTTTGGCGCCAGCCAGGCAGGAAACGTGGAGCGCCTGGGATAACTGGGCGAATCGCGCCGTCGCGCAGAGCGTGCGCGTGAACGGCGCCGAGGTGAAGCCAGGCGATCGCGTCCGGCTGCGGCCCACAAAGCGCGCCGACATCTTTGATACCGCCCTGGATGGGCGGGTAGCGATCGTTACCGCCATTGAGCAGGATTTCGAGGACAACGTGCAGGTCGCTGTCGTGGTGGAAGACGATCCGGGACGGGATCTTGGCGAGATGCGACAGACCGGTCACCGTTTCTTTTTCGCCCCGGAGGAGATTGAGCCGGCATGAAACCATCGGTCCTGGTGGCGGGTATCGGGAACATCTTCTTCCGCGACGACGCGTTCGGTGTCGAGGTCGCGGTCCGGTTGGCGAAGGAGCCGCTTCCGGAGAACGTTCGCGTGGAGGACTTCGGCATTCGCGGATTCGATCTGGTGCTGGCGCTGCTCGACGGATACGACCTCACTATCTTTGTGGATGCAATGTCACGGGGCGGCGCCCCGGGCACGCTGTACACGATAGAGCCGGACCTCGCGGAGGTTACAGAAGCGGGAAGCTGTGAGAACGCGCACGGGCTCGATCCGGTGAAGGTTCTCGCCGTGGCCAAGGTGGCCGGAGCAAAGCTCGGGCGAGTCCTGGTGGTCGGCTGTGAGCCGGCTGTACTGGAGGATGAAAGCGGCTATATCGGTTTGAGTGAACCGGTCGAGGCCGCTGTGAGCCCGGCGGTCCGCATGATCCGCGCATTGATCGAAGAAAGTTCCGATGCACATGCGCGCGCCAGCGCGTGCGGGTATTAGAAGAAAGGCGGGGTCGAATGAAAGCGTTGAAAGTGTTTGGATACGTTGCGGCGGCTACAGTCGCGTTGGCGGTGGCATGGAATTTCTCGGATATTCGCCGCTACATCAAAATCGAGATGATGTGACCGCATGTGCCTAGCCATTCCAGCCAGGATCGTCGAACTCGCACCGGAGCCGGATACCCGTGCGCTGGTGGACGTGGTCGGCGTGCGCCGTTACATCGATACGGGCCTCCTGCTTGATGACCCACCGCGCGCCGGCGATTGGGTGCTGGTCCACGTGGGGTTCGCGATGAGCAAAATCAGCGAAGCGGAAGCGCTCGATCAGATTCGCATTCTCACGGAACTCGGCGAGAGTGACTCGGCGCGGCAGGAAGCAGAAGGGTACGGCAGCGCGGCCGAGGCAGGGAGCCCATGAGATTCGTCGATGAATTCCGCGATGCCGCGGTCATCACCAGGGTAGTGGAGCAGATCCGTCGTCTGGCGGATCCCGCGCGACACTACCGCTTCATGGAAGTGTGCGGCGGCCATACGCATGCGATCTATCGCTTCGGGTTGAAAGACCTGCTGCCGCCCAACATTGAACTGGTGCACGGGCCGGGCTGTCCGGTCTGCGTGCTGCCCATGGGCCGCATCGATGATGGCCTTGCCATGACGGACACGGCCGGCGTGATCTTCACGGCATTCGGCGATATGATGCGAGTCCCCGGGACGCGTGGCAGCCCGCTGGAATTCAAAGCGCGCGGCGCCGATGTGCGGATTGTCTACTCGCCGGCGGACGCGCTGCGCCTGGCGGAAACCAACCCGGATCGTCACGTAATGTTCTTTGCGATCGGGTTCGAGACCACTGCGCCTTCTACGGCGCTGACACTGATGCGAGCCAAGGGGCGAGGAATTCGCAACTTCTCGGTGTTCTCGAACCACGTGACGATCATTCCGGGAATCCGGGCGATTCTCGATTCGCCCGACATGCGCATCGACGCTTTTTTGGGACCGGGGCACGTGTCCACGGTGATTGGCTGCCGCCCCTACGAGTGGATCGCGCGCAGTGAACGGAAGCCGATTGTGGTGTCGGGTTTCGAACCGCTCGACATTCTGCAGTCGGTTTTAATGCTGCTCCATCAGCTTCGGAATGGCGAAGCCAAGGTGGAGAATCAGTACAAGCGCGTGGTTCCGTGGGAAGGCAATCGCGCGGCGCTCAAGGCCATCGCCGAGGTTTTCGCGCTGCGGAACTATTTCGAATGGCGCGGCATGGGATTCATTTCGCAATCGGCGTTGCGCATCCGCGACGAGTACGCGGAGTGGGATGCGGAACGGCGTTTCGCAGTGCCCGGAGTCCGCGTGACCGACCCCAAAGCTGCGCAGTGCGGCGAAGTGCTGAAGGGCGTTCTCAAGCCGCGTCAATGCAAACTTTTCGGCAACGAGTGTACACCCGAGCGTCCGGTGGGAGCGCTGATGGTTTCTTCGGAAGGCTCCTGCGCGGCGTACTACAACTACGAGCACCGCAAATCGCTCACTAACATTGCGGTGCCGGCTTAGAGAGAGACGATGAGCAGCGCTGCCCCCCGATTGCGGTTTCGAGACACACAGATTGAGATGGCGCACGGCGCGGGCGGGAAGGCCAGCCGCCGCTTGGTCGAGGGTCTGATTGCGCCGCTGCTGATGAACGGGAGTGCCGCCGAACCCTTAACGGACGCGGCGCATGTCGCGGTGAATGGCGTGCCAATCGCGCTCACCGCCGACAGCTTTGTGGTGAAGCCGCTGCGCTTTCCGGGCGGGTCGATCGGCGACCTGGCGGTGAATGGCACGCTCAACGATCTGGCAGTCTCAGGCGCCCGAGCCGAGGCGTTACTCGTCACTTACGTGATTGAAGCCGGCCTGCCGGTAGCCGAACTGGAGCAGGAAGTTCGAGCGATGGCCGCAGCGGCAGCCAGCGCTCGGGTGGCGATCGTTGGCGGCGACACGAAGGTCGTCGAGCATGGGAAAGCAGACCGGCTGTACATCACTACGGCAGGAATCGGACGGCCCATTCCCGGCTTGGCGCTCTCCGCGAAATCGGTGCGTCCCGGCGACGCGGTCATCCTGAGCGGACCGGTGGGGGATCACGGAATCACGATCCTGCTGGCTCGCGGCGAGCTCGACCTGGCGGCGGAGTTGAGTTCCGATACGCGCGCGGTGCTGCCGTTCATCGAGGCGATGGCCGCGGCGGCAGGACCGGGCATTCGCTGGATGCGCGATCCGACGCGTGGCGGTGTGGCGACGTCGTTGAATGAGTTGGCGCGCGACTCCGGACTCGGTGTGGTCTTGCAGGAAGCGCAAATTCCGGTGCGCGACAGTGTTCGCGGTGCCTGCGAACTCCTGGGTCTCGATCCGCTGCACATCGCTAACGAGGGCCAGTTCCTGGCCGTGGTCGCTCCCGAGTACGCCGACGGGGCGCTCGCCGCTCTCCATGCCGCCGGCTGTGAAGACGCCGCGATGATTGGGGAGATGCGGGACCAGCCGTCCGGGACCGTGCTCGGAGTAACCAGCTATGGAGGGACGCGCGTAATCGACATGCTCGTAGGCGATCCGCTGCCCCGCATATGCTGACCGGCACCTCAGTCTTCGCAGAGCGCGCCGCCTCGGCTCTGGTGGAGCGCAATTCACTATATGAGCGCTTCTTTGAAACGGAAGCGGAGCGGCTGGCGCTGGCTTCGAGGGAAATGTCAGGGCGTTTTTCGCAAGGCGGCCGCCTGCTGGCATTCGGACGAGGTCCCTACGCGACGGACGCGCAGCATGTCTCAGTCGAATTCGTACACCCGGTGATCGTGGGGAAGCGCGCGCTCCCCGCTCTCGACCTGTCGCTTCAGTTCGGTCCATGGCTGGAGGCGATTGTCCAGCCGGAAGATATCGCGATGGGATTTGGACCGCCTACTGGCGATCCCGAGGTGGATGGCGCGTTAACGCGCGCGGCAGCCGCCGGCGCGATGACGTTCGCGCTCCCGGGCCGGAACGGATCGTATAGCTTCCGCCCCCTGACGGCAGATCCGCACCAACACCAGGAGATGATGGAGATCCTGTACCACACGCTCTGGGAGACGGTACACGTTTTCTTCGAACGCCAGGAGCGTGGTCAAGATGTGGGAGAGGCGGCCTTCCTGTACCCGTTCCTCGGCCAAGGGAACCAGGACGATGAGGGCGTTGTCGCGGAAGTCGCCGCTTCCATCCGGATGAAGGCGATGGATGACGCGCGCCTACGCAGCGACGTTGCCGAACAGCAGGCCGAGGCGATCGCGGCTGCCGTACTGGCGATCCGCGCCCGCGTTCGCAGCGGCGGCAAACTTATCCTTTTTGGAAACGGTGGATCGGCGACGGATGCCAACGACTGGGCGCTCGATTGCATTCTCCCCGCTGAGGGACGCCGTCCCATACCCGCAATCTCGTTGTCGCTGGAGCCCGCCAATCTTACGGCGCTCGCGAATGACATCGGCACCGAAGTGATCTTCCTCCGGCAATTGATCGCGCACGGGCGGCCGGAAGATGTCGCGATCGGGATCTCCACCAGCGGCGGTTCGCGCAACATCGTCATGGCATTGGAAGAGGCTCGCAAGCGCGGCCTGCTTACAGTGGGGTTGCTGGGATACGATGGCGGCGAAGTGGTACGCCGAAGTTTGGCCGACCATGCGTTGGTGGTCCGCTCGGATTACATCCCACGCATCCAGGAGGTGCAGGCGTCGATTTATCACGTCTTGACTGATTTGCTAACGGAGCCTCAGAATGCTGGGAACTGAATTATTCGGAACCGCGAGTTGTGTCTACACCGCGGAGATGCGGGAGTGGCTCGAATGGCAGGGTCGCGAGTTCATGGAGTACGACGTAGAGCGTGATGCGGAGGCGCTCGGACGGCTGCGCAGCGCGACCGGCGGGCAGTCGGCTGTGCCCGTGCTGCTGGAAGACGGCAAGGTCGTGCAGATCGGGTGGGAAGGGCGCAGTTGCTTCGTGGCAGGCGGCAAGTAAGCGATGCATGAACTATCGATTGCCATGAGTATCCTCGACTCCCTGGAGGACGAAGTAACCGAACGGGGTTACGACGGTGTGGAAGCGGTACACGTGCGAATCGGCCAGCTTTCCGGAGTCGTGCCGGAGGCTTTGCAATCGGCCTACGAAATGGCTGCCGAGCAGACGCCCTTCGCTCGATCCCGTCTGGTGATTGAGGTGGTGCCCGGCCGGGAACTGGAAGTCTCCGCCCTGGAGATCCCCGCATGACCGGCACGCCCCGAATCGTGGAGGTCCGCCGCAATATCCTGAAGCGCAATGACGAGCTGGCGCACTCCCTGCGGACGCGATTTCAGGAGGCGGGCGTTTTCGTCGTCAGCCTGGTGTCGAGCCCCGGCTCAGGAAAGACCGCTTTTCTGGAAAAGACTCTATCGCTCTTGCGCCGGCAATACCGCCCCGCTGCGCTGGTGGGTGATCTTGCAACCGATAACGACGCGGCGCGTCTGGCACGCAGCCAGGCGCCCGTGAGGCAGATCACGACCGGTACACTCTGTCACCTCGAAGCCGTGATGGTGGAGGAGGCGCTCAGAGACTGGGACCTGGCGTACTTCGACTTCCTGTTCATCGAGAACGTCGGCAACCTGGTCTGCCCGGCCTCCTGGGATCTCGGCGAGGCGCTCCGCATCGTGCTCTTATCTGTCACGGAAGGCGAGGACAAGCCACTGAAATATCCCACGATCTTCAATACGGCCGATGTCGCCCTGATCACGAAGATCGATCTGGCTGCGGCGGTCGAGTTCGATCGCTCAGCGGCACTGGCGAATATTCAGAAGGTTCGTCCGGACATGCCGGTCTTCGAAGTCTCTACGAAAACAGGAGACGGGATGGAAGGGTGGCTGGAGTTCCTAGCGAAAAAGCGGCGGGAGTTACACCCCGACTACCGCGTGGCCCGCAGCGAGTAAAAGCTTACTTGCAGCGCTGCCCGCCACGCCGATCCCGGTATCTCAGGTGGCAGCGCACGCAGGCGTTCGTGAGCACACCGGAAACGTCGGTCATCTTTTCCTGGTCCTTCGTTTGAGCCGCCTTATAAGACGCCATTCCAGCATCGCGCAGCTCTTGCACAAACTTGTCCCAATCCGCGTCCTTTACGGGGACGTCGGTACCGTTCGCGCACTTGCGCCCGGGAACCGAGAGGAGGTTCGCCACTTCCGCAATCGCCAAAGCGCTGTTTTCCACGGCCTCCCATCTCCCAAAAACACTGGTCAATAGGTCCGTCGCCATATTGGGGTCTTTGGCGCGTTTTACATCCGCCGGGTTTTCGTCTTGGGAAGAGAAAACAACGTTGGCGGCGGGATACAAGGTCCCTTTCATCAATTGGCCGAGATTGGCCGGCGCTGCCTGCGCTGGCGCGGGCGATTGCGCCTGCGAGGACATTGTGCTCGCGACCAGTACCGCCAGTAGCGCTCTTTTCATCGGTAAGAGTAGGGGCAGGCGCGCCAGCCCCTACCTTGAGAAGTCTTAGTCGTTGGGGTTACCAGCGGAGATCTGGATCACGCGCCCGTCGGGCATGATCACGGTCTTGAGAAAGCCCAGCGGACTTCCGTCTTTGGCAGGGAGGAACTTCACGGTGATTTTGTCGCCAGTGTGAAGAGCATTCGGCCCGGTCTTGCCGATACCACGCTGCGCGAGAGCGGTAGCGGAACCGAGGGTAAGCACCCATTCCGTGCTCTGGCCATCCGCGCCGGCAACGGCGACTGCCAGGGAGCCATGGGGATTGGAAAATTTGATGCTGGTGACTGTCCCGGACAGCTCTTTGTCGGCTTTCATGTCGTACACGCCCGCCAGGGAGTGGTGAGCCTGCAACAGGCCGGCCGTCAACCAGCCGCACAAGGCTACACATCCCAAAAATCGCTTGATCATTCGCGTTCCTCCTCGAAATCTGTGATCGGCCGCTACCATAGCGATGACGTTCGCCGTGGAGCCAACGTAACAGGTGCCCGTGAGTATATCACCGTGAGCGGACCGCCTCAAACGCCTATTGCCTTCATTTACTTGGCGTTGGCGGCGCCGGGCCCCACATAAGCCAACAGTCGTCCGGCGGTGATGGCGCCGAACCAGCAGGCCAGCGAAGCCCAAGCCAGAATCTTGGCCTTGCCCGGCAGGGGAGCTTCGTCGAGTTTCGGATTTTCGAAGATTTGCCGGCGCATCTTTACGAGAACGACCATGCCGGCAAATACCAGCACCATCTTGATATAGAAATCGAGACTCGTCAGCTTGGCGTTGGCGTCAGCAACCAGCATCAGGGTGCCAGTCACGGCATTCACGCCGAAGGCGACCCACATCAGCGGGAACACGCGCGCAAACGGTTTCATCGGCGCCGCCGGCCAAAAACCGAGCAGGGCCAGACTGATGATGGCGCTGCCGCCGGCTACAATCGCCATCCCGAACGTGTGCAGGAAGAGAATCGTGGGGAAGGCCCAAATGGTGGGCGCGTCGCGAACCCAATTACCGAGTCCCGAGTTTTCGAGGGCATCAAAAAACGGCTTCATGCGTGGTTCCTTGGACTGCTGGACTGCTCCCGTTCCTGGCGCGCCGTACTTCTATCGATAAGATAGGCGGCGATCCCGACCAGGGCGGTTACGCCGAGAACCGCTAGAACGACCGTAAGAGCTAACGGCATTGTTCCCTTCCCCTAATGACCCGTTAGAATGCGTTGCCCAGGAACGGCAACATGCTTCCGCAATACATCACGCCGACCCACAGAAGCATGGCCGAGACGGCGGCTACTTTGGCCGTAAGCGGGGCCTCTTCCTTGGGTCCCAGCGACCACGGTTGCTCCAGCAGAGTGAAATAGACCGCGTTCAAACCGGCGAGCATCACCAGCGCCAGCTTCCAATAGAAGGAACTATTGTGAATGTACTGACCGGGAATTCCCACGAAAAACAGCATGCCGGTCATCACGTTCACGCCGAATCCCAAGGCGGCCACAGGCAACAGGCGGTGCAGCGATGCGAATGAAACTCCGCGCATTATGCCAAGGACCCTTAAATCCACCAGGAAGATCACGCCCAGCAGAAGCGATAGTCCGATGAAATGGATGGTCTCGCAGGCAGCCCAGACCCAGCGGTGGTCGGTGATGTAAGTACCCAAAGTGCGCGCCAGGCCGGTTCCCCCCTCATCCGTCGTGGCAGCGGGCGCTTCACCGGCTGCGGTGGCTCGGACTTCCGCGTGGCGAATCTCTCCGCCAAGGTTGGAAGCCCGGGCCATGAAGCCGAAGCTCACCGCCGTGAGCAGCAGGATGACCCCGAGGTTCCAGTTTGGGATGCGGGCCAGGCGGCGGTGCTGCCACAGTGCCAGCCACGCGAAGGCCCCCATCACCTCCAGCAGGCCAAGCGCGACCAGTGCCGCTGCCTCATGGGTTTCGATTAACGTTTTCGATACACCGGGCAGGGCCTTGATTTCGTCCTGCGCTCCGTTCCCGGTTATATAGGTAGGGATTGCGAGCAGAGCGATTCCCAACAGGACGACCAGACTGGCCCGTTTCAGATCGTCGCTCTTCATCAACACCGCGAGCAGTAATAGGCCGCCCCCGATGATGGTGCCGATGGTCGGAAAATGATTCAGTAAAAGATGAGTATGTGCTAAATCCATGATGACTCGTTGAAGCCAGCGAGGATGAAATGCGGCTGCGCCGCTCGACTACTATATCACCGGAGAATTGAGGGCGTGGCGCAAGCACTCTGCTTGCGAGCGCGGCACTCCTGCCGCGCTTCAGGACACGAATCAGTCCCGCTCCAGCGTCTCTCGCCAATACGTTCGGTTTCCGCTGTTCGTCGCCGATCCCAGTCCGTGCAGTTGGTTGTGCCCAGCGTGAAACGTGAACTCGACGTGATTCTCGGGCGTCACCTCGAGGTCATAGTGGCATTCGCGATCGAAAACGTATCCGGGTCCGGCCACAGTGCCTTTCTCGCCACTGATCGTCACCCAGAGAGTTCTCCGTGCCCCGCGCTCGAAGAGGATGCTCACCTTCTCTTCATAGGCGACAGTCCCATCCGGCTTTAGAAACACCCGCTGCACGTCATGGATCTTCGATGCTGCCGGTCCGTCCGTGATCGTATATTGGGCGGTGTAATCGCCCTCCGCCTTTTGGTCGATCCAGTGTCCCCGTCCGCGATAGTTGCCGTTCGCAAAGAGTGTGTCCATGCGTTCTATAATACACAACTATGGTTGTGAATCGGACCGGCGAGGACGTCTTCCTTACGCTGGGGCTTTCTTATCTGGGGCAATTTCTTGCGCAGCGCGTCAACGACCTGGTGATCGCAAGTGGTAAACGGAAAGGGTTCCGCGAGATGCGGACCAGCCACGGCTACGTGATCCAGCATCTCGTCGAGTCCGACCTCCCTGTCCCCCGCACCGGAACCGAGCTCGCGCGGCGAATGGGCGTGTCGCAACAAGCCGCGTCCAAGTCGGTCCGCGAACTGGAGCGGCTCGGGGTGGTGGAGATCCGTCGCCTGGCGGATCGTCGCGCCAAGGAGGTTCGCCTGAGTGAACGCGGGTGGAAGATGGTGCTCCACGCCCGTGCGAGCCGGGCGGACATTGAATCGAAACTACTCCGGCACGTGGGCGCGCGCCGCTATGAACAGGCGCAGCGAACGATTCGCGATTGTCTGGAGTTGCTGGGCGGCGTGGAGCGAATCCGATCGCGCCGGGTTCGCGAGCCGGAATAGCGTGAGACCTCAGGGAGTTCCACTGGCTCCCTTTGGCCTACAATGGGAGCTACCTCAAAAGGAGCGCTATGGCCCGGAAAATCGACCCGCTCAACAAGAAACAGTATGGGGCTGTCACCACCATGCTAACCGTGTCGGACATCAAGGCTGCTTCCGGCTTTTATCAAAAGGCACTCGGCTTCGCGCGCCGCGGTCCGATCATGAACGGCCCGGATGGCAAGCCGATGCACGCCGAACTCCGGCTTCGCGACACCACGTTAATGCTCGGACCGGAAAATGCGCAGATGCGCAGCGCCAAGTCGCTCGGGAACAGCCCCGTGACCCTCTACCTGACCACAGAGAACGTCGACAAGCTCACCGCCAAGGCCGTGAAACTCGGCGCCACCTTGGTTGCGCCTCCGATGGACCAGTTTTGGGGCGATCGAACCGCTCTGATTGCCGATCCGGACGGCAACACCTGGATGCTCGCCACTCACATGGCCGAGCCGACGCCGCAGGAGATGAAAAAGAAGATGAAGGAACTGCAAAAGGCACAGGCCAATGCGCAAAACGCCTAGCACCAGATTTGGTGGGGCAGGCGGTGCTCGCCTGCCCATCAGCCGACGTGTCTTTCTGGGATGCAGTGCGACCGCCTGCGCCGCAGGCGCCACGATCGGCTCCGGCACCCTCGCGCCTGGAGTTGTTCCCTATTACAAGGCGATTTTCGACGAACGCTTCGAGGCCACTCGTCAATTCGCCGCCGCGGCATCCGCACGCTCGATTCCGACGGCTGCCATTCGCGGCGATGTCACCAGCCTCTTCTTCAATGACTTGGATCTGCGATGGAGGCAGGGGCCGATATCGTTGATCGGGTTGACTACACCCGAATCGCTGTTCTGCCTCGATCTGCTCGCGCGCGACCGTCGCATGCGCCTGACCACCTGCGTTGCCGATCCTGGTGTTGAGGCGGTTCTAAGTTTGCTTGACGAGGCGCCTCGGCATCGCATTTTGGAGGCCCATGCGCCTTCGATCGAGCCGTCCGGCCTGGTCTTCTGGATCATCGAGCCGGCTGTCCGTGACGGCGCAGCCGGGGTAGTGAATGGCTAGTCTTCCGCCCGGCGTCAGCCGGAAAGATTTCCAGGACGCGATCGCCCAGTTTCAAGCTGTGGTCGGCAAGGATTGGGTTTTCACCAGCGACGAAGACGTGGAGATGTATCGCGATTCGTATTCGCCGTTCTGGCACGAAGCGGAGGATCCCGTGCCGTCGGCCGCGGTGGCGCCCGATGGCGTCGAACAGATACAGCAGATTGTTCGCATCGCCAACAAGTACAAGGTTCCGCTCTGGACGGTTTCCACGGGTAAGAACCTGGCCTACGGCGGCTCCGCGCCACGGCTTTCGGGCTCGGTGGTGCTCGATTTGAAGCGCATGAACCGCATCCTGGAAGTGAATGACAAGAACCACTATGCGCTCGTTGAACCCGGGGTGAGTTATTTCGACCTGTACCGTTATACGCAGGAGAAGGGGCTCAGTGTTTTCATCGATGCCCCCGATCCCGGCTGGGGAAGCCCGGTAGGAAACACGCTCGATCGGGGAGGCGGTCACACTCCACTGCGCGATCACTTCTCTACGCTCTGCGGCATGGAGGTGGTGCTGGCCAATGGCGAGGTGGTGCGCACGGGGATGGGCGCGCTTCCCAACTCGCGCACCTGGCAGCAATACAAGTACGGCTTCGGACCCTACGTCGACGGCATATTCACCCAGTCCAACTTCGGCATCGTTACTAAGATGGGGATCTGGTTATACCCCATGCCGGAGATGCGCTTTTCCGGAACAGTCAGCGTGCCGAAACACGACGACCTGATTCCGATGGTCGATACGCTCTCGTACCTGATGAATTCCAACATCGTGCTGGGGACGACGAGGGTGGCGAGTTCGCTGACGGCCCAGGCGCGCGACCCCGAACTGATCGCCCTTCGTTCCAAACCGGGTGGCGCCAGCATTCCCGAGTTGGAAGCTTTCCTGAAGCGAAAGAACCTTCCCTACTGGAGCATCGATCTGCCGTTTTACGGCGCTACGGAAATCGTGCCCGCGCAGTGGGCGTTCGCGAAGCGGAAGTTTTCTGCCATTCCGGGCGTGCAATTTCGCGATGGCGCGACGAACAAGCTGCCCCCCAGTTCCGAAGATCTCGCCAAAAGTGCAAACTCGGTGCCGCTCGGCGTCCCCAGCCTGGGGATCTTCACAGCCATGGAGCGGATCGGCGAAGGCCACATCGGCTTGTCGCCGATCGTGCCGATGACTGGCCAGGCTGTTTTCGAAGTGATGGAAGTCTTCGACAAGGTGATCCAGGAAGAGGGCATCGACAACGTGAGCGTCGTTCCCGCGGGCACCTATTATCCCCGATCCTTTTTCTTCCTCTTCAATTTCCCGGTGACGCACGACGTGGAAAAGAACCGGAAGATGCGAACTGCGTTCAAGCGCCTGGTGCAGTTAGGCGCCGAGCACGGCTGGGGCGAATATCGCACGCACCTCGCATTCATGGACGATGTTGCCAACACCTACTCGTTTAACAACCACTCGCTCTTGCGCCTGCACGAGACCATTAAGGACGCGCTCGACCCCAACGGCATCCTAGCCCCCGGTAAAAGCGGCATCTGGCCGAAGCACATGCGAAAGGCCCGCGCATGATTTTGTGGGGCAGCCATTCCTGGCTGCAGCCGGCTTTCAGCCGGCTCTCCGGGGCCGTTGCACCTCCTCGAAGAAGCCGCCTGAAAGGCGGCTGCGGGCAGAATTGCCCGCCCCACAAACGCCGCCTGCCAATCGGCACTCTGCTGGTTGTCTCCTTAGCCGTCTCCGCATCCGCCGCCGACCAAACGCAAGCCGACCGTGGACGCGCGGTCTATCAGAAGTGGTGTACGCCGTGCCACGGAACCGGCCCAGGGAAAGCGGGAACCGAAGCCGCTGCCGCCCATGGCATCAAGCCCGCAGTGCTGGAAGAGCGCACCAACCTCACCCCCAAGCTGATCGAATCGGTCGTGCGCAACGGCATCTCCTTCATGCCGCGATTCCGCAAAACCGAAATCTCGAATACAGATCTGGAAGCGATAACCGCCTATTTGGTGCGGAAGTAGCGCGACTCATCCCCGGCGGTACACTCACAGGAGGAGAACCCATGGAGATTCGATTTCCGGACATCCCACTATATAAAGGTTGGGGCCATCCCTACCGGGTCGAGGCCACCGTCCGCGGCCTGGAGTTGATCGAAGGTCACCTGCCGCCGGAAATCGAAGGAACCCTGCTGCGCTGTGGACCCGATCGCCAGTTTCCTCCCAAAGAAGGCAACGACGTCTTCATCGACGGCGAAGGCATGGTCCATACCTTCCGCTTCTCGGGCGGACAGGTGGACTACATGAGCCGGTGGGTCCGGACCGAGCGCTTTGTCCTGCAGGAGAAGGCTCGCCGTGCCCTCTTCGGGCCGTATCGCAATCGCTTCCTGAACGACCCTGAAACCGGCAGCGCGCGAAATGGCACCGCGAACACCAACCTCGTGTTCCACGCTGGCAAACTCCTTGCCCTCAAAGAGGACGACCTTCCGTACGAGTTGGACCCCGACACGTTGGAGACCCGCGGCCGTTCCGATCTCGACGGAGCGATCAAGAGCGTAAGCCTGAGCGCGCACCCCAAGCTCGACGTGGTTCACGACGAGATGCTGACCTTCTCCTACCAGGCGAAGGGTGATGGCACGAAAGACATCGTCTTCTACGCCCTCAATCGCGACGGCCGCGTCATCGACGAAATCTGGTTCGAGATGCCGTGGCCCGGCATGGTACACGATTTCGCTGTCACGCCGAACTATGCGATCTTCCCGTTCTTCCCGTTCATCACCGATATGGAAGTGGTGAAGCGCGGCGGGACGTTCTATCAGTGGCACCCGGATCTGGAAACCCAGGTGGCCGTCGTACCGCGTCACGGCACGGCGCGCGACATTCGCTGGTTCCGGGGTCCCACCATGAGCGCCGGCCACATGATGAACGCGTACGAAGACGGCTCGAAGCTTCACCTCGACGTGTGCCTGTACGACGGCCCGTGCTTCGATTTCTTCCCGACGCCATCCGGCGAGTCGTTTCCCACGCCGCCGCCGATCCTGACGCAATTCACCTTCGACCTGTCGGACGGCAACCAGACCTACACGCTGCGCCCTCTGGCGCGCATTCCCGGTGAACTGCCGCGCACTGACGACCGCTATCAGGGACATGGTTACCAACATGGTTACATGGTGGCCGGGCGCGGTCCCGACGGCAGTTCGTCCGTCGGACACGTGAATCACAACACCGGAAAGATGGAGTGTTGGGCGCCTGGCCCGGCAAGCGCGGTCCAGGAGTCGCAATTCGTGCCGCGGCGGCCGGATTCGCCCGAAGGCGACGGCTACTTGCTGACCGTCGTCAACCGGCTCGCCGAGAATCATAGCGATCTCGCCGTGCTCGATGCGCGGAACGTCAGCGCCGGACCCGTAGCGCTGTTTCGCCTACCCGTTCGTGTGCGCATGGCCTTCCACGGAACGTGGGTCCCCGCCGAGACGTTCCGCACCCGCCGCTACGGCATGGGGATCTCCCAATGACCGCCCCGGCGACCAACGATTTGTGGGGACAGCTCCGAACCCTCGGCACCCACCTGACGCCGGAGTTGATCCAAACTACGACCGAGCTGATGACGCCGCTGGCTGCGCGGGTTGGGCCCGATATCGTCGTGCATCGCGATGTGGCCTACGGGCCGGATGCGCGACACCGCTTGGACGTTTTCGTTCCAGCGGTCGGCGTAATGCGAGCCCCCGTCGTGGTGTTCGTTCACGGCGGCGGATTTGTGCGCGGAGACAAAGGCGCTCCCGACGCGCCGTTCTACAACAACGTCGGAACGTGGGCCGCCCGTTCCGGTTTCATCGGCGTGACAATGACGTATCGTCTCGCGCCCGCAGCGACGTGGCCCGCCGGCAGTGAAGACGTCGGCGCAGCGGTTCGATTTCTCCGTGGCAGTGTCGGGCAATGGGGCGGCGACCCGAATGGCGTCATTCTCATGGGGCAATCCGCCGGTGCCGTTCACGTTGCGGGTTACGTATCTATGTCGCGTCTGCACCCCGCAGCCAACGCCGGCATCGCCGGGGCGGCCATGTTTTCGGGCGTCTACGATGTAGTTCGCGCCGACCGCAATCCGTTTCAGGCCGCATATTACGGTGACGACGCAACGCGTTGGTCTGAGCAATCCACTCTCGCGCAACTGGCCGAGGCCAAGCTTCCCTGCTTCTATACGGTTTCCGAATTAGATCCTCCGGATTTCCAACGTCAGGCCGCCTGGCTGGTGGAAGCGCACGCCGCCCGCCAGGGACGTTGGCCGCGCATGCTGCAACTGACCGGTCACAATCACATTTCCCCCGTCCTACTCATCGGCAGCGCCATGGACGCCCTTGGCCCCGAGTTACTTCGATTTATTCGCTCGGTTCGCGATTGAGTTGATCCGTTCGTGGGCTTACGGCGACCATAGGAACTCTGCCATGTTCCGGTCGTTCACCGGAGGTTGGCCCAGCGCGTACACGTGAATTGCCCACCCTTCCGCCGTCCCATTCCAACGGGACTCGCGAATCGTCAGGTCGATCCCGAGATCGATCAGGAATTGTGCCGCCTCGTAGTTTCCTCGAATGGCGCACTCATGCAGAATGCTGGCCGGCTGTGTCCCGCTGAAACCAGGCTGAAAGAAGGTAGCAGTTCAATGAAATCGAAGACAGGTGGGATGCTTCCCTTGCCGCGGGTAGGAGATGCCCTGTCAGCGCACTTCCTCGACTGTATCGGCTCGCGCCGGCCTTTCGATCGCGGCAGGAGGTGTGAGCCCGTCCCACTCAGGCACAGCCGGGAATGGGCGATGCCGTAACCGCACAATGTTCTTCGGAGTAACTCAGCTCGGAGCGATGTTACGAGGATTCTTACGAGGATCACGATTACTGATCTTTGCATCAAAATTCCAATAGCTAGCGGCCGGAAGGTTTCATTTGACACAAAGTTCATGGCAAAACAGTGGAACTTTTGAATTTGCGCGACGCAAAGAGGACCGGATGTTGACTTCCCCCGACGCCAGCGGATAACCTGATCGGAAACAGTTAGTTTGCGTTTCCGCAGGTTTTACCGCAGTCTCAGGGGGAATGGATGAATCGTTTTGCAAGGCTATCGGCTTTCGTGTGTCTGCTCGCAGGGGCATCATTGGCCCAGACCGATCTAGGTGGTATTACAGGCGCAATTTTAGATCCCAGCGGCGCGGCGGTACCGAATGCCGTTGTGGAAGTCCATAACTCGGATACAGGCGCGGTCTTTCGCGCTGGCTCTTCCACCACGGGGAATTATGTCATCCCGGTTCCTACGGGCACGTACGAACTCGATGTTATGGTCCCCGGATTTAAGAAGTTCGTTCGATCCGGCATCGTCGTTCCGGTCGCCACTACGGTGCGCTCCGATGTGGAACTGCAGGTCGGTGCGTCATCGGAATCCGTTACCATTCAAGCCGAGTCTTCGTTGCTTAAGACGGAAAGCGGAGAATTGTCGCACAATGTCGACGTCAACACGCTCGACACGTTGCCCGTTCTGCAGGTCGCAACTGCCATTCGCAGCCCTTACGCAACGCTGAACCTGTTGCCGGGCACTACGTGGGTCAACAACTTCGACGTACGCATCAACGGAATGCCGTCGAACACCCAATCGCTGAAGGTGGATGGGCAGGACGCCACCAACTCGGTTTGGCAGGTGCAGACGGGCCAGACCCAGCCCAGCGTCGACGCCATTCAGGAAGTCGCGGTGCAGACCAGCAACTACGCGGCGGAGTTCGGACAGGCCGGCGGCGCGGTCATTAATTTGACCATGCGCTCGGGCACCAATCAGTATCACGGCTCAGCCTACGACTACATGACCAACGAAGACCTGAACGCCGGTCTTCCCTATACCAACAGCAACGGCCACCACATCACCAACCGCAGCCGCCTGAACGATTATGGTTTCACTCTCGGTGGCCCCGTAGTCATCCCCCACGTGTACAACGGCCACGACCGGACCTTCTTCTTCTTCAACTGGGAGCAGTGGCGCAACAATCAATTCGTCGCCAACGGCGTCGGTACCGTGCCCACGGCCGCCCTGCGCAGCGGTGACTTCTCTCTGGCCAATCAGGGTTACTCCACAACCCCGCGCATGATCGCTACGGATCCTCTCGGACAGCAGATTTATCAGGGTGAAATCTTCGACCCTCTTTCAGACTCGACGGTCGGTACGGCTCGTGTTCGCAAGCCGTTCCCGAACAATGTCGTTCCCGCGGACCGCATGGACTCCGTCGCGCTGAAAATTCAGAGCTACATGCCGCTGCCCAACCGGCCGGGCGTGTTCAATAACTACGCCGTCCCTACGTACAACAACGATGTGGTCCAGACGATCCCCGGCTTCAAAGTCGACGAGAACCTCAGCCCCACGCAGAAGGTTTCGATTTACTACTCGCTGAACCGCCAGACCAGCCCGGCCAACAACGGATACCCGGCCCCAATCAACGGCGTGATCCCGACGGATAACCGGACTCATACTACGCGCATCAATTACGACAACACGCTGCGGCCCACGCTCCTGCTGCACGTCGGTGTCGGCCTACAGCACGTAGTCGTCATCGCCGAGCCTACTCCCTTCGATGCCACCAGCATCGGGTACAACGGGCAGTATTCCAAATTCTTCCCGTACATGGTCGGCCTCACCACCAACGGTGGCACCAATGGCGGATATAGCCCGACCATCGGCCCGGGCGTCATTTACTACCTCACCAACGACAAGCCGACTGCCAATGCCAGCTTGACCTGGGTGAAGGGCAACCACACTTACAAGTTCGGGGCTGAGCTCGTCATCAACGGGTTTCCCACTCAGGCGGCCACTTATTCTAACGTCTGGAATACCTTCTCCAATAACGAGACGAATTCCCCATACTTGTTGAGCGTCCAGAACCCGATCGCGCAGGCCGGGGCGAACTACGCCAGCTTCCTGTTGGGCGGCGCGGACAGCGTTACGCTCGGCCCCACGTCGGATTCCCGGCTCGGGCAGCATGCGATCGGCCTCTTTGCGCAGGACACATGGAAGATTAGCCGCAATTTGACTCTCGATTACGGTTTGCGCTGGGATTTCGAAACGTACCTGAAGGAGCAGTATGGGCGCGTGGCCAATTTCTCGGCAAGCACCTTCAACCCCACTGTCGGGCTGCCCGGCGGCGTGGCGTTTGAGGGCAGCGGCCCGGGACGTTGCGATTGCCAGTATGGGAAAAATTACCCGTACGCATTCGGGCCTCGCATTGGCGTTGCCTATCAGGTCAACCCGAAGACCGTGATCCGGGCTGGCGGTGCGGTCAGCTACAGCAAGACGGGCGAGGATGGCTTGCTCTCCCAGTCCGTCGGTGGTCTGAATCCGTTTTCCACCCCCGTGCAGGATCAACCGCTCTACAAACTGTCGGATGGTGTTCCGCAAGCGCTCCGCACCTTGACATTCCCGAACTTTAATCCCGGTCAGTTCCCGGCGGTTATCCAGGGCGTGCCAAACCTGGGTTCGTTCCCGTCATTCGTAATCGACCGCAATGCCGGCCGCCCTGCCCGCATCTTCCAGTGGAGCATCGGCGTGCAACGCGAGTTGACTCATGACATGGTCGTCGAAGCTACTTATGTTGGTAACCGCGGCGTTTGGTGGCAGGCGAACGGCTTCGGCTACAACATCACCAACCCCGCGACGCTGGCAGCGGAGGGATGGAATTTGAATAGCACTTCCGACCTCACCGAGTTACAGCAGCAGATCGGCCAGTGGCTTGGTAAGGATCCCCGTGTCCGGTTGCCCTTCTCCAACTTCCCGCTTACCGCCACGGTGGCGCAGAGCTTGAAGCCCTTCCCACAGTTCTCTTTCGCGTTGAACCCGCTGTGGGCGCCGATGGGGAAGAACTGGTATGACTCCCTGCAAGCCAAATTCACCAAGCGTTTCTCGCACGGCCTGGAGTTCCAGAGTGCCTTTAGCTGGCAGAAGACCCTCGACATCGGCGCCGAGAACTCTTATCCGCTGGGCGCCGCATTCTTCGGCGGACCCACGGCGGTTACCAATAACGTATTCAACTATGACAGCAACAAGTTCCTGTCGCGCGACGATCGCCCGTTCCAGCTTGTAATCTCGGGGTCGTACCTGACGCCGAAGTTGGGCATTAACAAATTCGCAAGCGCCATCCTTCATGACTGGCGGATCGCGGCGGTGATGCGCTACCAGAGCGGTGCGCTGATTCAGATTCCCGCTACGAATAACAACTTGGGCGCCATTCTGGGCTCCGGCACCTATTCGGTTCGCAACCCGGGCGTCAACCCGTTCCTCATCGATCCGAACTGCCACTGCTTCGATCCCACGACGCAGTTGTTCCTCAATCCGGCGGCGTTCTCTCAGGCCGCGCCGGGCCAGTTCTCTCCCAGCACGCCGTTCTACACGGACTTTCGTTGGATGCGCCAGCCTTCGGAGAACATGAGCCTCGCTCGCGTCTTCGGGTTTGGCAAGAATGAACGCTACAACGTGGAAATTCGCGCCGAGTTCACCAACATCTTCAACCGCCACTACTACTCGGCTCCCGGCACCGGCTTGACGACGCCGACCACCTTCCAGCCGGGGACCACGACCCTGACGGGCGGCTACGGTTTCGTGAACACCGCTGGTGGCTTGGGCGCGAACCCGCGCTCCGGCCAGTTCGTGGCTCGTTTCCGCTTCTAACTTCGCAAGTAAGTCAACCATCGAAGCCGTCACCGGGTCTGGTGACGGCTTCACTGTTTTGAAAGGTAACACGCGGCTCAGCTAACGGCAGTCAGGCGTCCCTTCGGGGAGTTGCCAACACTGCTGGTTTGAAAAAACAAATCCCAAAGCGGCTACCGGACCATAGCAAAAGCCGAAGCAGATATCCTGAATCGGCGCGTGACCGTTTTGCAGCGCGGGTACCTCTTCGATCTCCTGCAGTAGAGCGACGAGTTCGCGGGGCGGTGTTAGGCCGTCTTCCGTGGTAAAGGCAAAAAGCCGTTGGTCCTTCAGCACGGCGTACCAGCCTTCCGCGTTCCAGGCCGTCAGGGTTTTTGCCCGCGGAGTATGGTTCCGCAGGGCCTCAGACGCGACAAGGGAATTGATCCGCTCCAATGGAGCGCGTTCCAGAACACCCCCGGCCCAATGTTCTTCGAATCTGAATTGAAACAATCGCCTGTCTTGTTGCCAGCGAGTGAATTTGCCATCGCGGTTGGCGATGACTCCGGTCTCTCTAAATCTCAGCCCTCGCTTCTCCAAGCTCAAGATCCGGACGAGAGCCGGCACTCCGTCAACTATGCCGGGCATTCGATACGGCGGTGCGGAGCGAAGATACCAGGTTGCCACGACGGCAAACCCAAATACCATAGAAGGCCACGTGCGTTGTCTTAGAGGAGAGTCTCTGAAAGACCAACGGGCCGGGAATAACCGAACAATGCAGCAGGCGCCGGTAATCGAAACCAGCAGCACCGATACGACCCGGAACCCCACATAGAGACCCAGTTCCGGGGCGCCCGGCATGCCAACATAATTAAATACGGGCCAAGAACCCTCCCCGAATCCTAACTCTGTCCACACGAACCACGGGATCGGGAGAAAATTGCCAACCAACCCAAGGCCGAACCCAAGCCGCCGCCGGAAAAAGATGAGGGCGCTAGCGCACAAGAGAATCAGGGGGCAAACCGCTGCAGCCAGCTCCATGAAAAATGGGCCGCTCGTTTTATCCGGGAACCTGGCAGTGATCACCTCGGAGACACTGGAGAACACCGTGGACCCAATGGCTACCGCCGTAGCTATCAGGAGCACGAACGCAATGCATGAACTCCATCTCTCGCGGGTTCTATCGCTTGATCTTTCCACGTTTGCTTAGACACCGCCACAACCGAGTTCAGACAACGAATCGAGTCACCGCCCTAGATGGCTCATCCCGTCGCAGCCCTTCCCTTCATTGTTTGCAAATGTTTCCTCGACGTCTGCTGCTAATTGCATCATTTTCGGACCCTGGACGGCCTTGGCTCGCCCAAAGACTGCGGCATTTTTCAGCTAACCGCCGTTTTATGGCCTAATCTCTTGACTTGGACGCAGGCAGGATATAGCATGACTCGAACTGCCCGTTGCGGGCGGGCTGGGGTTTTGCTGTCTCGGTTTTTAGTTCTCAGAGCGAGGTTCGTCCATGCGCCTATTCGCCGCAACACTATATCTAGGTCTGCTCTCGACAATGATGTTCGGGCAGGCAGGAACCGGCACGATTACCGGAACCGTAACCGATCCGGCTGGAGCGGTGGTTGCCAATGCCGCCATTGAAGTCAGAAACACAGAAACTAACGCTCCTTATCCGACCGTCTCCACCGAGACGGGTGCGTATACGGTGCTGCGGCTACCACCGGGACCTTATAGTCTCACCGTCACCGCGCCTGGCTTCAAGAAACTCATCCGGTCCGGCCTCACGGTCGACGCCGGACAGACTCTCCCTGTGGATGTTCGTCTCGAGGTCGGAGCGTCGGCGGAATCGGTCACGGTTTCCGCGGAGGGCACGCTGCTCAAGACGGAGACCGGCGACGTTTCGCATAACATCACGCTCAGCCAGTTGGACGAGCTGCCGGTACTCGGTATCGGTACCGCCAACGCCGGGAGCAACGGCATCCGCAATCCTTATAATGCCGTGACGTTCCTGCCGGGCGTGAGCTACTTCCCGAACTTCGCCATGATCGTGAACGGCGCGCCCACGAACACCGCGGCGTACCGCATTGAAGGTCTCGATAACACGAACCACACCGTGGCATTCGCCATCATGCAGAACATGCCCAACGCCGACGCGATTCAGGAGATGGCGATCCAGACCAGCAACTACGCTCCCGAGTTTGGCACCGCGGGCGGCGGCCTGTTCAACATCACCATGAAGTCGGGCACCAATCAGTTTCATGGAACTGGATTCGAGTACTTCGTGAACGAAGCTTTGAACGCCGGCACTCCTTTTTCGTTCACCGGCACGGGCGATAAGTATCGTCCGCTGAATCGCCGCAACGACTGGGGCGGCACTTTCGGCGGCCCAGTGTACATTCCCAAGGTTTATAACGGTAAGGACAAAACGTTCTTCTTCTTCTCATATGAGCGGTACAAGGAATCCCAGGCGCTCACGTTCCCTAATGACACCTTGCCCGTAGCTGCGTATCAGGCTGGGAACTTCTCCGCGATCTCGCCGAATGGCGGCGCCGGATTCAATCCGAACCTGGGTGTTCCCTCCACGCCAATCGCCACGGATGCAGCCGGCAATCCGGTCTTTGCCAACGAAATATTCGACCCGGCGACTCGCACCACGGTAAACGGCGCAGGCGTCGCGCTTCCCTTCGCGAACAATATCATTCCCGCCATCCGCTTCAGCCCATTCGCGGTTGCGGTGCAGAGCCTCCTGCCGGCACTCACCAACCCGAACAACCTGGTGAACAACTACGCCGGAGTGAACACGGGACAACGCATCACCGACATCCCCTCCATCAAGGTGGATCAAGTCATCAGCCCGGCCCATAAGCTGTCGTTTTACTATCACCACACCAATACGGCCGCGCAGTTTACTACTCCCAACGGCAACGCCGACGGCCTGCCCGATCTGTTGACCGGCGCGCGCGGTTCCATCCCGATCGGCGGCCCGACGTGGCGGCTGAACTACGACTGGAGCGTGACACCGACCCTGCTGTTCCATGCCGGCGTCGGATACTCGATGATCTATTTCTATGACGACGGCCCGTACACCGAGGGTGGCAAGACCGTCGATTGCCTCGCAATGCTCAAACTGCAGGGGTGCCAGGGTTCTTTCAACTTCCCCACGATCATCGCGGGGAACGTGACCACCCCCACGTCCCTCGGCGGTATGCAGCAGCTTGGGAACGCACTGGCCCATACCCATACCCATACTGAGCGGCCTTCATTCAACGCCAACCTAACCTGGGTTAGAGGCAACCACACCTATAAGGCAGGTATGGAGTCTGTGCTGCAAGCTCAGATCACCGCGCCGCCCACGGGCGTTGGCCTCACCTTCGCAACTCTGAGCGCGGTGGGTGGCGCGTCGGGAACCGTCACGAACCCTGGCGCCACCGGCGTGCCGGCCGCGCTGACCACCAGCACCTTTACCGCCGGCTTTCCGTATGCCAACTTCCTTCTGGGCGACGTGACTTCGGTAACTCAGTATGCGCCGGTAGACGCCCGCATGTTCAAAGCGCAGTGGGCGATGTTTATTCAGGACTCCTGGAAGATCACCCGCCGGCTGACGGTGGATTACGGAATCCGCTGGGATTATGCGACGGCTGCGCGCGAGGAGTACGGGCGGTCCGCCAATTTCGGGTTTGTCCCCAATCCGGCCGCCGGCGGCCACATCGGCGCTCCGATTTTCGAGTCCACCTGTAAATGCCAGTTCGTCCATAACTATCCGTACGCGATCGGCCCGCGCCTGGGTATCGCCTACCAGATCAACGACAAGACTGTATTCCGCGGTGGTTGGGGCTTCGCTTACGGATTCGCTCCCGATATCAACCTGCAAAACACCGGGCAATTGAACTATAGTCCGACGGGTATCAACGCCTTCGCCTCGGTGGACAATCCGTCCACCATGCCGCAACCGGTGTGGCCAAACTTCAATCCGGGCCAGACTCCCCTTCCCGGTGCAACCAGCAGCACGTTTCTCGCGTTTCTCGATCCCGGCGCCTCGCGGCCGCCGCGCCAAAATCAATGGAGCATCGGCATCCAGCGCGAGATCACCTCGAACTTCGTAGTCGAGGCGTCTTACGTCGGCAACCGCGGTGTGTGGTGGACCGGTCCTCTGGGCTACCTGAACCAGGTCTCGCCGCAAACCTTCGCGAACTACGGCTTATCGCCCTATACCAACGCGGCCGACAACCTGCTGATCGGCAGCAGCATCGGCAGCGCCGGAGTGATTTCGCGTGTCGGAAACATCTCTCCGTACCCGGGCTATGCCACAACGAACACTCTCGCGAATGCGTTGCGGCCCTTCCCGCAATTCAGTACGATTTTGGTTCAGAACTCGCCCACCGGCCGCACGTTCTACGACTCTTTGCAGGTGAAAGGCACCAAGCGCCTCTCGCATGGCTTACAGGTCAATGGCACGTTTACCTGGTCGAAGTCCATGCTGGGAATCCGGCCCAACCTGTTTGTGGCCTCGGATAAGTCCCTGCAGACCACCGACCAGCCGTTCGTGTTGAACGTCACCGCGATCTACACTACGCAGAAATGGTTCAACAACAAGGTCGTTTCGCTTCTAACGAAGGATTGGAATGTGGTTGGTTCCGAGCAATGGGGCAGCGGTTTGCCGCTCACGCCTCCGGCGGCCACCAACACCAACTTCATCGGCGGCAGTGAGCAATTCCGCGTCCCGGGCCAACCGTTGTACGTCAAGGATCTGAACTGCGGTTGCATCAACCCGTATACGGATGTGGTGCTGAATAAGGATGCCTGGGCGAACCCAACGAATGGAACATTCGGCCCGGCCACCGGGACTTTCTACGGCGACTTCCGTTCGGCGCGCCGTCCCTCCGAGAACGGCAGTATCGGCCGCACCTTCCGCTTCAAGGAACGGATGAGCCTGCAAATTCGCGCCGAGTTCAGCAACATTCTGAACCGCACGCAAATCGGAAACCCGAGCACGACCGCTCCGGCGGCGGCGCCCAGCAAGAACCCGGCCGGGCAGTACACCGGCGGTTTCGGCACGATCAACCTGGTCGTGCCGGGCGCCCGTCAGGCCCCGACGTACACTCAGAATGCCGTGGTGGGTCAGTTGTACTCGCTGCCGCGCACCGGTACCCTGATCGCGCGCTTCTCGTTCTAAGCGATCGGATTCCTGGGACTCAAGGCCCCGCGAGGGTGGGGTAGGCGGTGCTCGCCTGCTCAACCGGGCGGGGCCTTTTCATTGAGATAGACCTGTCGGCAGCGCAAGTTGCAGAGCCTCAGAGCCTATCCGCCGCTCGAGTCGTGCTCTCCCGTCCCAGCTAAGTCCTCCACTTTGGTGCCGTCCTTGTCGATCCTCTGAGGAACGGTGTCCTTTAAATTGACTTCGTCTTCCGTGGCGCCGGCCCCATCCGATTTCTTGCGTTCTTCGGGAATTGTGAGTTTGTCACTCATATCCAGGCTGGAATGCATGCCACGCGCCAGCGTAAAGGCGATCACGCACATCGTGCCGCGGGTGCACCACCGCATCCGCTTTAGCCGGACGCCTCGGCAATCCCGGCGGATTCCGATTTACCTATACAGGGACTCGACACGGCAGTAAACTCGCCTGTATGCAGGTGCGTTGCATCGCGTGGATCTGTGCCTTATCGGTGGCGGCAATGGTTCCGGCGGAAGCACAGGTTGGAGCCCCGAACGGACAACTCGCCGACCTGATCAAAGACTGGGAAGCACAGAAGAAAATGCTCCTGGACGTGGCTGAAGCGATGCCTGTGGACAAGTTCGATTACAAGCCGACACCGCAGCAGCGCACCTTCGGCCAGCAGCTTCTCCACATCACAATAGGCAACGTGGAGTTGATGAGCCTGCTCGGCACAAAACGCCCGCGGCCATTTAACGTAAAAGTAGACTCCACTCGCCCCATCCCCGAATCTTCCGTGAAGGCAACCAAGAAGGAGATCCTCACCATGCTTTCCGGCGCCTATGACTACGGGACAGCAGTACTGAAGGAACAGACGCCCTCCAGTATCAACCTGCTGCTGAACAAGGACACTGTGTACTTTGGCCCGTCGACGCGCGGGCGCGTTGTGTGGTCTCTACTGTCACACGCGATGGACATCTATGGGCAAATGGTCGTGTACCTCCGTCTGAATGGAATAGTGCCTCCAGCCAGCCGGACATTCTGACTCCGAAACGCGCGCTCAGGAACCGGAATACGGTACAACTTCCGCTGTGTGCTCCCGCGATACAACGCGTACACATCGGCGG
>JADMIO011429260.1_pt1 | contig 49356 bp, 34 predicted proteins | sample 8958161 | NCBI WGS metagenome assembly JADMIO01 (sample SAMN16585339, study PRJNA669376) | soil metagenome | isolation source: Crop rotation soil | place: USA: Cullars Rotation, Alabama | collected 2011
GCCGCGACTTCAAGTCACGTGAATTCCAAGCTTCGGATCCCACTGTGCTGGAAAGACGGGTGCCGACCTCTCCGAAAAAATGATCGCCAAAGCCCATGAGCGGAAACTCTACACCCGCCTCATCGCAGGCGACCTCACCGAAATCCTTGCCCAGCACCCGGATGCCTTCGACCTCATCATCGCAGTGGACGTCTTCATTCACATCGGCGACCTCGCCCCCACCTTCGCCGCCGCCGCCCAATCGCTCCGCAACAACGGCCTCTTCGCCCTCTGCACTGAAGCCCTCGACCCTGCCCAAACCGTCCCCTACACCCTCAACCCCGCCACTCGCCGCTACGCCCACAACCTGACTTATCTGCAGCAACTGGCAAAAAAATCCGGCCTCACCCAACGCGCCTATGCCCACTCCCCCCTCCGCACCGAAAGCAACACCCCCGTTCAAGGCCACTACCTGCTGCTGCAGCGCGCTGGTCCGACGGGCGCAGTCTGATTTTTTCGGATTTCGGTTTTCGAGTTTCGGATTTGACTGTTATTTTCCCCCGCCTTCCCAGAATCGCTTCACCTCCTCATACACAATCTTGCCTTTCATCATGTTCAAACCTTCCGCCAAGCCCTTGTCCTCAGCGGCGGCCTTGTCCCAGCCTTTGTCCGCGATCGCCTTGGCATAAGGCAGCGTCGCATTGCACAACGCAAAGGTGCTCGTTCGCCCCACCGCGCCGGGCATGTTGGTCACGCAATAATGGACGACGCCGTCGACGATGTAGGTGGGATCTTTGTGCGTGGTGGGCCGGGCAGTTTCGACGCAGCCGCCCTGGTCAATTGCCACATCCACAATCACCGACCCATTCTTCATCATCTTGAGATCCTCGCGCGCCACCAGCCGCGGCGCACGGGCTCCCGTGATCAACACCGCCCCAACCACCAAATCCGCATCCTTCAGATAGCTCTTCACCGTCAGCGGATCGGAATAAATTGTCGTCACGTTCGCCGGCATCACATCATCCAGGTACCGCAAGCGATCAAGGCTGATGTCCATGATCGTCACGTTCGCCCCCAGCCCCGCCGCCACCTTCGCCGCACAACTCCCCACCACGCCCGCGCCCAAGACCACCACGTTCGCCGGCGCCACGCCGGGCACGCCTCCCAGCAAAATCCCCCGACCCATCATCGGCTTTTCCAGGTACTTGGCGCCCTCCTGGATGCTCATCTTGCCGGCGATTTCACTCATCGGCGTCAGGCAAGGCAGCCGGCCATTTTTATCCTTGATCGTCTCATACGCCACCGCGGTGATCCCCGCTTTCAGACACCCCTCAATTAACTTCCGCTCCGCAGCGAAATGAAAATACGTCAGCACAATCTGCCCCTGCTGCATCAGAGGCCACTCCGCCGGCTGCGGCTCTTTCACCTTCACAATCAACTCCGCCCGCTTCCATACCTCCGCCGCTGTTGCCACGATCTCCGCCCCGACCCCCTTGTACTCCTCATCCGAAATCCCGCTGCCCATGCCCCCATGCGCTTCAATCAACACAGTATGCCCGCCGCGCACCAGCTGATCGACCCCCGCCGGAATCATTCCAATGCGATACTCATCGGGCTTTACTTCTTTAGGCACACCAATAATCACATCCAACTCCTTCGCAAAACAAACCTCACCGCGCAAAGCGCAACCGCGGCAGTATACCCGACCCTTCCAAATCCAGCGTTACTCGGAAACCGCTTTGCCCGTAAACCCTCACCCCGCCTATTAACGATCACCCGGGTCCGCCCTGCACCTTCCCCTCATGCCGCTCCCAGTTTGCGTATTGTCTCCTTTACCGTTCCAATCCCGGTGATTTTAATACCGAAATTCTCCCCCACCTTCACAGCATGGCCTTTGCCGATGATTTTGTTGTTCGCCAGAAGATCCAGCTCTTCCTCCGCCGACTTGCCGAACTCAATGATCGCGCCCGCCGCCAGCCGCATCACCTCCCCGACCGTCATCCGCCTCATCCCCAGGCGCACGATCACCGGCACCTCGATTTCCAAGAGCCGATGCACTTCCTTGGGCGCGGCCACCACCGGGGCCGCAGCCTCCGCCTCCGCGGAAGAAACGGCAGCCGCTTCGGCGGATTCAACCGCATCCGTCTTGGCAGTGGCGCCCGCTATCGCCTCGCCCGCCACCTCGGCAATCGCCGAGGCCGCATTCTGCACAGCCGCCGCATCTCCCGGCGCTGCCGCCCCGGCGAGCGCATTGGCATCCGCCTGAACCTTGTTCAACAACGCATCCACCGAATTCTGATCCATAGGGCTATTCATGCACTTCCATTATCGGCCGACCTGGCAGGTTGTCATCAGCCGGACCGAGATGGCCAAGAAAGTGAGAATGCCAAGTGGAGGGAGGGGTTGGCAATCACGCACAATCCCTATAGGAATTGTAGGGATTTCGGTTTTTGGGGCGCGAAAAGAGGATTTCGCGCCAGGGGTGCCGCGAAGCTGAAACCCAGCGGGCTAACAATATTGATTTCGGCATCCTGGATAGGGGGGAAAGGATTTTCAGGAGGCGAGCCCTATCTACCCATCGTGGCCAGACCTTTCGTCCGCTCAAACACGATTGCTCCGCCACTCCATTCCTGTAAAAACTCTTCCCGCGATTCGCGCACGCGGCCGGTCAACGGATCCCCCAGCACCACGGAATCTCGCCCCACCTCCAGCACCGCCACGTAGTGTCCGCCTTCCCAGTTCGAATACAACTGGGCGATCGCCGGGGTCCTCAACTCGTCGAGTTGCACGTGCCGGTATGTGCACATGACGCCTTTGTTCGCATGCATCTGGTTGATCGCCCGGGCCAGCACGTAGCCATCGGTGCCCACGGCCGGGCCGCACCGCGCCCGGATGGCCAGGTCGCCTTCGCTGGCATCGATTCCCAAGGCATGCAGCACCGTCACCGCGGAAGCCGGACCGCAGGTGTAATCGTGCGTCTGCCGGCACACGCCACGGCCATCCACCACGGTAGGCGATGCGGCCAGGATCGGCCGCGCCAACCAAGGCGACACCACCGGCAACAGCGCGTAATAGCCCACCATGAACCACATCAACACCGTCACCACCCACCGCTGCCGCGGCTGCGCCAGGCGAGTAATCAGCGTCGTCAGCAGAATCGGCACCGCTATCGCCATCAGCAGCGGATTCACATCCGCCGAGGCCACCCACGAGAAGGGCGGGACGAACCACAAAAACACCACCCGCCTTCCCAGCGCCACTGCCACCATCACCACCATGGGTATCACCCAACCCGCCCACCAGTGCCGGGAACGTCCCGCCCTGCCGCCGATCCACCTTCCGAGGCAGACAAGCACCGCGATCGCCAAAAGCTCCAGCATGATCATACATCTCCTACGCCGCGGCCGTGCCGCGGTTCGGCTCCATCAAAAGAAAAAGGCCGCCGCATTAGCGCGGCGGCCTTTGGCAGAATGAGTGTTCTCCCAGGTGTTACGACTTCTTGGTTTCGACCTGCTGGGTTTTGTTGCCGTTGCCGGCGGTGATCTGGATCTTCCGCGGCTTGACCTCTTCGCGCTTGTCCAGCGTGATGGTCAGCATGCCTTCGTTCAACTCGGCACGCACGGAGTTCTCATTGACCGCGGTGGGGAGGGTGAACGAGCGTTCGAAGCGCGACCAGCGGCGTTCGATATGCAAAGGCGTCTTGTCGCCGCCTTTCTTCTCTTCGGACTTGCGCTCCGCACGGATCGTCAGCACGCCATCTTCCAGGGTGATGTCGACGTCGTCCTTGGCAAAGCCAGGCAACTCCGCGTTGACATAAAAGTGGTCGGCATCTTCATGCACGTCGACGGCATACGGCGCGAGCGTGGAAGGCACTTCCGCACTGCCCCAGAAGCGGCCGAGCATGCGGTTGAACTCACGGTCGAGCATTTCCATCGGGTTGTTTTCGGTTCTACGGGCCAACATAGCTTTCTCCTTTCTTTCTTTTTGACTTGCTTGTTGCGGGAATGCTTTTTACAAAAATCGTGCCAGTTCACGGTCCGCCAGAATCCCCGAGAAACGCTGATTTTGCTGTATAAAAGCAGGTTATTCGACTGTCGGAATGACAGTCTTTTCTGCCGTTTTTACAGTTTTGGAAATGCTTGTTTTCAACGCGAACGCGGCGGTTTTTACGAACCGGAATTGCCCAACCCCGCCCGATTCCACGCGTATAATCATGTGATCCCAGCGACATGGCGATCACGGAGAAGGTCCTAGTTTCAGGAAGGGTTTCCCATGACTATTTTCACCAACGGTCTAAAAACAGCGGCGCTCCTGGGTCTCATGATGGGCCTGTGCATCGGCTGCGGATATCTAATCGGCCACAACACCGGCATGCTCATTGGCAGCGTGCTGGGTACGGCGATGACCCTGGTCAGTTACTTTTTCGCCGACAAGATCGCCCTGGCCTCGGTGCGGGCCCAGCCCGTGAGCCGCGAAGAGGCCCCGGAGCTTTATGACATGACCGCGCGGCTGGCGGAGCGCGCGGGCATCCCCATGCCACGCCTTTACTACTCGCCGGAGCAGGCGCCCAACGCGTTTGCCACCGGCCGCAATCCCAGCCACGGGGTAGTCTGCGTCACCGCCGGCCTGATGAACATGATGAATCCGCGCGAACTGGAAGGCGTGCTGGCCCACGAACTCTCGCACATCAAGCACCGCGATATCCTGATTTCGACGATCGCGGCGATCATGGCCGGGGCGATCTCGCACCTGGGCTATTACCTGTGGTTCGGCGGCGGCCGCGACAGCCGTGACAACCCGCTGGGAATCGTCGGCGTCCTGGTGATGATCATCCTCGCCCCCATCGCGGCCATGATGATCCAAATGGCCATCAGCCGCAGCCGCGAATACGCCGCGGACGCCCGCGGCGCCCAGCTCGCGGGCGGGCCCGAAGGCCTGATCAGCGCCCTGAAAAAACTGGAGATCGGCAACAAGCAAATCCCCATGGACATCGATCCCGCCGAAAGCCACATGTTCATCGTGATGCCCATGGTCCCCGGCGGCAGCAGCGGATTGCTGGATCTATTCCGCACGCACCCGCCCACCGAAAAGCGGATCGCCAACCTGCTGGGGATGATGCAGGCCAATGCAAATCCTTACGCCGCCGTGTAAGAAATGTCGCAAACTACTGAGAGCTCAGCTGTTCGCTGGGCTTTTCTTGCGTTTTGCAAGGCCGAACCCGGCCCTCGCGATCGAAAATGCGTAGTTTTTCCCTCATGGAAATCGCGATAACCGCTAGGATTTTGCTTGCCTGATGCAAAGAGTTTGATATTGTTAACTGGCGGAACGGCGTGGTGGCCTTCCCGCGAGACAAATTGATCTCTCCCTGGACGTCGCTTCGAAGCGGCACCGATGCAGATGTTCTCCATTGGTCCTGTGCTTCCTGACCCACTGGGCGGCATTCGAAGCGTAGTCCGCAGAACGCGTTGACATGCGTGGCGTAGATGTCAGCGCGTTTCTGCTTTTTGCCTCTAACCGGGACATCCTTCAAGGCGACTGGCGCAGCAGGCCATCCAAATCCTGCCGCGCCGTCTGAAACTCCGGCGCCTCTGCAAGAATCTGGCGGTACTGCTGGATTGCGGCGTCGCGGTTGCCCGAAGCGGCCAGGCACCGCGCGAATTGAAGACGGATCGCCGGATTCTCCTGCATCAACGAAAGCGTCGCCTGGTATTCGTCCGCCGCGGCTTTGAATTTCGACTGGTGCTGCAGTGCCTGCGCAAGATTGGCGTGCGCCAGCGGATTCGTGGGCGCACACTCGACCGCCTTCCGCGCTGCCTCCTCCGCACGATCGAACTGCTGCAATTGCAGGTAACTGGCGGCCAGGATCAGCCACGTCTGACCGCTTCGCGGATCGAGTTGGGCGGCATGCCTGCCCGCCTCGGTGGCGTTGTTGAAATCATTGAGCCGCATATACGCGAGCGCGAGATTCGCCCACGATATAGCATCGTTATCGCGCAGCGCAAGGCCCTGCGTCAGTGCCGCAACCGCACGATCGGGACGATTCAACTGCAATTCCGCGATCCCAATGTTGGCCCATGATGCCGCATTCTGCGGCCGCTTTTCGAGCGCGATGCGGGCCTGCCGAATGCAATCCTCGAAGCGATCGTTTTCCTTTCGGTAGGCAAGCGCCAGGTTGGCGTGGGCCACCCACGAATCCGGATTGCCCGCGACCGTGTGCTCCCAGAGCGAAGTTTCCGTCTGCCAATATGAAGCTTGTACAAACGTGAGCGGGAGCAAGACCATCGCCGCCACAATCGCGACCGCGATCTGCAATTTGTTCTCCGCGGCTGCCGCAAAGCGATGTGCAGCGGCATGCATCGCCATCACCACCAGCACCAGAAACGGCGCCAGAGCCAAATAGGCGTAGTGATCCGACACAAAGCTATAAAGCATCGGAAAAAAGTTGATAAATCCCAAAGCCGGCGACAGGATCACAACAAACATCAACGCCAATACAAACGGCCCGCGCCCGATCCGCCTTCGCAACGCGAAAAGAACGCCAACAACCACCACCACCACCAACGGATACACATACTGCAGCGGATCCGTCGCATCGATCGCCCAGCGCGGATACACCGCCAACAGCGACACCGGAGCAACCATCTTCACCACGTAAAAAACAGTCGCCCGGCCCGCGATCAGCACCCGAGCCGCCGCCGAAAAAGCAAAATCCGGCCCGCTTGCTCCGACGTGCGAGTGCTCCAGATACATAAACAAGATGGCCAGCATCCCCGCGATGATCGTGATTGGCACGATCGCGTACAGCGGGCGCAGACTTATCCGGCCGCACTCCAGGTACTCCAGCAGCAGCAGCGTCGCGGGCAGCGTGCACGCGATCGGCTTGGCAAACATCGCCGCGATAAATGCAATGATCATCCACGCAAAAGCATGCCAGGACCCCCGCTCCCGCCAGCGCAAATACAGCAGGATCGCCGCGATATAAAGCCCCGAAGAAAGCAGCGTCTTGAGCTCTGAAATATACGCCACCGAGTCGACCACCATCGGATGCATCGCAAAAAGCAACGCCACCAAAAACGCCCACGGTGCCTTGAGATTCACCAGCAGGCGCCACAGCAAAATCACCACCACCCCGTGAAAAAGCAGGTTCATCATGTGGAAAGGCACCGTCGACGCCAGCCCAAACAACTGGTATTCCACCCAGAAAATCGTGATCGTCAGCGGATAATAATTCTGCGCAAGATTGCTCTCCGGTTCCGCCCATGCCCGTCCCAGGCCCGCCGCATCCACCAGGTTGCGATTAGTCACGATGTGCCACTCATCATCCCACTGGAATGCCCCGTTCACCGCCGGCAATTCCGGGATGATTGCCGCCAGGAGCAGAAGGATCGCCAGAATCAGCGTATTGCGCGAGATCCCCGCCGCGGCAACTGGCGCCGCAGGAGCAACAGGAATCGCTTCACTGGATTTTCGTTTGCCGCGCTTGGACATGTGGGCGAAAACTCCGGGCCGGTGCTATCGGGCGATGAGTGCTTTCTTCTTGATCGACCTGGCCGGTCGCGCGGAAAGCGTCACAGGCCGGTCGAACGTCAGCTCGAACATGTCCGTCTTGTGGCTGCCCGCCCAAAGCTCGAGCTCCGGATCCGACTGGGTGAAGATGCGGATCGAGACCCCATCGCGCCGCGTAATCGTTTTCAACGCCGCGACGTTTCCGTAGTGTCCGCGATCCAGGCCGTCAGCGATTCGCAGAAGGCTCGCGAGCTTCCACACCAGGTCGCGGTCGCCGGCATCCAGCAGGGTGTAATCGTCATGTGATTTTTTCGGCAGCGATTTACGATGGTAGCGGGCGATGTTCGCGATCACATCCAGCTCGCGCGGGGAAAACCCTTCCAGGTCGCCGTTCTTGATCAGGTAAAGCGAGTGCTTGTGATGGCCGGAGTGTCCAATGTGCCACCCGATATCGTGGAGGATGCTGGCAAACTCGAGCAATTCGCGCTCCCGCGGCCCCTGGTCGTGCAGCGGCTTGAGCTGATCGAAAAGCGACAGTGCCAACCGCGTCACCTGCAGGCCATGCTTCTCGTCGAAGTTGCAGCGGCGGCCGAGTTCGAAGACGGAACGGCGGCGGGGGTCGCGGATCTGGACGGAGAGTTTTACCTTGGGCCAGTGGGTTTGCATGTAGTCGATGATCATGCCTTCGCGGAGGGCCCGGTCGCAGACTTCGATTTGTTCAATGTCCAGCTTGTTAAAAAGATACTCGACCACCGCCGCCCCCGCTGGAATCTGGTCCGCCCGCCCTGGATCGAGCCCGGGAAGATGCTTGCGCTGCGAGATCGACGTGCGCAACAGCCGCTTGTACACATTGTCAAAATCATGCCGCGTCATCTGCGTCAAAAGCCGCTGCCGGATAACTTCCTCCCCATGCTGCAGGACGCACATCGATGCGAGGTTTTCCATCGTGCCCGAAGTGCCTATTACCCGCGTGATGCGATGCAATTTAATCTGCTCGATCGTGGGCTTAAGCGTTTTACGGATATGTTCTTCCAACTTTCCCAGGTTTTTCCGCGAAATCGGATCGGAATGCAGAAACTGCTGCGCCAGCCGCGATGCGCCCAGCTTAAACGACTCCAGCAAAAGCGGCCTTTCGTTCGTGCCCACGATCAACTCGCACGACCCGCCGCCGATATCCACAATCAGCGAAGGCCCGCCGTTCGTCGACGCCGCCAGGTCAATCGCCTGCCGGACCGCCAGATAAATCAGATGCGCCTCTTCATGCGCTGAGATTACCTGTATGTGCAGGCCCAACTGCTCCCGCGCCATCACGACAAAATCGCCGCCGTTGGAAGATTCGCGCACCGCCGACGTCGCGTAGGCGAGAACGACATCGCAGTCCAGTCCCCGCGCGATCCGCTGATAACGACCCAGCACATCGATCGTATGCGCCATCGCCCGCTTGGTGAGCCGATGCTGCACCAGGGCCGCGGAACCCAGCTGGGTCAAATCCTTGTCCGATGAAAGAATCTTGAACGACAGCGTGTCGGTGACTTCGACGATCACCATGTGGAGGGAGTTGGTGCCGATGTCGATGGCGGCGATGCGCAGGCCGTGAGGGGTGCGGGTGCGCGGCGGTTTGTGGCGGGAGCGCGTGATGGAGGCTGGGGTATGGAGCGGCGTGTGGCCGTTGGTGCGGGTGTGGTGGCCGTTTGATTTTCCGTGCGCGGCGGACATGGTTCGATTATCGGGAATGGATGCGGGCATGTCCATGTGGAACGAGTCAGCGCCGTTTCGTTAACGTGCAGGTTTGCGACAGATCACGCAGTGGGCCCGGGCGGCAGCACCGGGAAGCCTTGGGATTGGGAGCAATGGGCGCGAAGCAGTTCGCGGAGTTGAGGCAGAACATCCCGCGGGATCGCGCGGGCCGGGATGAGGATGTGCTGGGTGGTGGAGGTGTGAAGGTATACACCGTAGGGTGTCCACTGGTGATCGCAATAAAGTGCCCAGCTTTCGCGGGTCAAGGACAGCGGTGATTGCCAGGTGATGCCTTCGGAAGAAAAGGTGACTGTCCATGTGCGGTGGGTGGTGTGGCTCTCCCACTGTTGGCGATGAAGGCGAGCGCTGCGGCGATTGCTGAAGTGGACGGCGAATATGAACAGCATGGCGATCGGGATGAAGATCAGTAGCGCCTGCGAGTTGATGGAGACCCGGCCTGTTTCGGTGATCGCGATAAGCAGGCCGATGGCGAGCACCCCGACGATCACGACGGTCCAGCCTGAGAAGGCGTTGAAAATGCTGCGCTGGGCATTGGGGGGCTGAAAAAAGTCTTCATACTGGTAGGTGAAGGAGACGGTAAGCGGCGGTTGCTCAGGCATGGAATAATTGTAACGACCGGCGCGACGGGAGGTGAGCGTCGCAGCGCGATTCGGATTATGATGAAGGCGGTTTTGGATAAGGAAGGCGCGATGACGGAACCCGTCCAGGAAGCGGCGATTGCGATGGAGGCGGCGGCGCCGGCGCAGGAGGTGCGGACCGGGCTTTTGGAGGTGGCGCGGGAAAGGCATACGGAACTGCGAAAGCTGCTGGAGAAGGCTGCGGGACCCGCCGAAGGCATCTCTGGAATGGATGCCGATTACGTGCACGACCTGCGCGTCGCGACGCGGCGGTTGTCGGAGGTGGCAGCCCTTTTGGAAGTGCTGACCGAGAAGGCGTCGGCACGGGCGATCTCGGAAAGCCTCAAGGCGTTGCGGAAGGGGGCGGGGGAGCTGCGGGATTTGGATGTCACCAGCGAGCACCTGGCGAGGCCGGGGAGATTTCATATGCCTTCGGCGGTGCGGAAGGTGGCGGGAGAGATTCTCGAGGAGTTGAAGGGGCAGCGGCCGGAGTTGGAGAAGAAATTGAGGGAGTTTGTGGGGTCGACGAGCATTACGGGGGCGATGGTGCTTTTGGCGCGGATCATCGAGGAGAATTCCGCGGCGGATAAGCTGGCGGCGGCCGAAGAGAAGCTGCGCACCACCCTGGACAAGCGCATGAAAACGCGGGCCAGGCAGCTCGCGAAGGCATTTGGCGCCGCGGCGAAAAAACAGACCGCCTCCTTCCTGCACGAAGCCCGCATCGCCACGAAAAAACTGCGGTACGTCGTCGAACTGGAAGACAAAGCCGGGGCCAACGGGCTTAAGAAGCAGCTGAAGTTCCTGAAAAGCGTGCAGGAACTGCTGGGCGATCATCATGATGTCCACGTGCTGGAAGAAACCGTGGCCGGACATCTGCATACCAAGCGCGAGAAGCCGATTGCGGGCCTGGCAAGGGCGGCCACGAAATGGAAGCGGGCAATGGAGCGTTCGCAGGCCGAACGGGCGGCGGAGTTTTTTGCCTTGTCGTACGCCTGGATGAACGGGAGGAAGTCATGAGTGCGACGGTGCTGCGGCTGGGAGCGCGGGGAAGTTTGCTGTCGCGTCTGCAGAGCGGGATGGTGGCGCGGCAGCTGGAGGAGAAGGCGGGGGTGAAGGTGGAGTTGGTGATCGTGTCGACCAGCGGGGACAAGATACAGGATCGGCCTTTGCATGAGTTTGGCGGGAAGGGGTTGTTCACGAAGGAATTGGAGCAGGCGTTGCTGCGTGGGGAGGTGGATTTTGCGGTGCATAGTTTCAAGGATGTGCCGGTGACGATGCCTTTGGTGGACACGGCGGAGCTGGTGATCGCGGCGGTGCCTAAGAGAGAGGATGCGCGGGATGTGCTGGTGTCGCGGAAGGCGAGGGCGATTGGGGAGTTGGCGGAGGGTGCGAAGGTGGGGACGGGGTCGCTGCGGCGGCGGGCGCAGGTCTTGGCGCTGCGGCCGGATTTGAAGGTGGAGATGATTCGGGGGAACGTGGACACGCGGGTGCGGAAGTTGAACGATGGGGAATATGATGCGGTGGTGCTGGCGTTCGCGGGGTTGAAGCGGGCGGGGCTGTTTGATGCGACGTATATGTATCCGGTGCCTATGGAGGAGTTGCTGCCGGCGGCGGGTCAGGGGGCATTGGCGATCGAGTGCCGGCGGGATGCGAAGGAGATCCGGGAGATTCTGCATCTGCTGGCGGATGAGAAGACCGCGGCGGCGGTGGCGATCGAGCGGGAGGTGGTGCGGGCGTTGAATGGGGATTGTCATTCGCCGATTGGGGCGTATGCGGAGGTGTTGGGCGATGAGGTGAATTTGATGACAGCGGTGGGGGCCCGGGATGGGAATCCGCCGGTGTTACGGGCGGATGCGCGGTTCCCGCTGATGGTGCCGGAGGATGCGGTGCAGGCGGTGGTGCGGCAGTTGAAAGCGGGGGGTGCGGAGGGGTTGTTGGCGGGGTAATTTTTTTCCGGGGGAAGCGTTGGGGTCTTTATCACACAGAAGACACAGAACACGCACAGCGTTAGGATTTGTCCTGTTCCAGCGGAGGTGATTGATGCGCGGTGATTGGGTTTTTGCGGCGGCGGTTGTTCTGGCGATGGCGGCAGGTGCGATGGGGCAGGCGCCGGCGCGGGTGGCTTCGCCCAACGGGGAGTTGGTGGTGACTTTTGAGAAGGCTGCCCCTGGCGCGGACGCACCGCAGAATGTGCCGGCGCAGGTGGTGTACTCGGTGACGTTTCATGGGAAGCCTTTGCTGGAGCGGTCGGGTTTGCGGCTGGATCTGGCGGATGGGACGAAGCTGGGCTTGGGGATGGACGTGGTGAAGGCGGCGACTTCGAAGGTGGAGGAGAAGTATCGGCTGGTGGCGGGGAAGGCATCGGATATTCATGCGGTGGCCAACGCGGTGACGCTCGGGCTGGAGGATGCGGCGCATCATGAATTGACGATCGAGGCGCGGGTGTATGACGATGCGGTGGCGTTTCGGTATGTGATTCCCGAGCAGGAGGCCATCAAGGATTTTCGATTGGCGGCGGAGCATACAGAGTTTCGCGTGGTGAAGGATGCGACGACGTGGTCGCTCTTATTGCCGAATTTTCAGTCAATGTATGAGAGTGAGTTTGTGAAGCTGCCTCTTAGTGCAATGGCGAACCAGGGGGGCGTGAAGTCGAGCTTGCTGGCGGGTTGTCCGATGCTTTTGGATGTGCCGGGCGTGGGCTGGATGGCGATCACGGAGGCGGATTTGGAGGGGAACGCGGGGATGTATCTGGTGAATCCGTCGGGGGTGTGGACGGGGCATTATTTGGAGTCGAAGCTGGCGCCGCAGATGGATCATCCGGAGTTGGCGGTGACGGGCTCGCTGCCGCATCACTCGGCGTGGCGGGTGATCCAGGTGGCGGATACGCCGGCGGGGTTGATCAATTCGAATGTGCTGACGAATCTGAATCCGCCTTCGGCGATTGCGGATACTTCGTGGATCAAAGGCGGCAAGGCATCGTGGGACTGGTGGTCGGGGAGTTTGGACAAGGATGGGAAGAAGGCATTCACCACGGAGAACATGAAGTTCTACGTGGACTTCGCCGCGGAGTCCGGCTTCGAATACATGCTGATTGATGCCGGCTGGTTCGCGCGCATGCCCGATGGCAAAGGCAGGCAGGTCGCCGATGCCACGAAGATGAACGGGAAGGTGGATGTGCCGGCCGTCTGTGCATATGCGAAGACCAAAGGCGTGAAGGTGCTTTTGTGGTCGGGGTATGAGGCGTTGAATCGGCAGATGGATGAGGCATTTCCGCTTTATGCGTCGTGGGGCGTGGCGGGTGTGAAGACGGATTTCATCGAGCGCGATGATCAGGAGGGGATCGCGTTTTATTATCGCGCGGCGAAGAAGGCCGCGGAGAATCATCTGCTGATCGATTTCCATGGAGCGAGCAAGCCTTGGGGCATGCATCGCGAATGGCCGAATGTCGTGGGGTATGAGGCGGTGTGCGGGATGGAGCAGTCGAAAGCCGGCATGCGCGACAATCCCGAGCATCACGTGACGCTGCCTTTCACGCGGATGCTGTGCGGGTTGATGGATTACACGCCGGGCGGATTCAGCAATGTGACGCGGGAGGCGTTTGAGCCGAAGATGGAGCATCCGATGGTCATGGGGACGCGGGCGCATCAGCTGGCGATGTATGCGGTGTTTGAGTCGCCGATGCAGATGGTGTCGGATCATCCGGGGGCGTATCGTGGGGAGAAGGCGTTCGATTTCATCAAGGCGTGTCCGGCGGTGTGGGATGAGACCAAGGCGATTGATGGATATCCGGGGGAGTTTGTGGTGGTGGCGCGGCGTGCGGGGAAGGAGTGGTATTTGGGGGCGATGACGAACTGGACGGGGCGGACGGTGGATGTGCCTTTGAGTTTTCTGGGCGACGGGAAGTTCACGGCGACGATTTACGCCGATGCCGCCGACGCGGACAAGCAGCCGGGGCACGTGGAGATCAGCACGCAAAATGTGGATAGCACCACTAGTCTGAAAGCCGTGCTGGCACGGGGTGGCGGTTATGCTGTGAAGATTTCGCCGGCGCCGTGATGTGAGTGGTGATGAAGTCGATTGTGCATTGGCTGCGGCGGGATTTTCGTGCGCGCGACAATACCGGCCTGCTGCGGGCGGGGCGGGATGGCGATGCCGTGGTGGCGCTGTTCGTGATCGATCCGCGGTGGTTCGGCGTGGCGGAGAAGATGGGGCCGCACCAGGCGCGGTTCTGGCTGGAGTCGCTTGCGGAATTGGGCAAAGTCCTCGAATCGCGGAATATTCCGCTGGTGATCCGCACGAATCCGGACCCGGTCGCGGCGATGCTGCAGGTGGCGCGGGAGGCGGGCGCGGAGGCGATCACTTACAACAAGGAATACGAACCCGCGCAGGTCGCCCAGGATATGCGCCTCGAGCAAGAGGCGAAGGCGCGCGGTATTACCGTGATCGCATGCAAAGACTCCGCCGTCTTTGAAGAGCAGGAGATCGTCACGGGGGCCGGTGGCGTTTACAGCGTGTTCACTCCGTACAAGCGGGCGTGGCTGAAACGCCTCGAGGCCCAGCCAGTTTCGGTAGGGGGGCTGCCGCGCAAGATGCCGCAGCAGGTGAAGCTGCGATCAGAGAGGCTGCCCGAAAATCCCGCGTGCCAGCTGGATATCGTTCCCGGCGAGCGGGGCGCGAACGCGATGCTCGAAACATTCATCGAACGCTCGCTCGCGACCTACAGCCAGACCCGCGATTTCCCCGCGAACCCGCACGGCACATCACGCCTTTCGGCACACCTGAACGCCGGCACGATCTCCATCCGCCATGTCCTAGCCGCCGCGATGGCCGCAAAAAACAAGCGGAATGCCGCCTCGGCAGATGTCTTCATCAGCGAACTGGCATGGCGGGAGTTCTACCGCATGATCCTGTTCAACTATCCCGAGACAGTCTCGAAGCCGTTTCAGAAAAACTACGCGCACGTGAAGTGGAACAACGACGCCGCGTTGTTCGACGCCTGGACCCAGGGCCGCACGGGATACCCCATCGTCGATGCCGCAATGCGGCAACTGGCCACGACGGGCTTCATGCACAACCGCCTTCGGATGATCGCCGCGATGTTTCTGACCAAGAACTTGGACACGCACTGGGTCATAGGCGAGCGGTTTTTCATGCGGTCGCTGGTCGATTATGACCAGGCGGCGAACGTGGGCGGATGGCAGTGGTCGGCTTCAACGGGGACGGATGCGGCACCGTATTTTCGGATCATAAATCCGGAATTGCAGTCGCGGCGGTTTGATCCGGAAGGTGAATTCATTCGACAATTTGTGCCGGAGCTTCGAAAGGTGCCCGATAAATTCCTGCACGCGCCGCATGTGATGCCGCCGGAAATTCAGCGAGAGGCGGCCTGCGTGATCGGGCGGGATTACCCGGCGCCGATCGTCGATCACGCGACCGCCAAGGCCGGGGCGATCGCCAAGTTCCGCCGCCGGTGATTACTGCCGCAGCCCGGAAGGTATCTCGACCACGAGGCGTGCGCCGTGCCAGTCGGTGCGGCCATTTGCGATGAGCTGGTATCGGTTGCCGGCATCGTAGAGCGCGATGCTCAGGAACTTTGCGCCCTTCAATTTGGACGAAGGCACGGCGAGCGTGTCGATCCAATGGGTGCCGGAAGCGACGCGGCCGGTGAGAAGGATTTCTTCCTGGCCGGAGAATTGCTGATCGCTTTCATCATCGTTTTTCCGGAAGTGGATCGCGGCGTGGTAGTCGAGCTTGTCGTCTGCGAGGCTGCGCCAGGCGAGGCGAAGCTGCGTGTTTTCGCCTTGGGGAGTTAGTTCGACGCCCAGCAGTTCGAGTTTGTCACCGAACTGGATGTGGGTAGAACCGGTCAAGGCGCGTTGGGCGATCTGCGTGGCCGCAGCGTCATCGGTCTTGTAAGACTTTCGCATGAAGCCCACCGCGGTCGGCACCATCAGCAGCATCCAGACGATCACACCCAGGGCCAACTGGCGCCATGTGGGGGCGAGCAAGGCATGCCAGAATCCGCGCGGTGGAACTTTGGTTTCGCCATGGATGCGCGCGGGCTTGTGGTCTTTCCTGGGCCAGCGCGAGACGATCCACGCCCGCACCGGCCTTTCAAAACCCGCCCACACCAGCCACGCCCCCACCAGCAGGATGGCCCAGAAAAAGAGATAATTGAGCCAGTTGGGATACCCCGCGTAGACCGCGGCGTTCTGCTGATAGAAGGCGATCATCATCGCGTGCAGCAGGTAAACAGTGAACGAAATTTCCCCCAGCAATACGCCGAAGCGCGAGCCGAGCATCCGCGAGATCAGCCCCGCATCGATTGCCATGATGTAGATCAGCGCCGCAAAAGAAAGACAGCAGACCGGGCCGTGGCCGAGCCATTCGTTCTGCGGCGACAAAGGCGGCGGCGGAAGGCCGGTGATCTTCACCACCAGCCACGCCGATTCGTACATGTTCCATACGACCACCGCGAGCGCCGCAATCTCCAGCGCACTCATCGCCAGCAGGTGCCAATGCCCCACGCGCTCGGCGGGAGTCTCTTCATGGGCGTACGCCCGCACGCGGCCGGCGGTGTTGCGGAAAAGCAGGGCCGTAAGCATGCCTATGCTGAATTCCAGCATGCGGGCCAGCGGATGAATGTATACCATCGCGTTCTGCGAGATGCGCCACGGATCCTGCCAAGGCAGGTTCTCGCGGTTACAGATCCACACCATCGTGAGGGCAATCCCCGCGACGATCGGAATTTTCCACCACCACGTCTTGCCCCATTTCCAGATCAACACCGGAAATGCCACGTAAAAAAACATCTCAGTCGAAATCGACCACGACACGTTGTTATACGAGAACGCAAAATTGTGAATCGGAATCCACGCGTGCACCATCATCAGGTTGAGAATCGCCAGGTACCACGTGCTCGTGCCCGTGGGAAAGCGCGAAGGCTTCTGCAGAATGATCCACAGCAGGATGAACGCCGCCAGATGGGCCGGCCAGATGCGGCCGAACCGCGCCAGCCAGAAACGGCCGCGGGCTTCCCACGTGTCCAGCGTGGGATACACGTAGGTTAGGATGAACCCCGAAAGCACGAAAAAGAACGAGACCGCCTGGTCCAGAACGAAAGGCCCCGCGACATTGGCCGGAATGCCGAAGCTCCCGGCGCAGTGATGCAGCACGATCATTGCCGCGGCGATGAAACGGAGCGTCGTGAGGGCATCAAGCTTTTTGACTCGCGCGGAGGACATCCGGACCATTGTGAGGGCAGGCGCTGCGCCCGTCCACTGGCCCGCGGCGCTGCAGGCGATCGATCAGGAGCTTCCCAAGCTTGCGTCCGGGTTCCTCCACGAGGTGGAATGCAACCGTGGCGAGCGCCACATCCGCCAGCGTGGTCAGCAGAACCAGCACCGCCAGGCGGACGGTCACGTTGCTTGTCAGGGGAAGCCGATCCATCACCCACAGGCCTGCGCCGATCGCGGCGAAGTTCAACAGGTACATGCCATAGCTCACCTTGCCCAAATAGCGCGTCACCGGATTGACGATCCACCGCGCCGGGTGCAGTGCCAGCGCCAAGGCGAAGAGAAAAATCACCAGATCCGCCGCGATGCGGCCGCCGATGATCCCCAGGGGCGCGGTCGCCACGACCGCGAGCAGGCAAGCGTAGCCCCATTTGGGCGTGCGCTGAGCCGCGCGGACCGTTTTGAAAACAAAATAAAAGATGATCCCCGCGGCAAACGTGTGCAGCTGCGCTGGCAGCCAGAGCGTCATGAACATCTCCGCGATGTAACGTTTATCCGCCGGATACGCGGCGTAGACCAGCGGAGATGCGACGGCATCGGCGATAAAGCGGATCACGAGCGCCGCGACAAAAAAGATCACCGCACGGCGCAGCGAGGTAATCCACACGAACAGGAAAGGCAGCATCAGGTAAAACGTCATCTCCACGCCGATCGACCAGCCGCCGGGCACCACGCCGTTGGTGGTTTCCGGATGCCACCCATGCAGGAACAAATACGATCCCGCGATGTGCCACCAGGTCGTGCCGTAGGGGGCCTCGTACCAGGGTGCGGTGCCATCCATCAGGACGGACAGCGGAATCATGATGTAGAAAAGCGGGGCAATGCGGAAAAATCGGCGCAGAAAAAACGCCAGTACAGGGCGGGAGTCCTTGCTGCGGCGCTGTTCCATCGAGAGAAAAAGCGTGAACGCGGAGGCAAGATAAAAAAGCGGCACGCCCAGCCCGCCGCGCGTGGCGATGGCTTTCACCACGCCGCCGGGCAGCGGCCCGATGAAATCCTTGCAGTGCACGAGGATCACGCCCAGCACAGCCAGCCCGCGGAGGGTGTCCACGAAATCCAGGTGCACAATGTCGGGGTTGATGTTTTTGCCGGGCAGTTTCGGGACATGATCGTACAACGGCGCAAGTTCGGCCGGCGCGATGCGCGGCGCAATGACCGGCGCTTCCAGGGTTTGGACTGTCATGGAAACTCTCCCGCACGCGCTGATTCAGCGTGTCACCGCTCCCGTTGAGCTCGCATTCCGCGAGGGTTCCCACACACAACGGGTTATAAAGCGCAACGTTTGGAAATCATTTTTGGATTCACGGCTGGTCCGCCTTACCAGCGGAATCGCCCGCGCGGGCCCATGCCATTGGGGCCGCGGCCTTGGGCGGCGCCGTCGGGGGTTTCGAAATAGCGGTAGCCCAGGCCCATGTTGTTGCAGAATTCAATGACGGAGCGGCCGCGCATGTCGTAGACGGAAAGGGGCGGATCGTTGCTGACGATGCGGCCGTCATTGCCCAAAAATTCGCCCACCACCATGATCTTGTCGTAGCGTGGTTCGCATTCTTCGACGTAGCGCCAGGTGCGGCGGTCGTAGTTGGGGAACAGCGATTCGCAGGTGGTCAACTCGGGGATAACGTAGGCCCATTTTCGGCCGTTGCCGCCCAGCACCAGGACGAACTTGATTTTTTCCTTGTCGGCGGTGCTCTGGATGACGCGAGCCACGCGTTCCATACCGGCGATCGGAACGGCGGCGGCAGCGCCGGGGCGCGAGAGCTCCGAGCTCACGGCAAAGGAGAGGGCGCTGGATTTTTCCTGTGCGGTCGTGGCGGTCCAGAATGCGATCCAGAGCATGGCGAAGCGGGCGATCCACTTTCGCCCTTGAGCAACTCCGAAGCCGACCATCACAAAATCGATGGTGCGCGACAGAAAACGATTGATCGCCGGCAGCCAGCCCAAAAGAAAGCAACCAACCCACGCGAACGCGAGGATTCCCAGGGCCAGCGGAAAAATCCAGAGATAATGCGGCAGCAACATCCAGCAGGCGATTGCCGCGGCCAGTGCGTAGATGCCGATGATCGTAAATGGCCGCGTCCAGACGAAAGGCCGCCGCCGCCTTGCGTTCACCAGCACCAGTCCCCAGACGAACACCGCGGGGATCGCCAGAAACATGCGGGAGTAGGGGAATGAGACGCTGTAGGAGCCATCCAGAAGGCGGCTGTAGGAAAGGCTTTTGATCAGGATCGCGCCCGCGGCCACCAGGGCGATCGCGCCGGCGATGCGGCCGCGCCACAGCAGCAGAATCGCGACGATCACGAAGAGGCCGCACAGGATCGTGATCGCCGGCGAGCGCACCGCGAAATCCGTGACAATGCCCGGGAAATGCACGTGCAGCCAGTTGATGATGGATGTGAAATCATCCATGTGTTCCGGCTTGAACGTGGCGGGCGGCATCAGGTCGCGGATCACGCTGTCGAAGCGGGGGTAACCGGGAAGGCCGTAGAAATATCCGCGGAAAAGTTCCTTGTCCCAGTGATAGCCTTGCTCGCGGGCGATGCCGGGATAGAGATTGTAGTCGGTGTGCAATTTGTAATAGAACTGGTAGACGTACGCGGGATACGCGGAGGCGACCAGCAGACCGTTGAGTCCCCAGAGCCAGGCCCGCCATTCAAAGAGGCTGGTCAGCAGGCCGTAGACAGCGACCGGGGCAAGCAGGATGGCGCAGTTGGGATTGGCCGTGACGGCGACCACGGCGAAGAAGGCCGCGAAGAAATAGCGTGTCCGCGGCCAGGTGCGCGGGGCCTGCATGCTGGCCAGGGCATCGAGGATCATGCGCACGAACCAGTTTCGCTGGGGGGGAGCGGCTTTGAGCCAACGGCGTTTTTCAGGCAGATGGATCGCCAGCGGCGGCAACAGCAGCACCGCGGGAATCGCGGCCAGCGCCACCCCCGTGACGAAGCCGCGCGGCATGCCGGTAATCATCGCGTAGCGCGTGGATAACAGCACCGGGATTGCCAGCGAGATTGTCGCGACCACTCCCTGGCCGCGGCGGAACGCGGCGTATGCTACCAGCAGAAATGGCAGGACGCCTAAAAAGACCGTGACGATGGGGACGGCGTACTTGTAGTGAAGGCCGGTGGCGACCAGCGGCGCGGCGAGGATGCCTTCCATATTGGAGTTGTAAGACTGGCCGTAGAAGCAGGGCTCGTGGAATTTTCCGGCGAGGGTCTCGTGGGCGGCGTACCACTCGATGCCCTGGTCTTCATCGAAGTATTTGAAGAAGTATTCCTGGCAGAGGCGGCCGCGATCGAACGTGAGGATCCCCAGCATGAAGGTCAGCAGGATCAGCTCGAACCAGTGGCGGCGGTGCCAGCGGGCGATTTTGACCACGAGGTCCCAGGCGTAGTCGGCAGCGCGGCGCGGAAAAGTGCGCACGCGCGGTGCAGGCTGGACTTTTGGTTCTGGCGTTTCAAGCACGGTTTCCACTTGCCCCGCACGCTCCTGCAATCCTTCTCACCGGTTCCTCACGAACTACACGCGGATACGCCTGGCAAGTTGCCGAGGATACCTTCTTCTACTGTTTGTTGCCGCTGGTGGTGGGAAAATTTCGCAGGGGCATAAAAAACCGTCTTCCGGTGAGAAGACGGCTGGGCTGGTGGTGAATCCGGTTTTCAGGGCGTGGGCTTGGGATTGGCGGGGAGGATGTCGAAGGAAATGCCTTTGGCGTTGTGCTGTTTGTAGAGGGCATCGAGTTTTCTGCGCTGGGCCGTGGCGGCGGCGCCGGCGGTATCGTACTGGCCGTCAAGGATTTCCTTGTCCAGTTCATCCATAACGTCGGCGATTCCGGCGAGGACGCTAGCGCTTTCATCGGGTTTCGGTTGAAAGAGGCCGCCGGTGCGGTCTTCGAGCGTGAAGGCGATTTTCATGCTGCCGTCGATGTCGTAGCGCCATTCGGTGCCGATTTTTTTGAACTTGATGGGCTGGTTGGACCAGGTGCGCAGGACATCGGCCATGTCGGCGTCGACGGCTTTCAGGATCATTTCGGGGACTTCGATACGGAGTTCCGCAGTGTCGCCTTTTTCGGAATCGACTTCCGTGCCGCCGGCGAGCATAGCAGCGGCTTCATCGATGGTGATGCTCATGTAGCGGAGTTGCTTGGCCTGGACGCCGAAGGCCTTGGTGGCATCTTTCATCATGCGGTTTTGGGCGAGGGTCCAGAGGAGGGCCGCATCCATTTCGGTCATGGGGCGCTTGGTGTCGATGGCGAGGGCGGCGAAGGTGGGTTCTTTTTGTCCGGCGGCGAGGGCTTTGCAGAAGGAGGCCATGGTGTTGCGCGGGGTGGTGAGGTCGAGTTTCACTTGTTCGACGGGCGTGGTGGCAGGCGTGGTGATGGCGGTTTTTTTGTCGGGTTCGGCTTTGGCGGCGGTCATCATCCAGGTGCCAGCGCCCACCAGCATGGCGGCGGCGGCGAGTGCGGCGGCGATTTTGCATTTGGCCATGGTCATCATCATTTTGGTTCCTTTCGCGATGGAGAAGGCTGCGCCGCTGCCAGTGGCGGCGGAACGGCAGGCCTCGAGGATTCCGGTGGTCATGGCGTCGGTGACGCCAGCGCGGGCGTTTTCGGCGGCGAGAAGCGTGCCGATGGCGGCGATGCTGGTGTGGATGCCGCGGCGGGCGAAGAATTTGCGGAGTTTTTCCAGGCCGCGGTCGGCGCGTTTGCGGGCGGCTTCTTCGCTGGTGCCTATGGCGGTGGCGACTTGTTTGAAAGGCTGATCCTGCATGTAGCGGAGGATGACGGCTTCGCGGTCGGCGGCGGCGAGGGCGAGGAGGGCTTCGTCGAGGGTGTCGGCGAGGGGGTCGGGCGAGGTGGTGGCGGGCACAGTGGTGGCGTGTTCTTCGGCGGCCATGAGTTCTCTCCTCTGGCGGCGGGCGCGTTCGCGGCGGATGTTGGCGCAGGCGTAACGGGAGACGGTCAGGAGCCAGCCGGCGAGGCGATCCTGTTTCAGCGTGGCGGCTTTTTCGGCGACGATGAGGAACACCCCTTGGGTGGCATCTTCGGCGAGGTGGCGGTCGCGGAGTTGTCGCAGGCAGGCGGAGAAGACCAGGCGGATGTAGCGGTCGATGAACAGTCGGAAGGCATCCTGGTCGCGGTTCTGACAGTAGGCGGCGAGTAACTCGCGGTCGGTCCGCACGGGGTTTCTCCGGGTCCGGGTGGCTGTGGGATTGTGAAAGTTATCCAAGCAGTGTGCACGAGAGGGGGAAAGCGGACAAGAAAACAGGAAAGAAAACACGAAACATGAAACACGAAACACAAAACGGGGGAGGAATGCAGAATTCAGAATGCAGAGTGGTCGGGAATGACGAGATTCGAATGACGAATGACGAATCAAGTTCGAATGACCAATGACCAATGCTCAATGAAGTCTGAAATGGCCCAATGACCCCTTCTTGGTTCTTGCTTCTTGCTCCTCGCTCCCTGCTTCTTGAGGCACTGAGGCGCTAAGGGGGTTCTCCGCTTCTCCGAGGCCAGCCAGTGACAACGATTCTACTACTCGGCGGTCGGTTTCGCGCCGTCAAAAATCATCCGCGTTCATCGGTGTTTATCTGTGGTTCATTCCCGTCGTCTTCGTGGTGGTCGCGTGGTGATTATTCGGGTTGGATTTGGAGTTGGTGGTGGATCGGGGTGAGGGCGTTGTGGATGGATTTTTCTCTGTTTTCGTCTTCTTCCAGGAGGTCGGTGGTGATTTTTTGGAGGGCGGCACGGTCGTTGGGAAGGCGGGCGGCGAGGGTGGTGAGGGCTTTGATTTCGGTGTGGTAGAGTTCGCGTTCGGCTTGTTGTTTTTGTTCGATTTTTTTGTGGAGGGCGAAGAAGGGTTCGGTGAAGGGGTTGGGGGAGAATTGTTCGGCGAGGTTGATGCCTTTGTCGAGGTCTTCGGCGGAGAATTCCTTGGTGAGTGTGCCCCAGGTGATTTTGGCTTTTTTGCCGGGGAGGTTTTTGATGAGGAGGGTGAGGCGGTTGAGGTCGTCGTTGAAAGGCATGCAGTTGGCGATGCCGGCGGTGGACCAGGATTTGTCGGGTTCGCGTTGGGACGAGAAGCAGAAGGGGTAGCGGGAGCTTTCGATGTCGAGGGTGTTTTTGTTGAAGGAGAGGATTTTGTGTCCGGCGGAGGCGTCGGCTTTATTGTTGGCGAGGTCGACGGTGATGGTGCCGATGTTGCCGTCGCAGGCCATGGATTTGAGCAGTGCGTAGGCGATGATGAGATGGCCGTTGCTGCTGGGGTGGATGCCATCGTTTCCGGCGAGGTCGTACTTGGGGCCGTATTTGGCTTTGGCGGTGGTCATGGTTTGCTGGAAGAGGGTGTGGACGTCGGCGAAGGGGAGGGTTTGTTCTTTGGCGACGGATTTGCCGGCGTCGCCTAGGACGGCCAGTGCCCGGTTGTAGGCGTCGGGCTTGATCCAGTCGGATTTGAAGAAGTCGGGATCGACGCAGGAGGCGGAGGCGAGGATGACGTCGCGCGTGCCTTCACGCTTTAGTTTTTGGACGAGTTCGGTCTGGGTTTTGGAGAAGGCGGCGGTGCGTTTTTCCTGCTGGGTGGAATATTCGCCATCGTTCATGCCGAAGAGGATGGTGGCGACGTTGGGGTGGAACATCAGGACGATGTCGGATTCCTGCTCGAGGAAGCCGCGGGTGGTCTGGCTGTTGGTGCCGAAGGGGATCACGCGGAGGTTTTGTGCGGGCTGGCACATGACCAGGTAGTCTTCGATGTAGACAGTGTACTGGAGCTGGTTGGTGATGGAGTCGCCTATGAGGGCGACGGTGTCGTTGTCCTTGAGGATGGGCTGGGCTGCGTGAGCGGTGCTGGACAGCAAGGCGGCGAGGATTGCCAGTGCGAAGGTAAGACGCATGGATAAGCCTCCAATCCATCTTGACGAGGTTGTTGGACGTAAAGATGGCTTGGAGCGAGTAGTTTTTCCAGCACAGCGAGACTATGAGAGACGCGAATCCTTTGTTGAGCCAGTCGAGCTATCTGCCGACGCTGGATGGCTGGCGGGCGGTGGCGATCGGGATTGTGATCGTGCATCATGCGATTGATGCGGCGGGGCTGGCGGAGGATCCGCGAGTGCAGTGGCTGCGGCATGGGACGTTTGGGGTGATGATCTTTTTCGCGTTGTCGGGTTTTTTGATAACGAACCGGTTGTTGCTGGAGCGCGGGCGGACGGGGCGGATTTCGATTCGGGATTTTTATTTGCGGCGGGTGTTTCGGATTTATCCGGCGGCGCTGGTGTTTTTGTTTTCGCTGGCGGTGCTGCGCGGGCTGCATTTGATTTATCTGCCTTTGAAGGGGTGGATCGCGGCGGCGGCGGGTTTTGCGAATTATTCGGGGTATGTGTTTCCGGATGCGTGGACGTGGTATGTGGGGCATTTTTGGTCGTTGGCGGTGGAGGAACATTTTTATCTGCTGTGGCCGACGCTGCTGGTGATGCTGGGGACGCGGCGGGCGTTTTGGGGGAGTTTGGTGCTGGCGGTCGGGATTCTTTTGTGGCGGAGTGTTGGGCCGGCGACGGGGATTTTGCGGAACGAGGATTTTTTTATTCGGACGGATGTGTGCGCGGATGGATTGTTGTTTGGGTGTGCGCTCGCGCTGTTTTCGGTGCGGCCGGGAGCGGGGGCGGTGCTGCGGAAGTTGGGGAAGCCTTGGGTGCTGATGGTGGTGGGGGCGGTTGCGGTGGTGTTGACGTTGATGGTGTCGCATGATGATCCGGTGTGGGTGGAGACGCCTTCGCATGCGATGGTGGGGGTGGCGCTGGCTGTGCTGGTGGCGGCGACAGCGGCGAATCCGGGGATATTTATTTCGCGGGTGCTGGAGATGAAGGGGCTGCGGTGGGTGGGGCGGATTTCGTATTCGCTTTATTTGTGGCAGCAGGTTTTTTTGGCGGTGGGGACGTTCCGGTCGGAGAAGTTGTGGGTGGTGCAGACATTTCCGGTGAATGTGGTGATGGCGTTTGGAATGGCGTGTGCGAGTTATTACCTGGTGGAGCGGCCGGTGATTGCGTTGGGGCATCGGATTGCGGGGCGGGGCCGTGTGGGTGGGCGAGAGAAGATTTTTACCAAAGAGTGTCAGAGGGGTCCAGGACGCACAGAGGAATTGGTGGGGGCGGAGAGGGAGTGAGGCAGGCGCGGTGCGGGGATGGCTCACCCAGTCCGTAGATTTGTCCCCTGCCCGGCGAGCCAGGCAAATCGGCAGCGGCACGAAATGCGATTGCCACGATCCTTCTTGCGGTAACGATGCATCCGACCGCAGTTTGGGCAACGATCCACTTTCATGGCGACAACCACCGTCCCCAGCATCACAAATGGCCAAACCAGACCCGCTCCCAGCATGAGAATTCCTGCTCCCACCAGGGACAGTGCGAAAAACAGCAGCGCAATGATCACCAGCACCACCGGCGGAATCATGACCATCCCCAGCAGCCCGCCGACGGATACGATCCGCGCGGACGCTGCCACTTCCACCGCCTGGGCGCTGGCAAACCCCAACTCGTCGAGCCTTGGCGGCATGGCACTGCCCATCACTTCGCTCAACGACTCGACCGTCTGGCTCGCAAAGTCCGGAAGATTCTCCATCGCGGCTCCGAGCATCAGCGGCTTGCCGCCCCGCGCGTGCCGCAGCCATACCAGATGCGGGTCGACCAGGTCGCCGTTGGGGCTCATCACGCCTTGCGCTACCAGCACGTCGTTGAGCGGCAGTCGCGTTTTGTGCAGCATGGCCGCGCGGCCTTCGACGAAAACCACCATGCCCGATTCCGGATCGATCACCATCCACCGCAGCCGCAGGAAGGCAAGAGGCGCTGCAATCAGCAATATCCCAAACACCAGTTCCAACCAGCCGCTGCCCAGGCCATGGACAAATGCCATGACCACCAGCACCACCCCGAGTGCAATACCCGTTAACACTGTGAGATCCAAAACCACCGGGTCCCGCACGAGCAGCTTTTTTCCTCGTTTGAGCACATCGGGCGCGGTGACAAAAAAACGTGACCGTTCATAGCCTCGGGCAAGTTGCTGCCAGGCCTGCTCGGACGCGCTGGTGCGCGATGAGCCCCTGTCCACGGTCATTTGGCCCTCCTTGAAGTAATTGTCCCTGCCGCTGAGAGCAGATGTGGGTGCCCGCGGCATATTAACCGCGCCGGCGTCGATGATGCACGATATTTTTCTCCCGCCTACCCCTAAAGTGTACATGACTTCACCAGGGGCGCGGCCGTGCCTCTGGCGGGGATTTCGCTACAATAGCGTCCCGACTTTTATTCGGAGAGAAAAATGATCAAGAGAATTGTGGTGGCGGCTGGTGTGTTGGCGCTTGGTTTTCTGGCGGGGTGCAAGTGCCAGGGGGTGGCGCAGTATCGGATAGGGGCGGATGCGGCGGCGGGGGTGCAGGGTGATGTGACGCAGGTGGGGACGCTATTGGAGCAGTTTGGGAAGGATCACAAGCTGACGAGCCGGAAGCCTTTGGACGCGGCGAATTTTCTGGAGTATTACGATCTGGATCATGATGGGAAGATTTCCGTGGCGAAGAGCGCCAACGACATCACGATCAAGTTGAATTATTACAATCCGGGGTGCACGGCGGGGACGGCGTCGAAGTTTTTTACGGTGCGGGATGATTTGACGGGGCGGTTGAAGAAGGATTTCGGGAATCGGCTGGAGGTTTTGCAGTCGACGAAGATGATTCCGCTGGGGTCGGGCGGGTCGTGAAACACGAAGGGCACTAAGGACACGAAGGACCACGAAGCCGTTGCCACAGAGGCGGCACAGAGACACAGAGGACGACGGAGGGGATTTGATTTGTTTTTGCAAGTGGGGGGCGAGTTGGGCGTTCATCTTTTGTTATTTGAGGAGACATTGATGAAGTCGTTTTTTGTGGCTGCGGTTTTGAGTTTGGCGGTGGCGGGGCCGGTGGTGGGGGCGGATAGAGCTTGGATGGATAAGTCTTTGCCTGCGGAGAAGCGGGCGGCGTTGTTGATTAAGGAGATGACGCTGGAGGAGAAGATTTCGCAGATTCATATGATGGATGGGGGCGGGCATCCGCGGGCGGTGGTGGGGATTGAGCGGCTGGGGATTCCGATGTTTCGGATTACCAATGGGCCGGCGGGTGCGGGGCCTGGGGATGCGCGGCCTACGCAGCCGGCGACGGCGCTGCCTGCGGCGATTGGGCTGGCGGCGTCGTGGGATCCGGAGTTGGCGGCGGCGTGGGGGCATGTGGCGGGGGCGGAAGTGAAGATGCGCGGGGAGCATCTGATCGAGGGGCCGGGGTTGAATATTACGCGGGTGCCGCAGAATGGGCGGAATTTCGAATATTTTGGCGAGGATCCGTGGTTGTCGGGGCGGATCGGGATCGCGGAGGTGAAGGCGATCCAGGCGGAAGGGGTGATCGCGGAGATCAAACACTACGCGTGCAACAACCAGGAATCGAACCGCAAGACGGTCAATGAGATTGTCGATGAGCGCACGCTGCGGGAGATTTATCTGCCGGCGTTTGAGGCGGTGGTGAAGGAGGCGAATGCGGGGGCGGTGATGGCGGCGTATCCGGCGGTGAATGGGCATTTTTGTTCGGAGAATCCGCATCTTCTGGATGATATTTTGCGGAAGGACTGGGGATTCACGGGGTTTGTGCAGTCGGACTATACGGGGACGAAAAACGCGACGCCGGCGGCCAAGGCGGGGCTGGATCTGTCGATGAAGGCGGATGTATATAACCAGGGGATCAAGGATGCGCTGGCCAAGGGCGAGGTGAAGGAAGCGGACATCGACCAGATGCTGATGCGGCGGTACACGAAGGTGTTTGCGTTTGGGATGATGGATGAGGTGCGGACGCCGGTGAAGATTCCGGCGGAGAAAAACGGGGCGATATCGCGGGAGATCGCGCAGCAGTGCGTGGTGCTGTTGAAGAATGAAAAAGGGATTTTGCCTTTGGATGCGGGGAAGGTGAAGTCGGTGGCGTTGATTGGGCCTTATGCGGGGGCAGCGCACACGGGCGGGGGCGGGTCGTCGGCGGTGGAGGCGTTGTATAAGGTATCGCCGGAGGCGGGATTGAAGCAGCACGTTGGGAACGTGAACTACGTGGATGGCAAGGATGCGGCAGCCGCGGCGGCGGCGGCGAAAGGGGCGGATGTGGCGATCGTGATGATCGGGACCAAGGATTCGGAGGGACGGGACCGGCAGAATTTGAGCCTGCCGAATAACCAGGATGCGCTGGTCGCGGCTGTGGCGGCGGCCAATCCCAATACGGTGGTGGTGCTGAAGACCGGCGGGCCGGTGCTGATGCCTTGGGTCGGTTCGGTGCCGGGGCTGGTGGAGGCGTGGTATCCGGGTGAAGAGGATGGGAACGTGGTGGCGGATGTGCTGTTTGGGAAGGTGAATCCTTCGGGCAAGCTGCCGATGACATTTCCGGTGCACGAGAAAGACACGCCTGCGAACACGCCGGAGCAGTGGCCGGGCGTGGGGCAGGATGCCAAGGGTGTGGGCGGGACGGCGACTTATTCGGAGAAATTGCTGGTGGGATATCGGTGGTACGATCAGACGGGGACGAAGCCTTTGTTTCCGTTTGGTTATGGGCTTTCCTATACGACGTTTGCGTTGTCGAACATTTCGACGGCCACGATGGCGATGGCGGCGCTTCCCGGCGAAACCCGCATGGCGGTGTCGGTGGAAGTGAAGAACACCGGATCGCGCGACGGCAGCGAGGTGGTGCAGGTGTACGTGGCGGCGCCGGCGGCGGCGGGGGAGCCGCCCAAACAGTTGAAGGGGTTTGCCAAGGTGGCGTTGAAGGCTGGGGAGACGAAGCAGGTGGAGATTGCGTTGGATCCGCGGGCGTTTTCGGTGTGGAGCGTGGAGAAGAACCAGTGGGTGGTTTTTCCGGGAACGCACACGGTGCTGGTGGGGACGTCGAGCGTGGAGTTGCCTTTGAAGGCGACGGTGAATGTGAAGTGACGGGGCTTGGAGCTGTTGGAGGTTCGCCTTTTTGCCACCAAGGCACCAAGACACCAAGAAAGAAGAATGTTTTGACGCGTTCAATGAAAAAGCCGCCCGGTGTGAGCCGGGCGGCTTTTGCTTTTTGCGTGTTGTGTTTGAATCAGGCTTTGCGGCGGCGGAATGCCAGGGCGGTGAAGCCTGCTGCGAGGAGGCCGAGGCTGGCGGGTTCGGGGACGCCGGAGCCGGCGGCGAGGTCTGGGACCCAGACGGTGTGGAGTTCAGATTGCGGGCCGACGGTGTTGTGGGTGCGATCGGCGGCGTTGTTGAGTTGGAAGGTGTGGCCGGTGGAGGTGGTGTCGGCGGAGAAGGTGACATCGCCGACGAAGGGGTCGCCGCTGTAGGTGAGCGTGAGGTTGAGGACGCCCGGGTCATCGGTGGGGATGACGCTGGGGGTTTGTCCCAGGAGTGCCTGGGTGGCGGACCAGCCGGCGGGTGCGACGATGTTGGAGGCGGGGCCGAAGTCGTAAATGGTCATGAAATCGCCGGACTCAAAGTGCTGTACGCTGTGGCTGGTGTTCAGCGTGTAGGTGAAGGTTTGTCCGGAGACGTTGGATGTGAAAGAGGAATCGAATCCGGCCCGCGCGACTTGCGTGCCGCCGGCGGCGAGGATCAGGCCCAGAACCAAAGCTGTGTACTTCATCAAAAGACTCCTGAAGAAAAACGACACGCGGCGTCCGCAGAAATTTCTGCAGCACCGCACAAGCGAAAACGGGCGCGACAAAGCGACCAGTTTTCGCGACAACTCAAGTTTTTTCAGGTGATCCGGCCGAGCCTGCCGGTAAATCCCTGCTCTCTCTACCTGCGACGCCTTGCGACATCGCGTTCGCGCCAGCCGTGCTTTGCGCGAGCACCCAAACATACACTGGATTTCGGTCGCGTCAATGCGATTGGAGCAATTGGCGGGAGATTCACCATCAGAGCAAAACCTGCTACGCACTTTCGCGGAGGCGCGTAGGGCGATTCCCTAGGATGCCTTCGAAAGGGCGTTTGCTCGTGGACGGGTTGTCCAGTACCTTACTGGGCTTGCGTCTGCTGCTGGCGGACAAATTTGCGCAAAATGGAAACGAGGTCACCATGGCGATGCCTTCCTTCAAGAGTGTTACGGTTCCCTCCAACGGCCAGCCCATCACGATGGGGGCGGGAAATAAGCTGAATGTGCCGGACAATCCGATCATTCCGTTTATTGAGGGGGATGGGACGGGGGTGGATATCTGGCGGGCTTCGGTGCGGGTGTTTGATGCGGCGGTGGCCAAGGTGTATGGGGGGAAACGAAAGGTTGCGTGGATGGAAGTGTATGCGGGGGAGAAGTCGTTCAATAAATTCAAGACGGGCACGCCGGAGGGGGATGCGAAGGCATGGCTGCCGGATGATACCGTGGATGCGTTCAAGGCGTTTCTTGTGGGGATCAAGGGCCCGCTCACCACGCCGGTGGGTGGTGGGATTCGGTCGTTGAACGTGGCGTTGCGGCAGCTTTTGGATTTGTATGTGTGTCTGCGGCCGGTGCGGTATTTCGCGGGTGTGCCGAGTCCCGTGAAGACGCCGGAGAAGGTGGACATGGTGATCTTCCGTGAGAACACGGAAGATATTTATGCGGGCATCGAGTACGCGGCGGGCACGCCCGAAGCGCAGAAGATCCTGGATTTCCTGGCGAAGGAATTTCCCAAGGAGTTCAAGAAGATCCGGTTCGGGACGGCGCAGGCCTCGAAGGACTGGCAGAGTTCACTGGAGAAAATTGGCGCCCCGCATCGCGATGTCGTGACGAACGTGGGCATCGGCATCAAGCCGGTGTCGTACCTGGGGACCGAGCGGCTGGTGCACTCGGCGATCGGCTACGCGATCAAGCACAAGCGCAAGAGCGTGACGCTGGTGCACAAGGGGAACATCATGAAGTTCACGGAGGGGTCGTTCCGCGACTGGGGTTACAAGGTGGCGAAGGAATTTTATGGGGCAGTGGAGATCGATGGCGGGCCCTGGTGCAGGATTCCCGAAGGGCGGCCGGGCGCGGGGTTGGTGATCAAGGATTCGATCGCGGATATTACGCTGCAGCAGGTGCTGACGCGGCCGGATGAATTCGATGTGATCGCGACGCTGAATTTGAATGGGGATTATTTGTCGGATGCGCTGGCGGCGCAGGTGGGCGGGATCGGGATTGCTCCTGGTGGGAACATTAATTACCTCTCCGGCCATGCGATTTTTGAGGCGACGCACGGGACTGCGCCCAAGTATGCCAATCAGGATGTGGTGAATCCGGGCTCCGTGATTCTTTCGGGCGTGATGATGCTGGAGCACCTGGGCTGGCAGGAGGCGGCGGATGCGATCGTCAAGGGCCTTGAGGCAGCGATCAACAACAAGACGGTCACCTACGACTTCGCGCGGCTCATGACGGGCGCCAAGAAGATCAAGTGCAGCGAGTTTGGTGATGAGATCATCAAGAACCTCGCCTAAGATTAGGATATGCGAAGTTAGAAAGAAGGCCTGACCATGGCAGATTTGAAAGAGAAGTCGATACTGATCGTGGATGATGATCCGGATGTCGTGACGGCGATCACGATGGCGCTGACGGACCAGGGGGCGAAGGTGTTTTCGGCGATCGACGGGTCGCAGGCGGTGGAGATTCACAACAAGGAGCAGCCGGATCTTGTTGTGCTGGACATGATGCTGCCGAAGCGCTCGGGGTTTCTGGTGCTGGAACATATTAAGAAGGGGAAGCCCAAGGGGGCGAAGCCGCGGATCATCATGATCACGGGGAATCTGGGGTCGCGGCATAAGACGTATGCGGAGACGCTGGGGGTGGATGATTACATCAATAAGCCTTTCCGCATGGATCGGTTGCTCGGCAGCATTGAGAAAATTCTGGTGGGTGGGGACGGCGAAGCGCAGAAATAAAGAAAGCCGGCGCTCGCGTGGTGGGCGCCGGCTTATTTTTTGCGCGGAGGGCGATGGGGGTTAGTGGACGGGTTTCAGGTCCAGTTCGAAGAGACTTAGGCCTTCGTCGCCGCTGACGGTGAGGGGTTGTTCGTTGCCGGGTTCGAGTTTGATTTGGCCGAGGGAAACATCCTCCATTCCTTTGGTGGCCTTGGTGTCGGCGGTGAGGGTTTGCTGGCCGAGTTTGATGGCGATTTTTTCCGGCCTGGTGGCGGAGTATTTGGCGGTGACTTCGAAAGTGGCGGGCTCGTTAACGCGGACGGGCCAGGAGAGATTGTTATCCGAGCCGAAGCCGGTGGCGTAGTAGCGGCCGGCTTTGCCGTCGCCGTAGGAGAACTTGCCTTTGGCTTTGGCGTCGAAGGCCAGCAGCTGGTTTTCGGCGATGTTGGTTGCCAGCAGGCGGCCTTTGCTGCCTTTCACCGGGCCGTCCATGGTCAAGGCGATGACGGTGTCCGTCGCGTCGGGCGCGTTTGAAGGCAGGGCCTCCACCAGCACATCCTTGTCATTGAGCCGCTTGGCCTGGGGAGCTGGCCGCAATGTGGTCGCTCCCGCCTCCAGTATTCGCGCTGCCTTCACCTCACCGGCCAATCCGCCCACGACCAGCTTGCCGTCGGTGGGCCACTGGAAGACGTGGAGGTAGAGGGTGTTGCCTTTGACGGTGGAGTCGCCCCAGGCCTGGCGGTCGAGGGGTGTGCGGGTGGTGCCGTGGATGGATTCGGCGTTGACATCCATCCACTTGCCGATGCCGGTGAGGATGCTGGTGGCGTTTTCGTCGATGGTGCCATCGCCTTTGGGGCCGATGTTCAGGAGCATGTTTCCGCCTTTGGCGGCGATCTTGGCGAGCAGGCGGATGCAGAACTCCGGGGTTTTGTAGTTGTTGTCGTACTTGCTGTAGCCGTAGGAGCTGTTGACGGTGGGGATGGCTTCCCAGTCGCCTTCGTTCTCGCGGACTTCGGCGGGGTTGTCGGCGGTGTCGACGTAATCGCCGAAGTTGCGGCCCATTCCGCGGGCGCCGCGGCCGTTGATCACGACATCGGGATCGGCGAGGCGGACGGCTTTTAAGATGCGGATCTGTTCGGAAGGCGGCAGCTTGCCGGAGGTGTCGAACCAGAAGATGTCGGGGTGGTATTTTTTAATCAGCTCCTGGAGCTGCGGGATGGCTTTTTCGTCGACGTACTTCTGGGCCTTGGCGACGAGCTCGGGGGCGTTGGGAGCGACGTCGTACCACATCTTATAGTTGTTGCCGTTGCCTTCCTTTTGGTCGAAGAGGTGGAGGTCGCCGCCGGGGTTTTTGTAGTCCCAGTCGTTGCCGGAGGCGTCGGGGTGTTCCCAGTCGAACGCGTGGGAGTAATAGAAGCCAAAGCGGATGCCGTTTTTCCTGCAGGCTTCCGAGAGCTCCATCATGGGGTCGCGCTTGAAGCTGGTGGCATCGCGGATGTTGTACTTGGTGACATCGGAGGGATACATCGCGAAGCCGTCGTGGTGCTTGGCGGTGATCACGAGGTACTTCATGCCGGCGCCTTTGATGAGTTTGACCCACTGGTCGGCATCGAATTTTTCGGGGTTGAAGGGGGCGACGACTTTTTCGAGGTACTCCTGGCGCGGGATTTTCAGTTGCCGCATGATGTGTTCGGAGTAGGAGCCGCCTTTCTTGCCGTTGTATTCACCGCCGAGTGCGGAGTAGACGCCCCAGTGGATGAAGCAGCCGAAGCGGGCTTCGCGGAACCATTGGAGGCGCTGGTCGCGGGTTTTCAGGGCGTTGCCGTACCAGCCGGAGTCGGCGTCTTTGACGGCGGCTTCATCGCGCTGACGGGCGTAGTCGGGGATGGATTGCTGTGGCTGTGGGGCGGCGGCGAGCGAGAAGGCGACGGCCGCGAGGGCGGCGAGCGTGAGAAGTGAACGAGTACGCATGGATTTCCTCCGCAACAGTGGGGGGGGTGAACAGATGGTAGTGATAACCGAAGAACGCGGGAGGGTGAATGGGGATTGCGTAATCTTTTTGGACGATGGGGGGGCGATCGCCACAGATTTCGCAGATTTGCACAGATTTCTTGCTTAGTAGTACCGCTTTCAAGCGGAGTATCGTAGTTCCGCTTTCAAGCGGTTTTCGCGCGAAAGGAGCGTCCGAGTCGACACGGCGTTGAGCGCGGCTGGTCGCGGAGAATCGGAGAACGTGGAGGCTCGCGGAGGAGAAACGAAGCTTGTCCGCTTGTCCCTTTTATTCCTCCCGAGGAGCCCAAGGTGAGACATTGGCAAGAACGGCGAGTTCCGTTTATGTTCCCTAGTCCACTAGCGATTCACGAACTAGCCCGATTAATGGGCCAACGTCCCCTCGAATGCAGGAAGAATCGGCCAAATGGCAACGGCAGACCAATGGCTCGCAAGGCTCACACGGCTGCATGTGCATAGGGGCCGTGATGGACCGGCACCTCATAAGCCGCTTTTGCTGCTGGTTCTCATGGATTTGGCAGATGAAGGAAAACTGCCACAGAGCACATTACCCCTCACTCCGGAGTTGGCATTTCGGTTCGCAACGTATTGGGCCATCGTAGCACATCGTCGACACCAGCGACCCGATGTGCGGCTGCCATTCCACCACCTCGGCTATGACGGACTTTGGTCCGCGGTGCAAACGGATGGAGCGCCGTCACCATCTCCCGCCCAAACTCGCTACGCTGTGCTGACCGACGATTTTCAGGCAGCAATGCGTCAGGCATCGTGGAGGTCCAAGGCGCGGCGCATCCTGATCGCAACATATTTTGAACGTGCGGAACGTGTCGCACTCTACACCGCGACCGGTATTCCTGTCCCTACCGACGACGAAATTCTACAGGACCAATCGTTCCGCGCCGTTGAAGAAGCGAAAAAACAGGGCCGCGAAGCCAGATTTCGTCTGAAAGTGGTCGTTGCCTACCAGTACTCTTGCGCGCTTACGGGCCTAAGGCTGACTACCATCACCGCTGGCAGCGTTGTAGAAGCCGCACACATTCACCAGTTCGCCAATTCGCGGAACAACGAACCACAGAACGGAATCGCGTTATGCAGGAACGCACATTGGTCATTTGATCAGGGGCTCTGGGCTGTCACAGACGACTACCGCGTAATCGTCGGGATTGATCGATTTGACGAGTCATCCCCCGACGGCAAGGCGCTTGCTTCTTACCACGGTCAGAAACTTCGATTACCACCGGACCCACGCGCCCATCCAAACCCAATCCACCTGGCGTGGCATCGAAAAAGACACGGCTACAGTTGACCACCAAAGCCAACACGTCCTCTGCACTCAATCGAACCCGCCCAGGCGCTTTCGTAGGCGTTCCATGACCGCCTCGGCGTCGTCGTGCGCCCGGGCCGAATTGCGCCTCGACGGTTCTGAGGGCTGCGGCCCATGCACCGCAAAGCGCGCAATCGCCTCCCGGCTGGTAAACCTTCTGCCGCCGAGTTTAATGGAATCAAGCATTCCGCTCGAGATCCATCGGTAGAGCGTAGCCCTGCCAACAGGAACAATCTTCTGCAAATCCGACATTGTTATCAGCGATTCTTTTGTAACGTCGATCATTGCGCCTCACCCCAAAACCTCCATAATCTCGGCTGCCCGCTTCTCATTCTTTTCCGCATAGATCTCAGTCGTTTTCGCATGCGCGTGTCCAAGAACAACCTGCGCAGCATCCAGACCGTAGACATCGCGAACCTTCGTTCCGCAACTGTGCCGCAATTGGTTTGGACTCCAAGAATGCGCGCGTCTCCATGCTCCAACCTCAAACCTCTGCTGCGGTGAGAGTCGAGCCTTCCACTCCGCTGGAGTTTCAAGCCGAGGTGCGCGCTTTCTGCCGCGGCAAGGCCTCACGATTTTCGGAGCCAAGCGCTCTGGGAGCGGCCAAGCACGGTGACAGGCGCAGCTAATGGCTCGCCCATATGCTGCAGTGATCCAGTATGCACCAGCCTTCCTTTTCGGAGATCGGACAACATGTGTACCTGGAGAATTGCCGCAGCTTAGAGGCGTCTTTCGCTGGTCGCGTCTTTCCTTGAAGCGCAGTGCGACGACATCCACCGGCGAAAAAATTGCATCTTGCGGCTCCCGAAATCGGTACTTTTCAAGGATCGCTCGCGCAGCCGGACCTAAGAAAACGACACGCTCATGGTCGTGGCACATCGTTTTATGTGTTCTTGGGCGGTACGTCCATGGGGTCTTTTGGCAGTTGATTTCTGCCCATCTAACCCGACAAACCTCCGAGGGTCTCATTCCTGACAACCACTGGAGGCGCACCATATCAGCCAGCGGCCCGGGTAGAAATGGCAGGGTCGCCGCAATCGTCTCGTCCGTCACGGGCCGTACCCTGACCGACTCAGGCGCGGAGGTCCTGCCGTATTTAAGCCCGGGAAGCGCCGTCAACGCATGAAAAACTTGCGGTTCGATGAGTTCCTCGGAGACGGCCCATTTAAACGCCCTTCGGATTATGCTGGTCCGGGCATTGCATTGCCTTCTGCAAAGGCCACGATTCACGAACTCCTCTCGGACGCGCGCCAATTTCTTCGGGCCGAACTCCCGCACCGGCAGCATGCCAAATAACTGCAAAAGAGGTTTAACACAGGAGACAATGGACCCAAAAGTTTTGCTCGCGTCGTTGCCAAATCTGTAATACGGCTCAGCGTAGTTCAGATAAGCCTCAACCATCATGCCGATCGTGTAATCATCCTTCGAGACGTCCGAAAGGATTGAACTTGACGCCTTACCGCAGCGGGCGAGGTGCCACTTGCCAATGATCTCGTCGTATCGCTTTTTACTTTCTTCCGATCCATAACGCCCAAGGTAGATTGTCCGCCCGTTGATCCGGACAAACGCGAGATTCCGCAGCTTATGGAGGCAATAGCTCGGAGCGCGAAACACCTTAACACCGTTTCGTTTCTACCCACTAATAATGATTCAGGATCTCTCCTGAACAACCCATTTCGTGATTCTACAATCGGACGGTTGGAGAATAAAAGGGCGAGAACAAAAGGAGACAGGAATGAGATAGGAATCGTTTCCCAACCCCGGCTCACCCCCTCCCCCATCAGCCGCTGTTTGACGTTTTGCCTCCTGCGCCGTTCTCTCTCTATCTCGCTTGATCTCCCTACCCCACGGCCATTTTCCCTGCCGCTCGGGCATTTTCCCTGCCTCAAAAACATCTTCCCCGCCGCCCGGCGGTCGTCCGCATCCCGCGGAGAACATCCGAGGACTGCGGACAATTTCCCTGCCGTGCGGAGGATATCCCTGCCATGCGGAAATTCTCCCGGCGATGCGGGCGCGATCCGGGCTTTGCGGCTGTCGTACGAGCTCTGCGGAAAATGTCCGAGCTTCGCGGAAGTTCCCCGTGCGGCAATTCCTCCGCGCCCTTTGCCCGGAGGATGCGTTTTATCTGACGTGGCGGAATTTGCGCAGGGGAGAAGAGGGGAGTAGGCTGAAAACTCCTAAACCGCGCGGCCCCTTCCGCCGATTTCTTCTCGGACGATTTCCCTTCTCGGACTTTTTCTTCAGAGAGGCTTTTATGGCGATGCTCCCCCGCAGGGATAATGAACTCCTGGCGTTTTCGTTGAACCTGGCGACCTTGATCTCGGCGACGCCCGGCGCGTATGGCCTCTCCCCCGCGCAGGCGGCAGCCTACTTGGCCGTTCACACCGCCTACGCGACAGCGCTTGCCGCGTGCGATCCGGCGATCCGCAATAAGACTTCCACCGCCGCCAAAAACGCCGCCCGCGCCGCCCTTGAACGGGCCGCGCGCCAGACCGCCGCCACGATCGATGGCACGCCCGCCGTGACCGACGCCCAGAAAATCCAGCTGGGCCTGCTGGTTCGCCGCTCGCCCCAGGTCATTCCCGCGCCCACCACGAGCCCCGGCCTGGAAATCCTCTCGCAGGATGGATGGACGGTGAGCATTCGCCTGCGCGATAAAGAGTCCCTCGAAAAACGCGGCAAGCCCGCGGGCGTGGCCGGGGCGTCGGTCTTCTCCTTCGTCGGCGACACCCCGCCTTCGAACTTGGTTGAATGGAATTTCCAAGGCAACATCGGCAGGACGACCATGGATATCACGTTCCCAAGCAGCCTGCCGCCGGGCACCAAAGTCTGGATCACCGCGTTCTGGTTCAATGGGCGCAAGCAGGCGGGGCCGAATTGTGCGCCGGAGAGCGCCAATTTGCCGGGTGGGTCGGTGTCGCAGAGCGTGTGAGTATGCGACGGGTTAAATAAGTTAATTGGGTTAATTGAGTTAATTGGGACTCGGCGGCGCGCACTCCCATTTAACTCAATTAACCTAATTAACCCAATTAACTTCCGCCAAGCGGAATCCTCAATGCCAGCGCCGAGTTCTTGGAGCCGAAAGCGATGCAGTTGCAGAGGGCGTAGGCTGTGCCGTCGCGGGGTTTTAGCGCGCGGGCTTCGCTTGGCGTGTAGTCGAGGTCGCAGGCGGGGTCGGGTTCGCGGAGGTTGATGGTGGGGTGGATGAAGTTTTCGCGCAGCGAGAGGATGGTGGCGGCGATGCCGGCTGCGCCGCAGGCGCCTTGCGGGTGGCCGATCATGGATTTGGTGCTGGACATGGGGATTTTTCTGGCGGCGGTGGTGAGGGCTTTGTGGAGGGCGAGGGTTTCCAGGGTGTCGTTGAGTTGGGTGGAGGTGCCGTGGAGGTTGATGTAGTCGAGCTGGTCGGGGTTGATGCGGGCTTGAGCGAGGGCTTCGGTGATGGCGCGGGCGGATTCGGTGGCATCCGGTGCGGGCTGGACGCGGTGGTAGGCATCGCAGGTGGAGGCGTAGCCGATCAGCTCGGCGAGGATGGTGGCTTTGCGGGCGCGGGCGTGGTCGGCATCTTCGAGGATGAACATCCAGGCGCCTTCGCCTAAGACGAAGCCGTCGCGGTCTAGAGAGAAGGGGCGGCTCATGAGGGCCGGCGGGTCCGCGTTGGCGGCGAGGATGCGCATCAATTCAAAGCCGCGCAAAATGCCTTCGGCGATGGGGGCGTCGCTGCCGCCCACGAGGAAGACGGGGCAGGTGCCCATTTTGATGTGCATGGCGGCGTAGCCCAGGGCGTCGGTTGAAGAAGTGCAGCCGGTGGAGATGCAGTGCGACGGGCCGCGGAGGCCGAAGTTGATCGAGAGCTCGGAAGAGAGATTGCCGTGGGTGCCGGAGGTGATGGTGAAAGGCGAGTAGCCGCGCTGGCCGGTGAAGTAGAGTTTGTATTGCGACTCGACGAACGCGAGGCCGCCGCCGCCGGAGCCTAACAGCGTGCCGATGGAGGCGCCCGGCACGGTGGTGTCGACGACGATGTCGGCGGTGCGGAAGGCTTCTTTCGCGGCGGCCATGGCGAGGTGGACGGGGCGCGGCGTCCTGCGGGCATCCTGCAGGGAGACGTGGTCGAGGGGGTCGAAGTTTTCGACGGTGGCGGCGAAATGGGTTTGGAGTTTCGCGGTGTCGAAAGGGAGCGGGTGAATTCCGGAGCGGCCTTGGCGTAGGGCGGCGGTGAAGGCGGAGTTGCCGATGCCGTTGGGGGAGACCACGCCGATGCCGGTGATCACGGGCGGCTTGTGCGAAGGTGAAAACGGCATTTGTGCTCCACAGACAAGAGACTGATCTTAGTCATGTGGGAGGATGGAGGGAAATTATTCCCGGAAATTGGTGAAATCGCTTTTCGGGGTTTCTTTTTGAACCACCAAGACACCAAGAGCGGCGCGCGACTTGGAAGCGGCCTTCTGTAATCCTCTCTTTATAAATTTTCTTTTGAAGTGATTTTTGGGGAGGAACGGGCGGAGTGTGACAACCTCTTGGTGTCTTGGTGGTTCAATCGGTTATGCAGCTGCGTGTTCCTGTTGTCTTGGGGCGCCCGGGGCGGCGATTTGGGCGGAGCCTTTGCTGTCGAATTTGACGGCGACGCGTTTGGAGACGCCTTGCTCCTGCATGGTCACGCCGTAGAGGGTGTTGGCGACGCTCATCGTGCGCTTGTTGTGGGTGATGACGATGAACTGGGAGTACTGGAGGAAGTCCTGGATGATGGCGGCGAAGCGGGTGGTGTTGGCTTCATCGAGGGCGGCATCGACTTCGTCGAGGATGCAGAAGGGGGAAGGTTTGGATTTGAAGATGGACATGACCAGCGCGACGGCGGTCATGGTTTTTTCGCCGCCGGAGAGCAGCGACATGGATTGCGGTTCTTTGCCGGGCGGGCGGGCCATGATTTCGATGCCGGACTCGAGGATGTCGTCGGGGTTTTCGAGGATAAGGTCGGCTTTGCCGCCGCCGAAGAGACGGCGGAACATGTCCTGGAATTCCGCGCGGATGGCGGCGAAGGCTTCGGCGAAGCGCTGGCGGGAGTCTTCGTTGATTTTTGTGATCAACTCTTCGAGCTGCCGCTTGGCGTCGACGATGTCGGCGAGCTGTGCGGTGAGCGAGGACTGGCGTTCTTCCAGTTGCGATTGTTCGAGGATGGCGTCGAGGTTGACGTTGCCGAGGCGGGAGATTTTGCCTTTGAGATCGTTGATCTCGGCGGCGACGGCGTCCCAGTCCATGCTTTGGGGCTGGTAGTTGCTGTAGGCCTCGTGCAGGTTGATCTGGAGTTCTTCCATTGTGTGTTCGATGAGGGTTTCGATGCGGACGGAGAGCTCGTTTTTGGCGAGCGACAGCTCGTGCTCGCGGCGGGAGTGCTGTTCGATCTGTTCCTGGACGGAGTCGAGGCCGGAGTTGATGGCGGTGAACTCGTTGCGGAGGGTGGCGACGTGGTCGGTGGCGGTGGCGAGGGCGGCTTGGGCGCTGGTGATTTTTTCGGCGAGGGAGGCGAGGGTTTCCTGGGTCTGGGCGATGGTGGCCTGGGCATCGCCGATTTTGGCCTGGACGGATTCGACTTCGCCGGCGAGGCGTTGGGATTCGAGCTGGGCCTGGTTGACCGCCTGGCGTGCGGTGGCGAGTTCGCGCGAGACGCCGCTTCTCTGTTCCTGGACCTGGCCCATGGCGACGCGGGCGCGGGTGGCGGCTTCGGCGAGCTCGTTGACTTCGTGCTGTCGGACGATGAGCTGGCTGCCGATTTCGTGGACGATGGCTTCGACTTTCTTTTGCTCTTCTTCGAAGGCGGCGGTTTTTTGTTCGGCTTCAGCCTGGCGAGCTGCGGCGGAGGCGATCTGGCGATCGATGGAGTCGATTTCGCCGGTGATCAGCGGGGCTTCGGCGGTGGTGCGCTGGAGCTGCGAGCTGGCCTGCTGCAGCTGGGCGTTGACTTCCGCGCGTTGTGAGTCGGTTTGATAGAGCTGCTGGCGGAGTTCCTGCTGTTTGGCGTCAAGTTCGCGCGAGGTCTGGTCGCAGTGGGAGATGCTAAGGGTGAGGTCGTTGACTTCGCCTTCGATTTGAGCGAGGTCGTGTTCGAGTTTTGCGACTTCAGCGCGGCGTGTGATGATGCCGCCTTTCTTGGAGACGTCGCCGAGTGTGAGGGCGCGGTTGGCCCCCCCCCAAGACGCGACGTCGACGACTTCGCCGGCTTTGGTGACGAAGCGGTAGTCGCGCGGGGCGAGTTCGGCGAGTTCGAGGGCGTCGGCGAGGTTTTCGACGATGACCGTGCGGCCGAGCAGTTGGTGGGCGAGCAGCGAGTTTTCGGGATCGCATTTCACGAGATCAATCGCCGGCGTGACGGTTTTGCCGTGGCGCGACCAGTCGTAGCCGTCGGTGTAGGCGAGCATTTTGTCGGTGGGGAGGACCGTGACGCGGCCGGCGAGTTTTTGCCAGAGTTCGCGATCGGCGACGAGGGCCGCGGAGTCGGAGACGATGACCGCGTTCTGCAGGTCCCCCAGTGCTGCTTCGATGACGAGGGCGTTTTCGAGATCGGTGGAGACGGTGTCGGCGACAATGCCCTGGACGTAGGCGAGTTTGGCGGCGTCGCGTTGTTTGAGGAGGTCGCGGACGACTTGGGAGACGCCTTCGCGTTTGTTCTGGAGGTCGGTGAGGACGGCCTGGCGGCTTTTGAGTGCCGAGCGATGTTCGCGGGCGCGGGCGAGTTCCTGGGAGATGGCGGCCATCTTCTGGTTGTTGGATTGCTGCATCTCGCGGACTTTGGCGGCCTGTTCGGAGAGGGAGGCGGATTGGGTGGCGAGCTCGTTTTTGCGGGAGTCGAGCTGGGCGACTTTGGTTTTGAGGTCGGCGATTTGAGTATCGATTTCGGTTTTGCGGGTGGCGAGGCGGGTTTTCTGGTTGGTGAGGTTTTCCTGGTTGATCTTCAGGCCGTTAATGTCGTTGTGGAGGCGGGCGATCTGCCGCATCAAGTCGATCATTTTGGATTTGTGTTCGTCGACGCTGCGGTTGAGGCCGGCGATGGCTTTGGAGGCTTGCTCCTGTTGGAGCGATGCGTCGGCGACTTCGGCTTCGTGCTCGCGGAGCTTCTGGTCGATCTCGGCGAGCTGGGCTTCGTGGCGTTTGACTTCTTCCTGGCGGGCGGAGAGGCGATCGGCCATTTCGGCCTGGCGCGAGATCAGCAATTCGCGCTGCTGGTTGAATTGTTCGATCTGCTGGGCGGCAAATTCGCCCCGCTGCTTGGCGGAGGCTTGTTCGTTTTGGGCGGCGAGGAGTTCGCGCTCGGATTTGCGGGCGAGTTCCTGCGCGGCTTCGAGCTCGAGCTGCAGCTCGGATTGGCGAGTGCGCTTGGATTCCATCTCGCGGCGGACGGCGGCGAGGTTGTCGATGACATCATTTAACTGTTCGGAGATGGCGACGACCTTCTTATGAAGGCCATCGTATTCCTGCATGACGTAGGAGGAGCGCAGTTCTTTCAGGCGGACGGAATATTCCTGGTAGCTGCGGGCGCGGCCGGCCTGGACTTTGACGCTGCGGAGTTGTTTTTCGACTTCATCGAGGACGAGCTGCGACTGGGCGAGGTTCTGGTCGGTTTTTTCCAGCTTGCGGATGGCTTCTTTTTTCCGCTGTTTGAAGCGGGAGATGCCGGCGGCTTCTTCGAAGATTTCGCGGCGGTCGTAGGAGTTGGAGTCGAGGAGGGCGGCGACGCGGCCTTGCTCGATGAGGGAGTAGGCATCGACGCCCACGCCGGTGTCGAGGAAGAGCTCGCGGATGTCTTTCAGTCGCGCGACCTGGTTGTTGATGAGGTATTCGGAAGTCGCGTCGCGGTAGAGACGGCGGGTGACTTTGATGGTGTCGGTGTCCATGGGGAGACGGCGATCTTCGTTGGTGAAGGTGAGTGAGACCTCGGCCATGCCCATGGGTTTGCGGTTGCCCGAGCCGTTGAAGATGACATCGAGCATGGCATCGCCGCGAAGGGATTTGGCGGACATTTCGCCGAGGACCCATTTGACGGCGTCGACGACGTTGGATTTGCCGCAGCCGTTGGGGCCGACGATGGAGGTGATGCCATCGTCGAAGACGAATTCGGTGTAATCGGCGAAGGATTTGAAACCGGAGAGTTCTAGGCGGGCGAGTTTCACTGCGTTTGACCTCCTGTCGGGGGGCGGCTGGGGTGAGGGGCTCAGGTGAGCTTTCGCGCCTCCATCCGCTACCATCCATGGAACGGGTGAGACGATACCATACAACCCGTGGTGGGTACAACGAAAATTGTGGTGATCCTGACTGGGACTTATCGGACGGTTTTGGGCGTGGGCGTGAAAAATGAATGGTAGAGGAGGGGATAACGGGAAGTGGGGTGAAGGGGTTCCAAACGGATGGGGCGAGCTCGCTTCAAAATCGGGGGTATAGTGTCAATATGAGCGTGGCCTTTGAAGATTACCTGAAGGAACTGGACGATCCCGCATTGCAGGGCAGACGGGATGCGAATGGCGTCGATATTTCGTTACTGGAGGAGGCACTTGCGCTCGATGTCACCACGCGCCTGCGAATGATGGACCGATACGCCCGCTTGTTGGTGGATTTGATTGGGGATGCCAAGCGTGTCGACGGGGTGGCGGTCTTGCGGCCTATGCGGAAGGTGCTGGAGGATTTTGCGCGGGCTTGTGAGGCGGGGGATCGGGAGAGGATTCGGATGCTCAAGCGGGCGGCGGAGGAGTTGTTGGCGCGGGAAGGGTGTTGAGCGTTCTTTCCGCCGAATATCGATCAGTCATTTCACAGCCTGATGAAACCACGGAGGGCACGGAGGACACGGAGCCTGGAACTTTGTTTTTTTTGTGCTCTCCGTGAGCTCCGTGGTTTGAGTGTCTTCTATTGGCGATTTCGTTTAGGGCCGCGGCGGACTTTTTTTTGTTGGGGGGTCATGGGTTTGCGGTCGGGGGGGTCGGTGTTGATGGGGTTGGCGAGGCGTTGGGAGATGCTGGCGGTGATGGTGTCGGCGAGGTCGCCTTGGGCGTCGCGGGCGGTTTCGATGGCGGTGCTGCCTTCGGATTCGAGCTTGGATTTCAGCTTGCGGATTTTGTCGCGGATGTCGGCAGCGCGTTCGAATTCCAGGTTGTTGGCGGCGGCGAGCATTTCTTCTTCGAGGCTCTTTAAGGTTTCGTTGACGTCGTAGAGTTCTTCGGATTGGGCGACCATTTCTCTCGCGATGCGGCGGGCTTTCAGTTCCACATCGATGCCGTGGCGGATGGCTTTGACGATGGTGGCGGGGGTGATGTTGTGTTCTTTGTTGAAGGCTTCCTGGATGCCGCGGCGGCGGTTGGTTTCGTCGATGGCGCGTTGCATGCTGGGAGTGATGGCGTCGGCGTAGAGGTAGACCTGGGCGCCGACGTTGCGGGCGCAGCGGCCGATCATCTGGATGAGCGAGGTTTCCGAGCGGAGGAAGCCTTGCTTGTCGGCGTCGAGGATGGCGACCATGGAGACTTCGGGCAGGTCGAGGCCCTCGCGGAGGAGGTTGACGCCGATGAGGCAGTCGAAGGAGCCTTCGCGGAGTTCGCGGAGGATTTCGACGCGGTCGAAGGTCTGGATTTCGGAGTGCAGATACTTACAGCGGAGGCCGGCTTCGCCCATGTAGTGGGCCAAATCTTCGGCGAGGCGTTTGGTGAGCGTGGTGACGAGGGTGCGCTCACCCTTGTCGCTGCGTTTTTTGGTTTCGGCGACGAGATCCGCGACTTGTCCGGTGGCGGGGCGGACTTCGATCTGCGGATCGACCAGGCCGGTGGGGCGGATAATCTGCTCGACGACTTCGCCGCCGGTGAGGGAGAGTTCAAACTTGCCTGGTGTGGCGGAGACGAACAGGACCTGGTTCCACATTTTCTGGAATTCTTCGAAGCGCATGGGGCGGTTGTCGAGGGCGCTGGGAAGTCGGAAGCCGTGATCGACGAGCACTTCCTTGCGATGGCGGTCGGCGGAGTGCATGGCCTGGATCTGCGGGATGGTCACGTGGGATTCGTCGATGATCAGCAGGTAATCCTTGGGGAAGTAGTCGACGAGGGTGTTGGGCTTGGAGCCCGGCGCGGTGCCGGCGAGGTGGCGGGAATAATTTTCGATGCCGGCGCAGGTGCCGGTTTCCTGGAGCATTTCAATGTCGTATTTCGTACGGGCGAGGAGGCGTTGGGCTTCGAGAAGCTTGCCTTGCATGCGGAGTTCTTTGACGCGCTGGTCGAGTTCTGCGCGGATGTCGCGCAGGGCGCGGGTGAGGTTGTTTTCATCGGTGACGTAATGTTTGGCGGGGTAGATGAAGATCTGGGCTTCTTCGGTGAGCAACTCGCCGGAGGTGGGGTTGATGTGGTAGATGTTCTCGACTTCATCGCCGAAGAACTCCACGCGGTAGGCGGTGGTTTCGTAGGCGGGGAACACTTCGACGACATCGCCGCGGACGCGGAAGGTGCCGCGCTTGAATTCGATGTCGTTGCGGTCGTATTGGAGGTCGACGAGGGAGTGGAGGAGGCCGTCTCTGCCGCCTTCGTGGGCGATGCCTTTGGTGATGGAGAGGACTTTCTTTTTGTATTCTTCCGGTGAGCCTAAGCCGAAGATGCAGGAGACGGAGGCGACGACGGCGACATCGCGGCGGGACATCAAGCTGGTGGTGGTGGCGAGGCGCAGGCGGTCGAGGTCATCGTTGCGGGCGGCATCTTTTTCGATGTAGATGTCGCGCTGGGGAATGTAGGCTTCGGGCTGGTAGTAGTCGTAGTAGGAGACGAAGTAGGTGACGGCGTTGTGGGGGAAGACTTCTTTGAATTCTTCGTAAAGCTGAGCTGCCAACGTTTTGTTGTGGGAGATGATGAGCACCGGTCGCCCCCCCCCATTTCCGAGGCGGGCGGCGACGTTGGCCATGGTGAAGGTTTTGCCGGAGCCGGTCACTCCCATGAGGATTTGGTGTTTTTTGCCCTCTTCAAAGCCGCGGACGATGGTATCGATGGCTTGAGGCTGGTCGCCGGTGGGTTTGTAGGGGGATTCGATGGTGAAGGGGCGGTTGAACATTTTTTCGTAGGGCTCCGGGTGTAAGTTGAGGAGCATTATAGGAGGGCAGGAGTGAAGAGGGGAGATTGTCTCAGGGGTTGAGTATGCCAAAAAGCTGACTTTGCCATTGCGCGCGCCCCCTTGGCATACTCAGCATTGTTTATTGGTTTGCGACACAGGGGAGGCATCAGGCATCAGGGACTAGGCACTAGGAGCGTTTTCTTTGGCGGAGGGGGAGGATAGTAAGCGCCGGGCGGCGCAGGAAATGCGTTTACACGCTTGGTAATACTGGAAACGGGGTTTTGACGTTGCGCGGAGAGTCTCGGGAGTTGTCCCGCGAGTCTCGGGACAACTTCCGCGAGTCTCGGGACAACTTCCGCAAGTCGCGGAACAACTCCCGAGGATGTCGGGACAACTTCCGCAAGTGTCGGAACAACTCCCGCAAACGTCGGGAGATAGTCCGCAAGTTCCGGGCGATATTCCGCAAACGTCGGGACAACTCCCGGAAGTTCCGGAACAACTCCCGCAAACGTCGGGAGATATTCCGCAAGTCTCGGGATAACTCCCGTTGGCCGACGCAGTGACGCCAACGGCCTCTCGCAGGCGTAGGGGAAACACCCAACCCGAAATGAGGGAAGAGGGAAAGCGCGCACCCTGATACGATGCTGTCATGCGGGACTCACGCGCTTCCCGTAATGGAAATGCCCGTCGCGAAGGACGAATGGCACTTGCTGCAGTGAGTAGATATGCTTCGAGCTAGCAAACAGGTTCTGACGGCACTATTGATAGTACTTTCTCTGGTGGTTTTGACCGAGGCGTACGAGTCACCTCCGGGTAATCCGTTCATTGACGATTCGCCCCCTCCTGACAGGCCATATATTCCGAGACTTGGGGAGCAGTACGCAAAATCGGCTGATGGCTGGATTCCAATCAATGAGAACGGCGTGCGCCATGGAATTTTCTATTCTCCGCGAAAGGATGGCGGTTATCAGCCCTTCTTTCAGAAGGGTGGCGGCGGGGACACCCCGCCGACTGCAATACTGCTCTGGCGCGACGTCGTCATCACAGAGCGGTCGCTGCCCTTTCCTGTGCGACACGGCGAAGACCGTGCAGTCAGGGCATACGTAAACCGGATCGTGCCACTTCCGGCGACTCCAAAAGCAATTGAAGTCGAAGCACCATTGCAGTTCACAAAGTTAGACAAAGGCGATTATCGCGTCGGCCACTTCGATCCACTGGCAAGGGCATTTTATTGGTTTGATGGATATCGTGTCCCCAAGGAGAAACTCCCGCCAACAAGTCCACAGCACCGCGCTCCAATCCTCGAATTCGGCCGCCCTCAGGACTACCGGTTGGAGCCGATCACAATTCCAAAATATCTTGAGGCCAGACTGAAAGAATTTAAATCTGGTGAAACTGTACTGCGACCCTATTTAGCTCAAGGACCCAAAGGCGCAATAGATGTGACGGACGCCTATGTGGACACGTTCATGCATGATGGACCTGTGCCTTACTTCCAGATTGGCTACGTGGATGAACTGCACAAGCACAATTATCCCTGGAAAGGCATAACATTCGCCTGGCGGAATGCTCGCGGCGAGGACCACCCTTTGCTAATCACCATGAACAACGACCAAAAGCCAGGTTGGGAGACAACCGAGGTCGATCCGCCGATCTTTTTCCTGCGGCTCGATGAGAATACGCTCTCGCCGGGCTACTGGACATACGAACAGTTCCTGCCTTTCGAAGGTATTACGTTGAAGCAGGACAAACTCGCGGACCAGAAGGAAGTCGAGGGGATGGTGTTAGACCCCGCCGAGCGTAGGTTTGACCTGCATCGTAAGCTCTCCATTCCCATTCCACAGAATCTGGTTAATAAAGTCGCGCAATGGAAGAGGGACGGCGCGCTGGTTGAAAATAGCCCGACCTCGCGTCCGTAAGATGATCTTCAGGAAGAAATCAGCGATTTACCACCCCCGAACGCGGAACGGCCTCTTCCGCGCACCGCCCTCCCGTACAGGCCTTCGCCAGTCCCCGCGCGATGGGGGGTAATCGGTATAGCGACAGCGACATGAATCAATGCGACGAGATGACGATTAAGATTAAAATTAAGATGAAGATTAGGAGTTTGAGTTTGAGTTTGATGTGATCCACGGGGCGATGTGGGCGGCGAGGAAGCTTTGGGCGCCGGACGAGATGTGGCCGCCGTAGTGGTGGCAGGAGTCGGCCCAGTCGGGGCACCAGGCGAGTTGGTGGAGCTTGGTGTCGTAGAGGTGGTGTTCTTCGGGGGTGAGGGTGTGGGGTTTCTGGAAGCCGATGCAGCCGGCGGCACGGGTGAATTGGCGGTCGGTGGTGCCGAAGAACCGTGTGCCCCAGTTGAGCACGACGGAGTCTTTAGAGGAGTGGCTGTTGAGGATGCCTTTGCGGGATTTTTTCAGGGCGGCCGAGAGGTTGTAGGTGGGGGAGAGGGCAGCGCCTAAGAGGATGATGCCTTCGATGGTGCGGTCGTGGGGGAGTGCTTCGGCGGCGAAGATGGCCAGGCCCGCGCCGCCGGATTGGGCGACGAGGTAGACGGGGCGGTTGGGGAATTTATTCTGGTAGTTGATGATTTCGTGGGCGATGTCTTTGGCGCGGCGGCGGTTGCGGTCGATGCGGGTTAAGTTGGCGAGGTAGCCGCCGGGGAAGGGGAGGCCCCAGTTGAACACGCGAATGGCGCCTTGGACGCCGCCTTCGTGGAGGCCGTCGCACATGCCGTAGGTGAAGACGGATTCGGCTTCGATGCCGGGGAGCACGAGGGTGAGGCCTTGGTGGAGCAGCTGCGGGTCGAGGGTGCGGGGCTGGATGAAGCCTAAGCCGCGGGAGACGAATTGGCCGCAGAAGCGGAGGCGGAGCTTAGTGTATTGGTGGAGTTTTTCCCAGAAGTGGCGGGCTTTGGTGGGGAGGGGGGAG
>JADMIO010690280.1_pt1 | contig 49351 bp, 43 predicted proteins | sample 8958161 | NCBI WGS metagenome assembly JADMIO01 (sample SAMN16585339, study PRJNA669376) | soil metagenome | isolation source: Crop rotation soil | place: USA: Cullars Rotation, Alabama | collected 2011
CTCCCGCCTCGCCGTTCAAGCTTCGTTGGTGGTGTAACTGGTCAGTTCCGCATCCCGAACGCCATAAAATTTCATGAGCTTGCGGCTGATCTCGTCGCCCAGGCGTTCCGGCCGCTCGTCGGCCTCGTGCTCGATCTCGACTTTGAAGAAAAGGCTGGTCCGTTTCATCGGAGGTGAATATCCCTCCTTCTATACTAAAGGGATGGCGTGCGCGATTTGCGAGGTCCGCCGGCCCCGCCGGTTCTGCCCCGGCGTAAACGGGGAAATCTGTACCATCTGCTGCGGAACCGAACGCGAAGTTACCGTCAGTTGCCCGCTCGAATGTGAGTATCTGCAGGAGGCCCATCGCCGTGAACGCCGCCCGCCGCTCACCGCGGCCGAGTTCGCGAGTCCGGATATCGACGTTTCGGAACGGTTTGTGGACGATAACGTCGACCTGCTCGAGCACCTGGTAACGAGGCTGCTCGGCATCGCGCTCGAAACCGGCGCCATTGACGCCGACGTGCGGGAGGCACTCGCCGCCCTCGCCCGGACCTATCGCTCCCTCGCCAGCGGCCTTTATTACGACACGCGCCCGGTGGGATCGTTTGCCGTCGCCCTCTACGACGCGTTGCAGAATGCGATCGGCGAGTTTCGCGCCGCCGAACAGCGCGAGGCCGGCGTCACCCACACGCGCGATGCCGACGTGCTTGGGGTGATTGTGTTTCTTCAGCGCATCGAACAGAACCATAACAATGGTCGCCCGCGGGGCCGCGCCTTCGTGGACTGGCTGCGCCGCAATCATGGAGCTCCGGCTGAGGAGGCGCCCGCCGGCCGCTCGTCCTTGTTCCTTCCCTGAGAGGCCGGCCGGATCGCTTCCACCTGGCAGGCGCGCTTCTTGCCGGTGCTCACAACATGCCCGGTATACTTCCGCACGCCATTTACCAGGATCTCGATCGGCCGCTCGACTGAGAATTCGAAATTGAGCAGGTGCCCTACCTTCAAATTGAGGAGATCGGCGATCGCCAGCGTTGGTCCTTCCATCCGCGCCTCGATGCCGAGCCTGGATTGCCGCAGCACGCGCAAAATCCGGCCCTGTTCGTTTTCGCTCGCGTGAGTCTTGCGCACGGACCATTGCTGATCGAACTTCTGCCGCATCATCTTGATCACGATCGAGGGCAGCGCAATATTCATCATCCCGACCGTCTCCCCGATGCGCATCTCAATGCCGATCGAGACCACGGCTTCGTTCGGCGCCAGCACGTGCAGTAACTGCGGCTCCGTCTCCATCGATTCGATCGTGAAATCCACCGCCGTCACCGTCTTCCAGGCCTCCCGCAGATCCTGCAGGATGATGCGGAACAGGCCGTCCAGCAACCGCTGTTCGATTTCCGTGATATCGCGCTGAATATTGGCCGAGGACTTTCCGGTGCCGCCCAGCAGCATTTCGATAATCGGGAACACCAGCGAAGGATTCAGCTCCAGCACGCCGTTGCCGTCGTAAGGGCTCAGGCCAAGCGAAACAATACACGTGGGGGAGGGCAGCCCGTCCAGAAACTCCGAATACGAGAGTTGCTCCACGCTCACCAGGTTCACCATCAGGTAAGAGCGCAGGTACGCCGAAAGGCTGGAGACCAGGTTACGCACAAAGGTATCGTGCAACAGGTGGATGGCTCGCACCTGCGATTTCGGAATCCGGTCCGGCCGGCGAAAGTCGAACTTTACCGTCGGCGACTCGCGTTTGTTTTCCTGAATGTTCTCAAATACGGCGTCGATTTCCTGCTGCGATAATTGGCGGCTCAATCCTTGGGCTCCCGAACAGGAAGATCGGCCGATTCCATCAGAACTTTAGGGGCACCGTCCAGCGGCAATAGTACTCCGCCTCAATCCTCTTCCGCTTCAGCCTAATGGAAACCCGGATCCTGACGATGAATATGCATGTAGGGAGGCCAATGCACTCAGATGTCCTGGTAGTCGATGATTCGGCGGCAATCCGCAAAATTCTACAGCGGGTTTTGCGGCAGACCGGAATGGCCATCGGTGCGATCCATGAAGCCGGTGATGGCGAGGAGGCGCTCGCTGTGATTGAGCAGCATCCCGTGAACCTCGTACTCACCGACATCAACATGCCGAAAATGGATGGCCTGCAACTGCTCGCGTCGCTCAAAGCCTCCCCTCAATGGCGCAACGTGCCCGTGTTCATCATCACCACCGAAGGCGGCGAAAAAAAGGTCAGCGAGGCCGTCAAACTGGGCGCCATCGGTTACGTTCGCAAACCATTCACCGCGGATCAAATCAAGGAAAAGCTGATCGGCATTCTCGAGGCTGCGGCAACGCTATGAACCTGCGACAGTTAATCACGGATTCGATTCGCTCCGCCACGGCCAACGTGTTCTCGACAATGTTGGGCCACGAAATCCCCCCCACCGAAGTGGCTCTCGAAATTGGTGCTCCGGAGCCCAGTGATGGCGTGGTGTCTTTTATCGGTATTGCCGGAAGGTGGGCAGGTACCGGCAGCATTGCCTGCTCGCCGGCCCTGGCCTGCCAGATCTGTTCCGCCATGCTGATGACCGAAGCCAATGCCGTCGACACCGACGTTCTCGATGCCGTCGCCGAACTCACCAACATGATCATCGGCGGCGTCAAGACCGATATGGAAGCGCACCTCGGTCCTCTCGGACTGAGCATTCCTACTGTCGTGTACGGCCGCAACTTCAAAACCAAAAGCGCGGGTCAGCATGAGTGGATCGTACTCTCGTTTCTCTGGGATGGCGAGCCGTTTACCGTGAAGCTCTGCCTGTCGCCGCAGGATCGCCCGCCGCAGCAGCATGGCGCCAACGGCACCCAATTGTGCGCCCTCGAAGTCTGAACCATTTTGGAGATACCCATGTCCTCGACCATGTCCTCGACAATGACCCTCACTGAACAGGCAGCCGGCGCGCCGGCCGATGCGCGCGCGGGCAAGTACCTGACATTCCAACTCGCCAATGAGGAGTTCGGAATCAGGGTCCTGAAGGTTCGCGAGATCATGGGCCTCCAGGAGATCACCTCCGTGCCGCAGACCCCGGGGCACGTCAAAGGGGTGATCAATCTCCGCGGCAAAGTCGTGCCGGTGATCGATCTGCGGTTGAAATTCGCTCTGCCCGCCGCCGAATACACCCAGCGCACCTGCATTATCGTGACTCAGGTGCAGGGCGAATCCGCGCCGGTGATGATCGGTATCGTGGTGGACGGCGTCTCCGAAGTCCTGAATCTCACCGCCCAGGAAATCGAAGATACTCCCGATTTCGGCGAAGGCGCCGGTGTGCGTTACCTGCTCGGCATGGCCAAAGTCAAAGGACGGGTCAAAATCCTCCTCGACATCGATCAGGTGCTCGCCACCCAGGAACTGCACAATCTGAGCGCGGCGCTGCGATAGAATCCGCGGCGCGGCAAAGCATTGCAAAAAAGGAGAATGGACCATCTATGAACCAGACCAACGTATCGGGCAACAGAATCTCGGGCATCCTTCAGGTCATCGATGAGATTGCCTTCAATTCCAGCATTCTGGCGCTGAACGCAGCGGTGGCGGCGGCATCGGAAAGTTCCGTTTGCCCGCCCTGGAACCGCCAGGCGGCCAATGACGCGCTTTCGCTCGTCGAGAATTCGATCGAGGGCTCGCTGAACGGAGAGTCGGCCGAGGAAGCGCGAGCCGCCATCCGGCGGACCGCCGAACGCACCGGCGTCGAGACCGGAGCCGAGGTCTTTCAGCGCCTGAATGCACGACTCGAGCGGGTTCAATGCCATCACCGTGCCGCGACCCCGCCGAGACGCCCTGCCAGGTGAAGTGTGGCCGAATCGGTTGACCTGAAGGAACAGATCGACGAGCTCGCCCTCCGCATGGTGATGGCCGATTCGGGTCCGGCGGTCGCCCGCTCTTGCCTGGGCGCCCTGGAGCAGATTCGAGATGCGGCAAACCGCTGCCGGTTTAACGCCGTCGCCGCGGTTGCCACCGATCTTGTTGCCGCGTTGCCCGCCGCGGCGCAGCCCGCCGCCATCCTGGGCGAAGGCATCGCGGCGCTCCACCGAGCCCTGGAACAGAGTGACCCGCCCGAACCGCCCGCGAAATTGACCTTTTCGCCCGCTCAAGATCCGGAATTGATGAACGATTTTATTCTGGAGAGCAGCGAACACCTGGCCAATATCGAAACCCAGGTGCTGACGCTCGAACGCGAGCCGTGCGATTCCGAAGCCCTGAACTCCGCCTTTCGCGGTTTCCACACCATCAAGGGTCTGGCCGGCTTCCTGGAACTCTGGGATGTCCAGGCCCTGGCTCACGAAGTGGAAGCGGTTCTGGACCGGGCCCGCAATGGCGAGCTGATCGTAAATAGCGGCGCCATCGATGTGATCCTGGCCAGCGCCGATTATCTCCGGGAGTGGTTAGTCCATCTGCAATCCGTTTTGCAGAACCGCGTTTCCGCGCCGCCCGCCGCTCAGCAAGACTTGCTGGCGAAGATCGCTACCCTCCTCGCGGTCCAGCCTGCGCCCGCGCCGGTCTCCGAATCCGTCACGCCGTCCGCCCCCGCTCCGGCGGACTCACCTGCCGCCGCGCAACCGCCCGTCGGCATTGCGATCGCCGCCGAACCCGCTCCCCCCGCCGCACAACACCCGGCCCCGGATTCCATGCGCCGTTATGAGGGCAGCTCGGTCAAGGTGGACACCGCCAAGCTGGACTACCTGGTGGACATGGCCGGCGAAATGGTGATCGCCGAATCGCTGGTGCGCCACGATGCCGAGTTGAGCGCCATCAAGAATCCGTTGTTGCAGCGCAAAATCGGTCACCTCAACCGGATCACAACCGAGCTGCAGAAAACCGCAATGGCGATGCGCCTGGTTCCGATCGGACCCATGTTCCGGCGCATGGCCCGCCTGGTCCGCGACCTGTCGCGGCAATTCGACAAGAAAGTCGAAATGCAGACCCAGGGCGAGGACATCGAAATCGATCGCACCATCGTCGAAGAACTGGCCGATCCGTTGATGCACATGGTTCGCAATGCCATCGACCACGGAATCGAAATGCCGGCCGAACGCGAGGCCGCCGGTAAGCCGGCCACTGCGCACCTCCTTTTGCGGGCCATCCATCAGGCCGGGCAGGTGGTCATCGAGATTGCTGACGATGGCCGCGGCCTCGATCGCCACAAGATTCTGGCCAAGGCCATCGGCAAGGGCCTGGTCCCCCCCGGCGCGCAACTCAGTGAGAACGAAATCTTCGATCTCATCTTCGTGCCTGGTTTTTCCACCGCCGCTCGCCTCACCAGCGTCAGCGGCCGCGGCGTCGGCATGGACGTTGTGCGCCGCCACATCGAAAAGCTCCGCGGCCGCATCGAGATTCGCTCCGTACCCGGCCAGGGCGCGACGTTCCTGCTCAAACTGCCGCTCACCCTGGCGATCATCGAAGGCCTTTTGGTAGGAGTCGGCGAGCAGCGCTATATCATCCCCGTGTTCGCGGTGCGCGAGCTGTTCCGTCCCTCCGCGGACACCGTCTGGACGGTTCAGGGCAAGGCCGAAATGGCGTTGGTCCGCGGCTCTTTGTTGCCCGTCGTGCGCCTCTACCGGACCTTCGCCGTGCAGCCCCGCACCCAGGACCCCGCATCGGGCGTGCTCATCGTCGCCGAGGTGGAGGGCCGCAGGTTCTGCGTCCTGGTCGATGAAGTCATCGGCAAACAGGAAGTCGTCATCAAGACCCTGGGCGAGATGTTCAAAAATGCGGCGGGAGTCGCCGGGGGCGCCATTTTGGGCGACGGGCGCGTAGGCCTGATCCTCGACCTTGAAACTCTCTACAAGGAGAGAAGCTGTGCTGTCGAGGTCTGATCGCATCATTTCGGAAGTGCCGCCCCTGGCCGCCGCCGAGTTCGACCAGATCCGGCAACTGGCCTACTGTACCTTCGGCCTCGATCTCAAGCGCGGTAAGGAGCCCCTCGTTTCGGCGCGCCTCTCCAAACTCGTGCGCGCCGGCGGACACGGCAACTTTCAGGACTACTACCGCAGCGTGGTAGCCGACCGCACCGGCGAATCTTTGCTGGCGATGATCGATGCGCTGGCAACCAACCACACATCCTTTCTGCGGGAGCGCGACCACTTCGATTTTCTAAGGCAGGAAGTTGTACCTAAGTTTCAGGGCCGAGACATCTTCGAAATCTGGTGCGCCGCCTGCGCCACGGGCGAGGAAGTCTGGACCCTGGGCATGGTATTAGCCGAAACCGCCGGTCTGCGCCGGATTCACATCGATGCCACCGATATCTCGAATAAAGCGCTGTCGCGGGCACAGGCTGCCACCTATCCGCGCGAACGCTGCATCGGGATTCCGCCGCAGTGGCTCAGCCGTTATTTCATCCCGGAAAAGCCGCCCTCTACCGCCTGTTCGGTCTCGCCCGCGCTGCGCGCTCTGGCAACGTTCCGCCGCCTGAACCTGGTGCAGCCTTACTCCTGGCCCCGCTCCTTCCCGGTCATCTTCTGCCGCAACGTGATGATCTATTTCGATCGCGAGACGCAGGAGAAAGTGGTGCGTCAACTCACCGCCTACCTGGAGCCCGGAGGCTACCTCTTTATTGGCCACGCGGAAAGCCTGTCACGGATCGGACACACGCTCGAATACGTGAAACCGGCAATCTATCGCAAGCCGGGGAAAGAAGCGCGATGGAACAGATCGTTGTAGGAATGGCAGATTGCAAGGTGTCCGCCGACGCCGGCCAGATACTGGCGACCTTCGCTTTGGGCTCCTGCATTGCCCTTACGGTATTCGATCCCCGGGCCGGTGTCGGCGGCCTGCTGCACTACATGCTGCCCGACTCCATCATCGATCCGGCGCGCGGCCAGCAGAATCCCTACCGGTTCGCCGATACCGGCATCCCGAAACTGATCGAAGAGGTGTTCGCCCGCGGAGCCAGTAAGCGCCTGTTGGTCGCCCATGCCGCCGGTGGGGCCAGCATCATGGATCCGAACAACGTGTTCGATATCGGCCGGCGCAATCACCTGGCCTTGCGCAAGATCCTGTGGAAGGCCGGCGTGCTGCTCAGCGGGGAGGCCGTGGGCGGAGGAAGCTCGCGCACCGTCAGATTGGAGATCGGCACCGGTCGCCTCTGGCTGCAGGAGGGCTGCGGCCCGCGCGTACTGGTGCCCGGATTTCCTCGATCTGGATCCGCCGTCCCTGCCGCCCCGCCTGCGGCGGCATATCCGGCTCTATTACCCCTGAAGAAAGGAGAATCCAATGGCCTATCGGGTCTTAATCGCCGATGACTCCCCGGCGATGCGCGCATTTGTACGGCGCGTCATAGAGGTTTCCGGTTTCGAACTCTCCGAGTGCTTCGAAGCCTCCAATGGCCAGGAGGCGCTCGATACTTTACGGTCGGAGTGGGTCGACGCCATCCTGACCGACATCAACATGCCGCTGGTGGACGGCGAGGAGTTCCTGCGCCGCGTTGCCGCGGACGAAATGCTGAAATCGATTCCCGTGATCGCGATCTCAACCGACGCGACTCGCAACCGCATCGACCGCATGATGGCTCTCGGCGCACGCGGCTATGTGACCAAACCCTTCGTGCCGGAAACACTCCGCGCCGAGTTGGAACGGACTCTGGGGGTGCCCTGTGATTGATGACTCGATGACTGATAACCCGATAATTGATGACTCGGTCGAAGTCGCGCTCGCCGAATCGGTGCGGGAAGTCATGGAGAAGATGTTCTTCGTCGACATCGTCGATTCGCCCCGGGCCGGGCCGGAGCCGGAAGGCATCGCGGCCGAACTCTGTTTCGACGGTGATCCGCCGGGATCCTTCCGCCTCGTCCTGGATCGGCGGGCAGCCCGTTCCGTAGCTGCGGATTTTCTGGGCAGCGATCCCGAAGCGCTGACCTTGGAACAGCTCGACGGCGTCGTTTGCGAACTGGCCAACATGGTCTGCGGTTCGGTCCTGAGCCGGATCGAGAGCACCGCCGCCTTCCGCCTCTCCACTCCCACTCTCGCCCCCGACGCAGATCGTCTGCGAACACCCCTTGGCACTCGTTTTCAAGCGTCCCTGAATGACGGCATGCTTCATGCGGAGATCCACATGGAAAGGCCGGTATGTCCGGGAATCGAAGCATCCGGGTCCTGATCGTCGATGATTCGGCGATCGTCCGCAAGATCCTGAGCGAAGCGTTATCGGGAGAACCGGATATCGAGGTCGTGGGCACCGCTCCCGATCCCTACGTCGCGCGCGACAAGATTCTGTTGCTGAAGCCCGACGTGCTCACGCTCGATATTGAGATGCCGCGTATGGATGGCCTCACCTTCCTGCGCAAGCTTATGCACTTCCATCCGTTGCCGGTGGTGGTCATCAGTTCGCTGGCACAGCCGTCCTGCCACGCCGCGATTGACGCCCTGACCTTCGGGGCGGTAGACGTACTGGCGAAACCCGGCGGACCCTACTCCGTGGGCGAGTTGAAGAAAACTCTCGCCGGCAAAATCCGCGCCGCGGCTCACGCCCGGGTAATCCGCCCCGAACCGGCGCGCACTGGTCCGCGGATGATTCCGCTCCCGGTCCATTCGCCGGCGTTGCCGCCCGCATCCCCGGTGCGCCCCCCTCCCGGTCCCGCCGTTCCGCCGCAATCCGGCTGGTCTTGCGATCTCATCGCCATCGGCGCGTCCACCGGCGGTACCCAGGCGATCTCCACCATTCTGGCCCGCCTGCCGAAAGAGTGTCCGCCGATCCTGATCGTGCAGCACATCCCCCCGGTCTTCTCCAGGGCGTTCGCCAATCGCCTGAATGAGACCTGCGCCATGGAAGTCCGCGAGGCGCGGGATCACGACGAAGTCCGGCCGGGCCTCGCCCTGGTGGCCCCTGGAGACTTTCATATGTTGCTGCGCAAGATCGCCGGGCGTTTCTATGTCAACGTCAAGCCCGGGCCGCGCGTCTGCTACCAGCGGCCTTCGGTCGACGTCCTGTTCACCAGCATCGCCGAGGTCCCCGCCCTCTCCACCGTGGCGGTGCTGCTCACCGGCATGGGTGCCGATGGCGCGCAGGGGCTGCTCAAACTTCGCAGAGCCGGCAAGCACACCATCGCCCAGGACGAGTCAACCTGCGTGGTCTATGGAATGCCTCGCGAAGCCATCCTGCTCGGCGCTGCCGCCCAGGTCCTGCCATTGCCCGCCATCCCCACCGCCCTTTTGGGCCCGCGCCGCGCCGCCGCCTCCTAGCGCGCTTCGCACGCATTACCCAGTCCCGCCTGTTCTACCATGAAAGGCGATGAAGCTCCTCCCCGCCGCGCTCCTCACCGGCGCAGCCTTTGCCCCCTTAGTCCTCGCGCAATCCTGGTCGCTCCAAACCAGCAACACCACCGCCTCCCTGCGCGGCCTCAGCGCCGTCGACGATCACATCGTCTGGGCCAGCGGCACCGGCGGCGCCTTCCTCCGCACTACCGACGGTGGCGCGACCTGGCTCGCCGCTCGCGTACCCGGCGCCGAGCCGCTCGACTTCCGCGGCATACGCGCCCTGGACGCCCACACCGCCTGGCTCATGAGCATCGGCCCTGGCGATAAATCCCGCATCTACAAAACCACCGACGCGGGCGCGCATTGGTCCCTCCAATTCACTCACCCCGACCCCAAAGGCTTCCTCGACAGCATCGCCTTTTGGGACGCCGCTAACGGCATCGTGCTGGGCGACGCCCTCGAAGGCACTCCCGACATCCGCACCACCGTGGACGGCGGCGCGCACTGGCAGCGGCAGAAGACGCCGCCCGCGCTCCCCAACGAAGGCGCTTTCGCCGCCAGCAACAGCTGCATCTTTCTCGCCGGCGCCGGCCAGGCCTGGTTCGCCACCGGCGGCACCGGCGCGGCTCGCGTCTTCCACAGCGAAGATCGCGGCCTCTCCTGGACCGTCGCCGAAACGCCCGTTCGCAACGATTCCCCAAGCGCCGGCATCTTCTCGATTGCCTTCTCCTCGCCCACCCGAGGCATCGCCGTCGGTGGCGATTACTCGAAGGACAAAGAGGACCGCCAGAACATCGCCTTCACCTCCGATGCCGGCCGCTCCTGGACCGCCCCCGCCTCCCGTCCCCGCGGTTTCCGCTCCGCCGCCATCTGGGTGCCCGCACGCAAGCTCTGGATCGTCACCGGCACCTCCGGGTCCGACCTCTCTACCGACGACGGACTCACCTGGCAGCCCTTTGACGACGGCTCCTTCAACGCCCTCGCCGTTGCTCCCTCAGGCGCCGTATGGGCCGCCGGCGCGCGCGGCCGCATCGCCCGCTTCGTACCGCCCGGCCGCTAACATGCTGCTCACCGTCCATGGCCTCACCAAACGCTACGGCCCCGCCACCGTCCTCGATCGCGTCGCGTTCGATGTCCACCCCGGCGAAATCCTCGGCCTGATCGGACCTAACGGCGCCGGCAAGACCACCCTCTTCGAATGCCTCGCCGGACTCCTCCCTCGCGATTCCGGAAGCATTCAATCCGCAGCTCCGCTGTTTTATCTCCCCGACAGCATCCGTCCCTGGCCGGAACAGCGCGTCCACTGGGCACTCGCCTTTTTCGAGAAACTCTGGCATCGTCCCGGCGGCACCGCCCTGGCGCTCGCCCGCGATCTCCAACTCCAGCCCTTCCTCCACTCCCGCATCGGCGCACTGTCCAAGGGCGAATCCAAACGCGTGCTGCTCGCACTCGGGCTGCTCACCCCCCACTCCCTGCTCCTGCTCGATGAACCTTTCGACGGCCTCGACTTCCGCCAGACCCGCGACGTCATGGCGCTGCTCCGCACCATTCCCGCCACTGGCCGAACCCTCTTCGTCTCCATCCATCAGCTTGCCGACGCGGCCCGCCTCTGCGACCGCCTCGTCCTCCTCAGCCAGGGCCGCATCGCCGGCATCGGAACCCTGGACGCACTGCGCTCCCAGGCCAACCTCACCGCCGGCGGCCTGGAGGAGGTCTTCCTTGCTCTCACCTAGAGCCTTGCCCTCACCTAGACCCGCCCCGGGAGGCGTCCGCTGACCAGCCTGCTTTTCTTCAAGGAACTCCGCCAACTCGCCGCCTCCCGAGCCTGGTGGCTCCTCCTCCTGCTCACCGGACCCCTGGTCGGCCAATCCTTCATCGCCGCCGTCAATCTCTACGCCGAAGCCAGCGGCATCGGCGGAGGACCCGCCGCCCTTGCCCAGGGCCTCTCCCCCCTGGACGGCATACTGGTCCCTTCCCTCGGCGTTTACGACCTCATCGTTACTCTCCTCTTCCCCTTCGTCGCCATCCGCCTCATCGCCGCCGAGCGCGCCAGCGGAGCCTGGAAGCTCATGCTGCAATCCCGTGCTTCGATGCCCGCCATGCTCGCCGCCAAAGTCGCCGCACTCCTCGCCGGATGGACCGTCGCCTGGATCCCCGGACTGCTCGCCATCGCGCTTTGGAAATCCTACGGCGGCTGGCTCTATCTACCCGAAAGTCTCAACCTGCTCGCCGGCCACTTCCTTCGCGTGGTCCTCGCCATGGGGGTCGCGATCCCCGCCGCCGCCATCGCCAACAGCGCCGCCAGCGCCGCCATTGCCACCCTGGGCTTCACCGTCGGAACCTGGGTCCTCGAGTTCGTCGCCGCCGGGCGCGGGGGATGGCTCCAACGCCTCGCCGGCTACACTCCCACCTCCGCCCTACGCGTCTTCGAACTCGGCCTGTTCCGTCTCAACACCGTCGCCGTCACTCTTCTCCTGGGATTCGCCGGCTTCACCCTGGCCGCGATCTTCCTCCGCGACGGCCTCCCAGCGCGAACCCGCACCCTGCGCACTGCTCTTACCCTGGCAGTCTTCACCCTCGCCATCTGGACCGCCTCCCTCCCGCGCGCCGCCTTCGATCTCAGCCAGAACCGCCGCAACTCGTTCCCCGCAGCCGATGAGGCCGCTCTCCGCCGCATCCGCGCCACTCTCCACATCACCGTCTACCTCGCCCCCGAAGACCCGCGCCGCCTGGACTTTGATCGCAACATTCTCACCCGGCTCGACCGCATTCTCCCCGCGCTCGACGTACGCTACGCCGCCCGCTCCCGATCCGGCCTCTTCGAGGCGCCCGGCGATCACTATGGCGAAATCTGGTACTCGCTCGCGGGCCGCCGGCTCATGTCGCGCTCTACCACAGAGCGCATCGTCCTCGACAACCTCTACCAACTCGCCCAACTCACGCCGCCCGCGAATTCTGAAGCCGAAATCGCCGGTCACCCGCTCGCCGCAACCCCCGTCGCCGCGGCCCCGCTCTTCTTCATCGCCTGGCCGCTTGCGGTATTGCTCGCCGGATGGGTAAACTTCCGGACGAGGACTCATTCGTGAAGCGTCTATCTACTATCGCGGCAGTACTTTGCGCGCTCGCCATCGCTCAGCCCAAGCCGGTAAAAATCGATCTCTCGCAGGAAAAGGCCGGCGCCGAACCCAAGGCGTTCCTCCCCATGGTAGGCAACTGGATCGTCTCCAAGGACGGAGCCAGGAACGTCATCATGGTGGACGGCCGGCAGTGGAAGCGCGGCGACCCCTCGGGCGGCCTCGCCGACAAAGCGCGCGCCATCTATGGCAACCGCCACGAAGAGTTTCTCGATAACGTCAAAGCCTTCGCCTACTTCCCGATCGCCGTCGCCCAGGGCGTGGACGACTTCCGCAACGGCGAAATCTCCGTGCGCTTTCAGATCGTGGAGGGTTCGCTCGATCGCTGCGCCGGCATCCTGTTCAACGTCAAGCCCAACGGCGACTATCTCGCCGTCCGCTACAACGGTATGGAGGATAACCTGGTGCTCTGGACCTTCAACAAGGGAGTCCGCAAATTCGTCAAGCGCGGGCCGGAGGAAGTGCCGCTCAAGCCGAAGGAGTGGCACACCATGAAAATCGCCGTGCACGGAACCAAACTGGAAGGCTGGCTCAACGGCAAACCGATCCTCGAATACACGCTCCCGGAGCCGGTCAGCGGCAAAGTGGGACTCTGGTCGAAGACCGACAGTGTCAGCCTCTTTGAGGACTTCACCGTAACTCCCGCCCCGTAGTCAGGGTGGCCCCATTCATGCATCTGGATGCTCTGGGTCTCTGACGTGGCAGGCCAGAAACGAAACAAATATCTAATCCGCTAGCAATAACGACAATTCGCGAATTTTATGACCAGTTTCTTTAAACCGGGATTGTATTTGCCCTGTGCGCTGATCGTCGCAATGATGCCAAGTACCAGAAGAAAAATCATGCACTTCTAGTCCACCGATGTTGTACGGATCGACCGCCCCAGCGTAGAGTACGGTGAGAGATGCTATGGCAGTGGCATCGCGTACTGAAATCTCTTTGGAGCCTACCCGAAAGTAGTCCAACCAAAACACTGCGGAGCACGAATCGCGACCGTTGACCAGCGATGTGTGACTATATTCCACATCGGATTTGTGATTTATCCGCAACAGCATTAGTGGATTGGTCTTGGCAAGCGGTCTGACGATGAGCATTGAGCACGGATAATACGGGAGTTGTTCATTTTGACGTGGAAAAAGGACTCTAAAGTGTTCGTTTCCCCAATCAATCAGTATTGGCGCCAAATCTTCTGGGAGTACCTCATACCTAGAATCTAGAACTGAAGTCAACCCAATCGCCGGATCAGTCCCAATCAAGCCTTCTCCCGCCATTGCGATAGCGACCCCGTGGCGTCTGGAGAATGCAGTCTTGCTTCGGTTTATCGGCGAGGCAACAGGATCATAAATGCTATCCGATAGCTCCGCTTTACTGCTCCGAATTTTGGTGTCGCCCGCCAACACAAAACCATCCGAACAGCAGACTGCCAACTGAAACGTCATATGTTTTCGATTACATCACATTGCGCTCCCCGTCCGATTCCGTTAATGTTAAATTTGGCAGAGGAGGGCGCGCAAATGCCCATGCTTAGGTTTGGGCGTCAGTGAAGACGGCAATCTCGAACGGCTTGTCAACCTGCCTGCCCTGGCACTCCGCAAAGTAGCTTTGGCTGTAGCTGCAATAGTATACCTAGAATCGGCGCCGGTCGAACGCAACGGCTCGCAGATGCAGGCTCACGGTATTCAATACAGTACGCTAGGTGCCAGGGCTGCTGGTGGTGGCTTTCTAGCTATGGGGCAATCACCTACTAATCGCGATGCGCTGTTACTTCGACGGAAGTCTCGGAACTGATAGCGGAGGTAGTCAATGGCTAACTCTCGCTGGATACGCAGCAAACGATAAGCTATGGGAACAGTTCGAGGCCGACTGGAAAGCCATGCTGCGAAGCCGTTATCCGATTGCCCCGTTCATTCATATGACGGATCTTCTCACTTTCAACGATCCTTATGAGCGCGTGTCCGGATGGAATGAAGAGAAGATCAGCAGTCTTGTGCTAGATGCGCTTCAGATTTTGCAGGCTATGGATAAACGCAAGTTCTGTTCGTTCATCTGCACTGTAGACGTATCTGCCAGAGACCGTTTAGTTGCAGAAGGAGTACCCGTGCCCCATCCTGCTTCCATCTGTGCGACAACCTGCATTCGGCAAGCGATGCAATGGTACATCGCGAACCATTTCGATGATGGCACCCTGGAGCGGATTCACATCTTCTTCGACAGGAATGAACGGTTCATTACGCCTATCCGCGATATTCACAAAAAGCACGGCGCCGCAGAGGGCCGAGTGGCGCCCAACGCGTGGGGTTTGTTGTCACATCCACAAGACGTAGACATGAGAGACCATCCTCCAGTTCAGGCCGCCGACATGTTGGCATGGGGTCGCTCTAGAGAACTATCCAACGTTGAACAGCCATTTCGGTACCTGCTTGAAATAATGCGAGGGATTATCCCGAGCTGGACTTTTAACATTGATGAAAAGGTCATGCGAGCCAAACGCCCGAAGGTTGGTTAGGATTGAAAGGTAAAGGCAAATCCCGCAGATAACGAGGCCCCGAAGTGGCTTGAGATTCGATGACCGCGTGCTCAAGATAATGGCACCCGATCATTCAGCGACAGGCCGAGTACAAGCGGTAAGCCATGATGAAGCCACGTCATTGATTCCGCGTCGATTCGCAACCAGACGAATGGGCTTAGACTTGCTAAGTCGAGAGGGCAATCTCATGATCTCCGACCTGATCGTTGCCGGGCGCGCGCTGCGGCGTAGCCCGGCGTTCACACTGGCCGCTGTCGTCACGCTTGCACTCGGGATCGGCGCTAACACCACGATGTTCTCAGTCGTGAATGCGGTACTCTTGCGCCCTTTACCCGGCTATCAGACCCGTCGGCTCGTGCAGATCTGCGACATCGGCCGTGGATCCTGCAACTTCTTACCGCCGGAAGTCTATCTGCACCTTCGCGAGCATCTCCATTCCTTCTCTCCGGTGTCCGCGAATCAGAACTGTCGGATGAATCTCACGGGTACTGGGGAACCGGAACAACTCGCCGGACCGTGTACCACAGCAAACTGGTTCGAGTTACAACGAGCACAGGCCATGCTGGGCCGCACGTTCCTGCCAGATGAAGATCAGCATGGACGCAATAAAGTGGTCGTGCTGGACCATGGATTCTGGCAGCGGCGTTTCGGCGCAGATCCGAAGATCATCGGTAAGACGCTCTCACTCGACCGGGAACCTTGGATTGTCGTGGGCGTAATGCCTCCGGGCTTCAGGCCTATCGGCACGACCCCCTGGCCAATCTATACACCTTACGTGGTGAAAGACAATCCGCATGGGCTTAATGTGACAGCCCGTCTCAAACCCGGTATCTCGCTCAAGGCCGCGCAAGCGGAGCTGGACGTCATGACATCTCAGCTCTCCCGCGAGAACCCGGACTGGAGGACTCTGAAGCTGCTGGGAGCGCCGGTCTTGGAGCAAGTCACAGGCCCGCAGCGTCCCCTGTTGCTCTTGCTACTGGGCGCGGTATCTTTCGTTCTGCTGATTGCATGCGTCAATGTCGCGAATCTCCTGCTGGCACGGTCCGCCGCGCGGCAGCATGAGGTCGATATTCGTGTGGCGCTCGGGGCCAGTCGTGGCCGCATTATCCGCTTCGTGTTGGCGGAGGCACTCACCATTTCCTTTATCGCCAGTGTGGCGGCGGTAGGGATCGCGTACAGCGGCTTGCGTATCTTGAAGCCGTTGATGACCACTCTGCCCCGCGCGGACGAACTTACCATAGACTCCCGCGTCCTGCTCTGCGCATTACTTCTCGGCGCCATAACCGCGCTGCTATTCGGCGTCATTCCAGCCGTTCGGTCCGCGCCATCCGGCCGGGTGGCTGGCAGTCGTTCGCGGACTGCTTCCAGATCGCAGGGCACCCTGGTGGCTGGCGAGATAGCTCTCGCCTTCGTCTTGCTTGTGGGCGCCGGATTCATGATCCGAACTTTTATTGCCATACGGACAACCGATCTCGGCTACAATCCGCATCGCGTTTTGACAAACTTCCTGGCCCTGCCTGCTTCGCCCGATGGCACCCGCACATCCGGTGTAGTTCTCTATGCGCGGATTCGGGAACGCGTTTCACGCCTGCCGGGTGTTCTTGCGGTCGCCACCGCCAGCAGTCTGCCCATGTTTGGCGTAGCTATCTCGATGGACGTTCATCCTGAAGGCCAGCCGGAACGGCGCCATGAACACGCTGCTTCCATCAGTGTGATCAGCGACGATTATTTTCGAGTCATGGGGATTCCGCGGCGGGCCGGCAGAAGCTTCACGACTGATGATCGCGACGGTGCCGCTCACGTGGCTATCGTGAGCGAGTCAATCGTCAGCCGCTACTTCTCCGGGAAGGCTATTGGTAAACGGATTATCCTACCCGAGGTTAAGTTCAATATTGACGGCGGCAAAGATCTGGCAGTTGAAATCGTCGGCGTGGTTGGCAATGTTTGTGTGAGCTCCGTAGAGGATTGCCAGACGGAACACATTTATCTTCCGGAGCAGCAAAACGCGTTACGCATGGAGAACCTGCTGGTGCAAACCCAGGCCGATCCGATGGGCCTCGCAAGGGCAGTCCGGCACGCAGTTTACCTCGACGCGCCTACCGTTCCGTTGGACGATCCGCAGACACTCGAAGAACGCACCTCCTATCTCACCGACGGGCCCAAACGCGCCATGTGGCTCTTGAATGTCTTCGCGGGTCTCGCCCTCATGCTCGCGGCCGTCGGTATTTATGGCGTGTCCTCCTATCTCGCCACTCAGCGAAGTCACGAGATCGGCATCAGGATCGCCTTGGGGGCGGACTTTAGAGACATAGCCGGACTTGTCTACCGGGCCGTTTTGTTGCCTTCGGCAATCGGCCTCGCGATCGGTGCCGGGGCTGCTGTCTGGCTCACGCGACTCCTTCAGTCACTGCTCTTCGGGATAAAGCAGGGAGACCTGCAAACCATGGTGCTGGCAGGCTGCACACTCCTGGCGATAGCGTTTCTGGCGGCCACAGGCCCAGCTATACGCGCCGCCCTGAGCGACCCGGCCAGCGTACTGCGGCGTGAATGAACGCGGCCACTTTGGCCCGCCAGCCGTCACTCTGCTTTTGACCGTTCAGTCAGCCACGCGGCATCGGCATGCAGCTTCGCTACAACTTCCGCATCTCTGCCAACTGTCAGAAATCTTGTATGCTGCCCGCCGCAAGCCAGCGAAAAATCTGACAGCCACTCATCATGAAATCTCTTGACACTGGGACGAGTCAGAAGCGAAGGATGATACGCCAGATATGCCCTGAGTTCGCGCAGCGTATTGGACAGTGTGGCGGTCGAAGTGGAGCCCAGGATCGATCTCTGAAAAGCTCGCAGCCTGGAATCGGCAGCGCGCCTACCCCCAATCGCATCCCAAATCGCTCGAATCAAACTGACTACCGGGTCCCGGACGGCCACATTCAATTATCTCGAAATCGACCATGCTACCGACCAATTCCACGCCCGGTACCGTACTACTATCCAAAGTACACACCCTCTGCGACAATCGCCGCCGGACCCGTCAGGTAGACATCGTCCTCAAACCGCAGATCCATCGCTCCCGCCGCTGTCAGCACCCGCACCGGCGAGTCCACCATGCCTCGTGCCACCGCCATCGCCGCCGCTCCGGTTGACCCGGTACCGCTGCTCATCGTCTCACCCGCGCCCCGCTCCCAAAACCGCACCTCCACCGTATGCCCATCTACCGGCTTCACAAAACTCACGTTCGTGCGATTGGGAAAATGCGCATGCCGCTCGATCTCCGCTCCCATCGCGCGCCAATCGAAATCGAAATCGTCCACCGGCACCGCGCACTGCGGGTTGCCCACCCACAGCAGCGTCACATCGCGCGCGCCGCCAGCCAGCGGCAGCGAAAAGCGCTCCTCCGTGATTTCCGGCCGTCCCATATTCATCTCAAACTCAAAGTCCAGATCGCGGCGATGCAGCAGGCGCAGTCTCTTGATGCCCGCGCCGGTCCGCACCCGCACCACCCCGGCCGCAAATCCGTGGCGGATCAGGAAGGCCGCCGCGCAGCGCGTGCCATTGCCGCTGATCTCCGCCAGGCTGCCGTCGGAATTATAGAGCTGAATCGTGCCTTCCGCCTCCGCATCGCCCGGCGGATCCACCAGCATCCAGCCGTCCGCCCCCGCGCCGGTATGGCGTTCGCAGATCGCGCGCGCGACTTCGGCGTGATCCACCGTATCCGCGTCGGGAGCTTCGCTTCGCCAGGTCAGCAGAAAATCGTTGTGTGCGCCATGGGCCTTGGTAAACGGAATCTTCATTGCGCCGGTTCGACCACCACCGCGGTCCCGTACGCCAGTACTTCGGTCACGCCCTGCATAATCTCGGTCGCATCGTAGCGCGCTCCGATCACCGCATTCGCGCCCAGCGCGGCGGCGTGCTGCAGCATCAGGTCGAAAGCATCGTTGCGGGTCTGCTCGCACAGGTCGCTGAAGATCGAAATGTTGCCGCCTACGATGGTCTGTAAGCTCGCGCCGATCGTGCCGAACACCGAGCGCGACCGCACGATAATGCCCCGGACCACGCCGAGGTTGCGTTTGATGCGGAAGCCAGGCAGGTCGAATGTGGTGCTGACGTTTTCGTGGGGAATCATGTGGCTCCTATCGCCTGTAAATTTCGATTACCGGCGCGTCCTTTACAACGATGGTCTTCTCTAAAGAATAATGGATGCCGTGGCGCAGCGCACGGTTCACCGCGCTCTGCGGCTCGCCGCCGCCGGTAGTCAACACCCACTCTTCATGCAGGAACAGTTCCGGGCGCAGAACCGCGGCCGCGAACGGCAGGCCGTTATCGCCCGTGAAGCTCTCCCGCAGCGGGATGCCCATTTCGCGATTTACGCCCTGCATCCCGTACGAGCTCAAAATGCCCGCTCCCGGCTTATACAAGGGCCGCAGGAACTCGGCCGCTTCCCTGGTCCAGGCGCGGCGGGATTCGGAGTTGACCCGCGATTCTGCCCAGGTAATCCAGTACGAAGGCGAGGGATGCGTGATCCACGGCAGGATGGCAACCGCCGTCACCAGCAGCGCCGCCACGGCCCGCGCTTTTGGCGGCGCCACCGCCACCAGCCCCGCCGCCGCCAGCGCAAACAGCGGCAGCACCGCCATACCGTAGCGCGTGTTGTACCAGGAAAACGGCTTCAGCACCGGCATGAAGATCGGCACCGTGCCGTTGTACATACTCCACACGTAAAGCGCGCCCGGCAGGGTCAGCAGCAGCAGCGGCCAGAAAGCGCGGCGGATCAATGCCGCTACCGCGCCTGCGATCGCGAGCAGCGGCAGGCACCAGCCCGCGCAGAGTTGTGCCGCCGTACGGTAGTAGAGGAAGGCCAGGCGCCAATCGTTCCTGCCGGGATAATCGGCCTTGCCCTGAATGGCGCGCGCCGACCACGGTCCCCGGTAAAACTCCAGCGGATCCCCGGAGAGCCACCAGTTATGGAACAGCCAGAACAGCGGTCCCGTCACCGCGATCAGGCTGAACACGGCTGCGACGGCGAGTTTTCGCCGCCGCGCCGCCCACACGAAATATGCCGCGACAAACGGCAGCAGCAGCCACGCATCGTAGCGCGTCAGCGTGCCGCCGCAGGCCGCCGCGCCGGCGCCGATGACTGCACCCCAGCCCTGCGTCGCGCGGAAACGCACTGTGAAGTACAGCAGCGCCGCCAGCCACGCGAACGATTGCACTTCGTTCATTGGGATCGACTGCAGGTAGAGCGTATTCGGATTGAGCACCATCAGCGCCACCGCCGCCGCTCCGGCCGCTTCCGAATCGAAGATGCGTCGCGCCGCCCCGAAGAAGAACAGGCCTCCCGCCACCATCGCGATCGCACTCGGGATGGCACCCGCAAGACCGGAGCGCCACAGCGAGTCGTACCCCACCAGCGGCAGCATCAGCCAGTGCGGCAGGGGCAGCCAGACGCTTCCCACCTGGTCGTAACCCGGGGTCCGGGAATCGATGATGCGGCGCGCGATCTCGAGGTGCGCCTCCGCGTCTCCGTAGTAGAGGATCCAACCGCGCCAGTAGAAGAACGCGACCGCCGCGGCGCTCAGCGCAATCAGACCCGCCGCCACCAGCCACGCGCTAGAACGAGGTGCAGGTTTTGAACTCTTGATAGCGCGCCTCAATTTCGTCGCGGGTAAGGGTGCGGAACCGGTCCACTCCGAATTTCTCGCAGCAGAAGCTGCCCATCACGGAGCCGTAGATCACCGCCCGGCGCAGTTCCGCGATGTCCAGATCGCCGTCGTTGGGCGAGACTCCCTGGCCCGCCAGGTAGCCAATGAAGCCGCCCGCGAAGCAATCGCCGGCGCCCGTCGGGTCGAACACCTGCTGCAAAAGATAGCCCGGCGCCATGAAGTGGCAGTCGCGGCGGAACAGGATCGCCCCGTACTCCCCGCGCTTGATCACCAGGGTGTGCGGACCCAGGTCCATGATCCTGGCGGCGGCGCGCCGCAGATTCGTCTCGCCGCTCAACAGCTTGGCTTCGCTGTCGTTAATCAGCAGAAAATCCCACTGCTTCAGGGTCTCGAGCAGAGGCGCGCGAAAATCGTTGATCCAGTAATTCATCGTGTCGCCGCCGGTGAGCCGGACTTCCGGCATTTGCGCGCGCACGTTGCGCTGTAACTCGGGCTGGATGTTGCCCAGGAAGAGGTACGGCTCGCTGCGGTATGCGGCGGGCAGTTTGGGGTCGAAGTCCGCAAACACGTTCAGGTCCGTGCGCAGCGTCTCGCGGTCGTTCATATCGTGCGAGTACCTCCCCGCCCAGAAAAACGTCTTTCCGCCGGGGACCCGTTCCAGGCCATCCAGATCGATATTGCGGGCGGCGAGCAGATCCGTATCCTCTTGCGCAAAATCATCGCCCACCACGGCGACGATCTTCACATCCGTGAAGTAGCCCGCGGAGAGCGCGATATAGGTGGCCGCTCCGCCCAGCATGCGATCCACTTTTCCGTGCGGCGTTTCCACGCCGTCATATGCGACAGAACCAACCACGATTAGGGACATGTAAGAGAAGATTGTAGCGAACTGCGGGAATCGGCCCGATTTCCCTTCAGAGGCGACTCTTAAGGGGTGAAGAATTTATTGATCGATCTCCCGCTACACGCGAGAGGGAAAGCTTCCTTCCGTTTCGGCGAGTGGGGTTCTTTTCACTCTCAGCCAAAACAGTAGCAGTGCACCGAGCCCCATAATCGAGGGAATCATCATCGACGGCTCCGGTACTACGTCGACCGACATCGTCGCAAAGTTAGAGCTGTAGCTGTTCCCCGAAACGGGATCGTGGAGAGTTGACGCAGCGTTCGTGGCAAACGTTCGCAAGCCGAAAGTAGCCGTACTCGCCACTTGAAAACTCAGAGTCCCGGTTACTGTTGCATTTGCTGGAAGCGTGAACGGCTCGACTATTTCGGATAAATACTCCGGCGGATTCAAATTCACAAAACCGAAAACCGGAAGATCAGTGCCGAGAGTGTTCACGAGTGCGAAGTGGAAGGTGACAACCGACCCCGGGGCGGTCGACTGAAGCGGATCAGTTATCGACAGGCTCATAACAATGGGTGAGGCCCAGACGGCCTCGCCACACAAGAAGAACGATGACAAAATCAGCTTGGTCAGAGCCGCTTTCCGATGGGACATTGAACGAATCCCCCTTTTGAACGTCTCAAGTATACAGCACACGCTCCACTTATGAGACAGAACCAACCATGATTAGGGACACGGAAGAGAAGATTGTAGCGAACTGCGGGAATCGGCCCGACTTCCCCTCTCGCAATGCTGCTAACTCCTGCTAATTATCCAGGGTGTCTCTTACTTTGTGCGCGAGAGAGTCGGCCGAGAATGGCTTCTGCAGAAATGCCACACCGGAGTCCAATACTCCGTGGCGGGCAATCGCATCCGGCGTGTAGCCGGACATGTACAGCACCTTCAGCCCCGGATGGCTTTGCAGCAATCGATGTGCAACTTGTGTGCCGCTCATTCCGGGCATGACCACATCGGTTACCAGGAGATGAATCGGCCCGGCATGCTGCTCGGAGAGGATCAGCGCCTCTTCCGGGCTATCGGCGGCTAGAACCGTATATCCCTTCTGTCCCAGAACCGTTTGAACCAGCTTTCGCACCATGGGTTCGTCTTCAAGGACCATCACGGTCTCCGTGCCCCTGGTATCGCGCCGCGTGGCGGCAGCCGTTCGCGGGATGTCGATGTCGGCTTCCGCAACCGCCGGCAGGTAGACCTTGAAGGTCGCGCCTTTACCCGGCTCGCTATAAGCCCAGATATGGCCGCCATGCTGCTTGATAATTCCGTATACAACGCTAAGTCCAAGGCCTGTTCCCTTGCCAACGGCCTTGGTGGTAAAAAAAGGCTCGAAGATGTGGGACGCCGTTTCGCGATCCATACCGACGCCCGTGTCGCTCACGGCAAGCACGACATACCGGCCCGGTTCAACCGTCAAATGATCGCGCGTATACGGCTGGTCGAGGTCCATGTTCGCGGTCTCGATGGTCAGGTGGCCGCCGGACGGCATGGCATCCCGTGCGTTGACCGCCAGGTTCACGATCACCTGGTCCATCTGGCTGCGATCGATCCGGACCGGCAGGAGATCGGGGTCCAGGATGACGCGCACCGAGATATTTTCGCCGATGAGGCGCCGGAGCAAGCTTTCGATTTCCCGAATCACGGAGTTCAGGTTCAACAGCCGCGGCTGGACGATCTGCTGCCGGCTGAACGTCAGTAACTGGCGCGTCAGTTCGCCGGCCCGCTCGGCGGCAAACACGATTTGCTGAGCCGGAACGGAAGGCGTCCCCTCGATTTCGGCAGCGTCTGCGAGTATCTTGCCGTAACCGATGATGACCGTGAGCAGATTGTTGAAGTCATGCGCCACGCCGCCCGCAAGGCGGCCCACCGCTTCCATCTTTCGGGATTGGGATAGTTGCTCCTGAGTTCGCTTGAGGTCGTCGATATCGGTGCAGACGCCGAACCAGCGGCGAATGCGGCCGTGCCTGTCGGGCATCGGAAAGCCGCGCGAAAGGAACCATCGGTAGTTGCCCTGACTGCTTCGAATCCGGTACTCGGCTTCGTAGACGTGGCCGGTCTGAACCGACTCCGCCCATTTGTCGACAGCCTGCTGCGCGTCATCGGGATGCAAAACAGAAGCCCACATCTCACCCATTGGTTCCGCGGCGCCAAGACCCGTATATTCGTACCACCGCCGGTTACAGTAATCCCAGCGGCCATCAGCGCCGGTGGTGAAGATAAACTCCGGAACCGCATCCGCCAGAAACCGGTACCGGGTTTCGCTCTCACGCAAGGCATTTTCCGTGACCCGTTGTTCGGTTACATTGCGAAAGACCATGATGGCGCCTTGCGGCTCTTGCGAATTGCCAAGAATGGGCGAGATCGTGTCCTCAATGGGCACTCGTTCTCCGGTCTTTGAGACCAGCACGCTGCTGTTCGAGATGTGACCGATCAGACCTTCGCGCAGGGTCGCGTCGAACGGCAATTCAGTGCGGGCCGAGGTATGTTCATCCACGACGTGAAGCACATCGTGAACGGTTCGCCCCAGGGCTGTACCGCCACTCCAGCCGCTCAGATTCTGAGCCACCGGGTTCATGTACCGGACCAGCTTTTTGCCATCCGTCGCCACCACCGCGTCCCCGATGCTGCCCAGGGTTCTGGAGAACATTTCCCGGGATTTGTACAATGCGCCGCCGCCCAGGCAGATAACGCTGCCGATCGAGAGGAATAGCAAAAGCAGCAGCGGGGTGGCCGGAGTCTCCACGCGAAAGGAGTTATAAGGAGGCAGAAACAGGTATAACTTGAACAGCGCCGAACACCCGAGTGTAATGAACCCGCTGACCCGCCCGCTCCATACGGAACTCAATGCGGTCGCGCCCAGAAAAAATTGATAGGACCCGGCTTCCTGCCCCGGTCCGATGAGCCGCTGAAAACCAAATTCCAAGGCCGCTGCCGCGCAGGCGAGGAAAGCGGCTAAGGCATATCGGAACGGGCGTGAGTGCCACAGACGCGGCCTCGCAGCAGGTACCGCGTGAACAGGGTCCGGGCTGGGCTCGTTCGGCATCCTTTGTCACTTACTATGGGCTGCGGGTCTCTCGCAGACTGTTTCGCGGGGGATTCGAGGGGTGGTCGTGGGCGCAGAGGAATCCCATGATTAGACGCGAACCTGCAATCGTATGTTACATGGTCCGCGCCACGAGCTTACAGGACTTATGATTCGTGGGGGAAGATTTCGTGCGTCAGGTCTTCCGGCGGCTTTTGGTGCAGGGACTGCATGTACGCGATGCAGAAGAGCGCGGCCGCGATGCCCCACAGAGCCATCGCGATCAGATCCACGTTGTGGCGAAACACGATCGCCGCCAGACAGACCACCGCACGGATGACCCACCCGTACAGTCTGGAAGGCTTTTGCCACCCTTTGTGGACGGCGGCGAGCAACCGCCCCGCCATGTACGCACAGCCCAGGCCGATGATCCCCAGCACACCACGCAGGAATTCGAAAGATGCCGGCATACCCTCATTTTAATAGCGGAAGCCTGGACCGGAGACAGTGCCTGCCGGGCGGGGTAAACTTTCTGCATGCCTCGCTGGACATTCGGACTCATCTGCGCATTTGCGCTCGTTCTAACCGCGCCATCATCTCTTACTGCCCAATCACCCGCCGCACTGATGAATCAACCCGCGGTGCGTGCCGCCCTTGAAGCCGCCCAGCGAAATGAGCCTCGCACGCTCGGTCTCCAGGTCCGCATCAGCGAAATTCCGGCGCCTCCGTTTCACGAGGAGACGCGCGCGCAGGAACTGAAGCGCCTTTTCCAGGACCTTCACCTCAAGGACGTGCGCATCGATAAGACCGGCAATGTCATCGGCGTGCGGCCCGGCAGAAGCGCGCACCCGAACCTGGTCTTCAGCGCGCATCTGGACACGGTCTTCCCTGAAGGCACCGACGTTCATGTGACGCGCACGGGCGACCTGATGAAGGGGCCGGGCATCGGCGACGATAGCCGCGGACTTGCGGTCATGCTGGCGGTGATCCGCGCGCTTGACGAGGGCCACGTCGAGACTCCCGGCACCATCACCTTTGTGGCGGACGTAGGCGAGGAGGGACTTGGCGACCTGCGCGGGATGAAGGGCCTGTTCTTCGACAGCCTGAAGGGGCAGATCGATAAATTCATCTCGGTGGACGGCACCGGGCTCGGCATAACCCACATCGGAGTGGGGAGCAACCGCTACAAGGTGACTTTCAAGGGCCCGGGCGGTCACAGCTACGGGGCGTTTGGGATGGCCAACCCGATTCAGGCGATGGGCCGCGCGATCGCCAAGATCGACGCCTTTCAGGTTTCTGCGCAGCCCAAGACGACGTTCAATGTGGGCCGCGTGGGCGGCGGCACCAGCGTGAATGCCATCCCGTTCGAGGCATGGATGGAGGTGGACATGCGCTCCGCCGATCCGGCGTCGCTCAAGGACCTGGATAATAAGTTCCATGCCGCGATCAAGGAGGCGGTAAGCGAGGAGAACGCCCGCTGGCACAACAAAGGCGCGGTCTCCGCCGCCGCCGAACTGGTTGGGGTGCGACCGGCCGGACAGACCGCTAAAGATACCCCGATTGTGCAGACCGCAATGGCGGTTTCGCGCGCGCTCCACATAGAGGAGGTGCTGCGCGAGGGGTCCACCGATTCCAACGTGCCCATGAACCTGGGCATTCCCGCCATTACGATCTCCGGCGGCGGTGTCGGGACCGGGGCTCATTCGCTCAACGAAGCCTTCGATGCAACGGAGTCCTGGCGCGGCACACAGCGCGCGGTACTGCTCGCCATTGCGTTGGTCCAGTAGTACTTTACCTCCGGGACTACCGATTAACCCCAAAAGTAAATTTTTGTCAGTCCATCAAAACAATCTGCTTGACACCACCTGGAGGTTCCCATAGACTCGACTCCATTCCTTTACCTCGCTAACGTAGGGGCAATTACCGGGATGGGTTTCCCGAATTTCAACTAAAAAGGGGCTGTATGAAGTTGAAACGTCTGGGTTTTACCCCAATTTACCTCGGGTTGGTGGCGAGCATTCTTACATTGAGTGCCGGCACCGCCTGGTCACAGGCAACATCCTCCGCAACCGTAGCGGGTCTGGTCACTGACGAGCAGAATGCCGCCATCGTCGGCGCCGAAGTGCGCCTGCTGGATCTCGCGACCGGGTCCAACCAGTCCACCGTCACCAACGACACTGGCCGTTATGTGGTGGTTAACATCTCCCCGGGCAACTATACGATCATGATTGTGAAGGAAGGTTTCGCGGTTTTCAAAATCAGTTCGCAGAAGGTCGATGTCGGCACCAGCTTGACGATCAACGCGGCCTTGAGAATCGGCTCGACTTCGACCACGGTGGAAGTCCACGCCTCGACCGGGGCGGATCTGCAGACCACCAATGCCACCGTGGGTAACACGCTGACCAGCGCGGCACTGATGCTCTTGCCGAACATGGGCCGCGACGTATCGACGCTTGCGGTGCTCCAGCCCGGAACTACCCCGAGCGGTATGACGGCGGGCGCGTTTTCTGACCAGAACGTGTTCATGCTCGACGGCGGGAATAACTCCGACGACATGGCCGGCAACAATACCAGTTATGTGACCAACTTCACCGGGACGGGTGGAACCCAGACCAACGGCAGCCCTTCCGGAATCATTCCCACCCCGGTGGAAAGTATCGAGGAATTCAAGGTCGGCAGCTTCAACCAGACCGCCGACTTTTCCGGCTCCATCGGCGCGCAGATCCAGATGGTGACCAAGCGCGGCACGCAGAACTACCACGGGTCGGCGTACGGATTCTACTTCGCGACTAACCTCGGCGCGGCCAACAGTTGGACCAACAATCACACCCCGGCCAACGGCCTGACTTACACTGCGCTGCCTGCCAATCACCGCAACCGTTTCGGCGGTTCGCTGGGCGGCGTGCTGCTCCCGAAGTTCCTGGGCGGTAAGACCTACTTTTTTGTGAACTATGAAGGCAGCCGGTTTCCCAACGTCGGGCCTTATACGCGCCAATCCCCCTCGGCGCTGCTACGCGCGGGGGTGATCCAGGTGGCGGACGCGAACGGCAAGTACCAGGCGTACAACCTAAACCCGACCACGGTCACCGTGAATGGCGTTCCTTATGAGCCCGCGCGTTGCGGCAACAATAACATGTGTGATCCACGCGGACTGGGTCTCAGTCCGACGGTTCAAAAACTTTGGAGCTATATGCCGATGCCCACCGATTTTACCGGCAATACCGGTGACGGAGCCAATGTGGGCGGCTATATTTCCACGGTTCGCGCGCCGCTGACTTCGAACGCATACGTGGCGCGTATCGACCACGATCTTAACGACCGGAACCGATTTTTTGCCACTTACCGGTACACCACGTTGACCAGCCTGACGACCAACCAGGTGGATATCGGCGGCCTGACCAGCGGTTCGACTCTCGGCACACCGAAGGCAACCGCGCCGCGCGTACAGAAGCCCTCGTTCTGGGTGCTCGGCCTGACCAGTTCCATCACTCCCACAATCACCAACGACTTCCGCTGGAACTATTCGCGCAATTTCTGGCAGTGGTTCAGCCTGGGCGACCCGCCGCAGTTCGCGGGACTGGGCGGCGCGGTCGAAATCGGCGGCGAAAGCACCAACGCGCTGATTCCCTATAACGTGAACACGCAGAGCACGCGTACCCGTTATTGGGACGGGCAGGACAATCTTATCAAGGACGACCTCACCATCATCAAAGGCAACCACCTCTTCCAACTGGGCGGTTCCTATCAGCGCAATTACGACCAGCACTCGCGCACGGATAACGGTCAGGGCATCAATAACCAGATCGTCTACCAGGTGACTTCCGCAAATGCCAACTTCGGCAGCTTTGTTTATCCCGCCGGGATGCCCACCAACCAGCAGAGCAATTTCAATACGTACTTCGCGTATGTGACCGGCATGGTGAGCCAGTCCCAGTTGGTCTATACGCGCTCCGGCGCCAATCTGCAGCTCGGCCCGATCGGCGCGAGCGCCCTGGCGCAGAGCGTGATCCCTTATTACAACAGCTACGTGGCCGACACCTGGCACCTCAAACCGACCGTGACCATCTCCTACGGCCTCAGCTATCAGCTGGAAATGCCGCCTTACGAGAAGAACTCCAAGCAGGTCACGATGGTCTACCAGGACGGGTCGCCGGTAGTTTCCGCGGACTACATCGCGCAGCGCATCAAGGCAGCCCTGGCGGGTTCGGTGTACAATCCGACCCTCGCCTTTGCCACGGTCAACAACGTCGGCGGGGGCAGAAAGTACCCCTACGATCCGTTTTATGCCGGTTTCAGCCCGCGTGTCTCGGTGGCATGGAATCCGAAATATACGGATGGCATTCTGGGTAAGCTTCTGGGCAGCAACTCCACCGTGCTGCGTGCGGGTTATGGCCGCCTCTTCGGCCGTCTCAACGGCGTGAACCAGTTGCTGGTGCCGCTGCTGCCGCCGGGCCTGCTGCAGGCGGTATCCTGCACGGGCGTGAGCCGGACGGGCCAGTGCCTCGGTAACAACGGCGTGGATCCGACCACTGCCTTTAGAATCGGACAGGACGGATTGTCCGCGCCGCTACCGGTGGTTTCGCCCACGCTGTCTCAACCGTACGTCCCGGGGCTGGGCGGCAACGCGGGAGCATCCGACGTGACCGCACTCGACCCCAAGTATCGCCCGGAGCGCACCGATAACCTGACGGTGAGCCTGCAGCGTCAGCTCGGTAAGACAGTCAGTATGGAAATAGGCTATATCGGCCGCATTATCCGTAACGAACTGCTGCCTGTGAACCTGGATTCGGTTCCGTACATGACCACGCTGGGCGGCCAGACGTTTGCCAACGCTTATTCGCAGATCTACTTCCCGACGGCGGCGGTGGCGAGCCAGACCGCCGCGCAGCAGACGGAAACCTATAACGCGCTGAAGCCCCAACCCTTCTTTGAAGCGGCGTTGGGCGGCAGCGGCGGCGCGTACTGCGCCGGGTTCACCAGTTGCACGGCCGCGGTGGCATCAAAGAACGCCACAGCGATCCGTAATACGGCGGTGTCTGACCTGTGGACCGCGCTCTACAAGGCTCCGGGTTGGGTGCTGGGCCGCAGCATGGTGGCGCAGCCGCTGGGGGCGGGTCTTCCCAGCCAGGGCTACACGTACCTTCTAAACACCGCGAACGGTTTCGGCAACTACAATGCGCTGTTTGTGACGCACCGCATCCGCGACTTCCATGGCATGACCGCGACCAGCAACTTCACGTGGGGCCGCGCGCTGGGCGTTGGCAACACGTCCCAGGCGACCAGCTCCAACACCGATCTGGACAATTACTACATCCAGAACAACTATGGGCCGCAGAGCTACGACATCAAATTTATCTACAACGTCGCGCTCTACTATTCGCCCAGGATGTTCGCGAAGCAGCATGGCGTAGCCGGTAAAGTTCTGGGCGGCTGGACGTTCTCTCCGCTATTTACGGCGCAGAGCGGCAACCCGCTGAACATCGGGTACAGCGAGGGCGGCTGCACCGGCTGCCAGTCGTTCGGCGAGGTCAGCACGGCTTCATCGGCCACTACCTCTTTCATCACGAGTGCGCAGGGAACCGGACCGTATACGGGCGGAAACACGGCGAACTACAACGTTGCGGGCTCGAACGGAGTGGGCACCACTAACCCGACCGGGGTGAATATGTTCACGGATCCGGCCGCGGTGTTGAGCCAGTTCCGTAAGTGCGTTCTCGGCTTCGACACGAATTGCGAGAGCTATGCGCTGCGCAGCGTCCCGCGGTGGAACGTCGACCTGGGTGTTCATAAGACGATCGCGTTCTTCCGCGAGGGCGTGGGCGCCGACTTGAGCTTCCAGTTCACCAACGTGCTGAATCATGTGGTGATGAGCACCCCCACGCTCACGATCACTTCACCTTCTACGTTTGGACGGATTACGAGTCAGACGAATACTCCTCGGAATATGGAGTTTGGGTTGAGGGTTCATTTTTAGGGAGGCAGGAGTTAGGAGGCAGGAGACAGGAGTTAGGAGACAGGTGCTGCCGCTGATTTACTCTCGGTTGAGTTCTGTCTCCAGTTCCTTTAGTGCCGCGATCACTTTTGAGAGCATGACTCCGAAATGATGCCGTTCGCTGGTCGACCCGTGCCGGCGGCGCAGGGTGCGGAAATCCTGAATGGTCTCTTTGGTGCGGCGTTCGATGGCGGCTACTAGTTCATACGAGGCTGGTTCGGGAGGCGCCGATCTTTCGATCGACTTGCGGGTGCGGGCCGAGCGGACCGCGGCTCCGATGGCGGCGGCATTCTCCGGGATCAGCGCGATGGATTCTCCCTCCAGGCTCAGCACGCCGTCGCGGACGGAGCGCGCGAGCAGGCGGTAGGTTTCCGGCGATACGCGGGTGAACTGTGCGATGGCGAAGTAGTCGGCCCCGAACTCCTCGAGCAGGCCGATGATGCGATCGACGTTGCTGCGGCTCATCTGGAGGTGCTCGTCACAGAACTGCTCCCACGACCGGGAGAGCTTCAGGTATTGTTTCTCTTCGCGAAGGCGGCGGAACTGCACGGCTTCCGCGGCTGAACAGCGGCCTCCGAAGGCGGCAAAGGTTTCGCGACGCCCCAGAATTCGTTCCACCGAGACCGGCCGGGTGGGAGAGGCGGGATTGTATGGCTCCATGGATTCTCCTGCACCTCCGAACCGCGCAAACATTGGCGGCCGCGGAGGTCTAAGTGCTTGAAAATAGTGAGGGGCGACCGCCAATGTTTGGCGGCCGCCCCTCTGACTTCCTGTTGCACTCAGAGTAGCAGGACGGTCTTCAGGCCGAGCCTGTCGCAAAAGGCAAAAACGGGTGCAACTCACTGCTCCCGGAGGACTTCAAAATTTTCGATGTTGCTGTGACTGCTTCGCTGCGACTTAAACCCACCAGGCAGCGGCGGGTTTCTCCTTCATGACGACGCCCTGCAGGAAGCTGGCTGCGCGGGAGAGGCCCTCTTCGGGAGAGAGGAGACTGTCCTCATGCTCGATCGAGAGCACGTGATCGTAGCCGAACATGCGCAGCGTGCTGGCGAATTCTTTCCACCAGCCGGCATCGTGGCCGTAACCGCAGGTGCGGAAGATCCAGGCGCGATTTTTCTCGTCGGTATAGCTCTTGGTATCGAGCACTCCGGTCAAGGGCAGGTTGCGATCGTAGATCTGGGTATCCTTGGCGTGCACGTGGAAGATGGCATCGCCCAGGATGCGTACGGCGGCGATGGGATCGATGCCCTGCCAGAACATGTGGCTGGGATCGTAATTGCAGCCCACATTCTTGCCGGCGATGCCGCGGAGTTTGAGCAGGGTCTCCGGACTGTATGCCACAAAGCCGGGATGCATTTCAATGGCGATGTTGACACCGTGATCCGCGGCGAATTTGGCGTGCTTGGTCCAGTAAGGCGCGACCACTTTGTCCCATTGCCAGGCGAGGACTTCGAGGTACTCGGGAGGCCAGGGGCAGGTGACCCAGTTGGGGTACTTAGCGGTGGGGCTGTCGCCCGGGCAGCCGCTGAAGTCAACTACTACGGAGACATCCAGTTTCTCGGCCAGACGGATGGTGCGTTTGGCCACTTCCTGATCGTGTTTGGCCTTGTCTTTATCCGGGTGCAGCGGGTTGCCGTGGCAGCTCAGGGCGCTGATCGAGAATCCGTTGTCCGCCAGCTTGCTCTTGAAATCCTTCAGGGCGGCCTTGTCCTCGAGCATGGTGAGCTTGCAGTGCGCGTCGCCCGGATAGTTGCCGGTTCCCAATTCGACGGTATCGATGTTATAGCCTTTCAGTTTGGTGAAAACGTCCTCAACGGGCATCTGCGACAGCAACGGGGTGAATACGCCGACTCTCACGTGGACTCTCCTTATCCTTACTGGTTGATTGGAAACAGAAAACAGAATATCACGCGGCAGTTGCGGAATTGCGTTCACTGGCAAGCGGCATGCACCTGCGGATTGGCACATGGACCAGGCACAATCGACATCCGGGATTCCGCTGCGGCCCTTCGGGCGGCACAGCGATGTAAAGGTCTCCGCACTAGGCTTCGGCGGGCATCATCTGGGCGATGCAGAGGATTCGGCGACGGCGGAACGGCTGATTCGCGAGGCGGTGGACGGCGGTGTCACGTTCTTCGACAACTGTTGGGAGTATCACCGCGGCAAGAGCGAGGATTGGATGGGCAAGGGACTCAAGGGCATACGCAACCGAGTGTTCCTGATGACGAAGGTCTGCACGCATGGACGCGGACAGGAACTGGCGATGCACATGTTGGAAGAATCGCTCAACCGGCTGGGGACGGACCACCTGGATCTGTGGCAGATTCATGGAGTTTCGTTCGATAACGATCCGGAGTTGTTCATTCGTCCCGGCGGAGCGGCGGAAGCGTTGGCGCGCGCGAAGAAGGAGGGCAAGGTTCGGTTTGTCGGCTTCACGGGACACAAGGATCCGGGGATTCATCTGAGGATGCTGGCGACGGGGTTTCCGTTCGATTCAGTGCAAATGCCGTTGAATCCGTTCGACGGGCAGTTTCGCAGTTTTGAGCAGCAGGTGCTGCCCGAACTGAACCGGCGCGGCGTGGCCGCGTTGGGAATGAAGCCGATCCAGGGTCACGGCGAATCGGTAGCCAAAGGGGCGCTTTCCGCGCGGGAGGCGCTGCGGTATGCGATGAGCCTGCCGGTAGCAGTGACGATCACCGGGATGGAGAAGCTGGAGATTCTGCGCCAGAACCTCACGATCGCGCAGAACTTTCAACCGATGACAGCGGCGGAGATGAAATCGCTGCGCGAGCGGGTCAGCCGGTACGCGGGAGACGGGCGGTTCGAGTTATATAAGACATCGTTGAAATTCGACAACCCGGAGGCGCGGCTTTCGCACGAGTTCCCGATTGATATGCAGCAGGTGGAGACGAAGGAAATGTTGAAGGCAGCGCAGAATACGGGACATCCTTACCCCAAGGTGAACCAATGAGCCCCCAACCGATGAGCCAGTTACCGAGCCGGCGAACGTTCCTTGGCGCGGCCGGCGCCACGGCAATCCTACAGGCACAGAATGGCGGCGGGGTGCCGAGACGGCGGCTGGGCGGAACCGGGATTGAGGTATCCGCAATTGGAGTGGGCGGTTATCACCTGGGCTCGGCGAACGACCTGGCGGAGGCGCGGCGCATTGTGGATACCGCGATCGACTCCGGGATCACGTTCTTCGATAATGCATGGGACTATCACGACGGCAAGAGTGAAGAGTGGCTGGGCGATGCGTTGAAGGGCAAGCGCGACCGCGTGGTGCTGATGACGAAGGTGTGCACGCACGGGCGCGATAAGAATGTCGCGATGCGCATGCTGGAGGAATCGCTGCGGCGGCTGCAGACGGATCATCTGGACGTGTGGCAGATTCACGAAGTGATTTACGACAACGACCCCGATCTGATCTTTGGTCCGAACGGCGCGATCGAGGCGTTGGCGCAGGCGAAGAAGGAGGGCAAGACGCGAGCTGTCGGCTTTACCGGCCACAAGGATCCGGCGATTCACCTGAAGATGCTGGCGCACGATTTTCCCTTCGATACGGTGCAGATGCCGCTCAACTGTTTCGACGCGAGTTTCCGCAGTTTTGAGCAGCGGGTTCTGCCTGAACTGACGCGTCGGGGCATTGCGCCGCTGGGGATGAAGAGCATGGGCGGAAGCGGCGAAATGGTGCGGCACGGCGCGGTGACGGCGGCTGAGGCGCTGCGCTACGCGATGAGTCTGCCGGTGGCGGTGACGATCAGCGGAATGGAATCGTTGGGGGTTCTGCGGCAGAATTTGGAAGTGGCGCGCGGCTTCCAACCGATGAGCGCGGCGGAGATGCAGAAGCTGCGCGACCGGTGTAAAGGCGACGCTTCGGACGGCCGTTACGAGATGTTCAAGACGACCAAGAAGTATGACGGCGATTTGGGCCGGGAGCAGCACGGGTTCCCCTCGGCCGATGAACTTCCGCTATAGTTGGGCGGGCAGGCGGGCGTGGAGCTTTCGGCCCGAAGGCTTACGACGGCGATCGGTCCGGAATTGCGGTCAGGTGAGTTTTTTGGGCGAGCATCACCAGCCTTGACGGTAGTACGCGAAACATACTACTTTATACGTATGATTCGCTCGTTCCGTTGCCAAGAGACCCGGGCGATTCACGATGGATTTGCGGGCCGGCGGTTTCGCGCCGTTCAGGATCAGGCGCGCAAGAGGCTCCGATGGCTCGAGGCAGCAACCAGTCGGCGGACCTTGCTGCGATTCGCGGAAACAGGCTGGAGGCTCTGAGGGCGACCGTGACGGCCAGCACAGCATTCGCATCAACGACCAGTGGCGGATCTGCTTCGCCTGGCGTGAAGGAAACGCCCACGATGTCGAGATAGTGGACTATCACTGACGAGAGGTTTCGATGTGCCGACTATTTTTTAGAGGAAGGAGAGGGTTATCCGCGAGCGATTGATCGCGGCCTTATTGAAGCGATGCCACAACGACGGAAATTGCCGCCCATTCATCCTGGCGAATTGCTCAAGGACGAGCTCCAGGAAATCGATGTCAGCCTGAACGAATTGGCGCGGGCCCTGCGTGTTCCGATGAACCGGATCAGCGCCATCGTCAATGGAAAGCGGTCCATCACGGTGGATACTGCTATGCGCCTGGCGCGCTACTTTGGGACTTCGCCACAGTATTGGCTAAACTTGCAGAACGCGTACGATCTGGAGATTGCGGATCGAGTGGGAATCGAGAGGGAAGTGCTTCCTCGAAGCGCAGCTTGAGTGCCGATCACCTGAAATTACTGGATGAGAGTGGGATGCTTTGTGAGCGGCGGACAGGCGAGTTGATCGCGACAGGGGCCGGTGACGACGGGGGTCTCAGGATGGGTTTGGGGGCGCGGATACGCGGGTTGCGGTGAACTCGGCGGGTCCCGTCTCGAAAATCGCCGCGAGCCGCAACTGGTCGCCGGCAAGCTCACCGGAGAACGGGAGTGGATACTTGACGCCTCCATGCATTCCCCAGACATCCATCATCACGACAAAGCGGATGGTATCGCCTTTGATCTCGACGTCCCTTATTCCGCCACGTATGTGGACCTTATGTTTCTCGGATAGCGTTTGATGCAGTGTCCCCGCAACGAGTAGTCCGTAGCGCTTGAACTCGAAGACGGCTTTGATGAGATCGCCCACGAAGTTGAAATCATCGGATATCCAGGTTCCGACGAAATCCGCGTCTGGCTTCCCGGAAGGCAGGTCCGAAGTTTTCAGGCCGACCGGCCCGACCGCGTCTTCCTTTACTACTGGCGGCACAAAAAAGTAACCATCAGTGGCACGGGTACCGATGAACCGGTTTTCTCCGGGAGTTTCACCAAAGATGCGTCGCAGTGCGGCGATGCAATTGGCGAGGCTCGCCCACGCCGAGTCACTCCCCCATACTTCGTTCAACAAGTCCTCCTTCTTTACGAGCTGTCCTTCTTTGCGAACCAGGTGAAGTAACACATCGAATGGTTTTGAAGTAATTCGGACGGGCTTCCCGTCGCGCAGCAATAAACGGCTCCGGACATCCAGCCGGTACTTATCAAATACGTAAAACTCGATTTCCCGATCCGGCATTTATTGCCTCCTGGTCCAAGTTATTTCCGATTATAAGAGATTAGAGCGGGCTTACAACCTATTAGGGAATATTAGACTCATTTATCCTATTCTGAATCCAGCAGAGGAATAAAGACAGTGCAAGTTACTGTTAGTTCACTGTAATTCGAAGTAAGGCGACCAGGAGACGTATATGTGGATCCCGACTATGGCAGCGGCTGTAAACCGTTCGTCAAGCCACAACATCAACCAGACACTCCGCATATTTGCCGGAGTGAATGGCTCCGTCCTGACCCACAAGCAGCTTTTCACCATCGTAAACAGCGGTTGGAGCCAGCCGTCCAATGCGGGGTACACAGGGATTGTGAAGCAATTCGCAACCGGCAGCGATGTATCGGGCCGCATCAATGTTTTTGCCCTGACCGCAGCTGGGGAGTGCTATCAGATCCTCGAAACGGCGGCTAAGTCGGGTGTTTTTGTTTCTACGGATATGGGGGTCGCGGGTTGGCAAGAGATGGCGCTGGCGTGCAATTGCTTTGGCCGGTTCGAACTATTTGGCCTGGCCGGCGGGGCCATACACCACGTTTGGCAGACTGACTCCGACGGCCACTGGAGTAAGTGCGTACCGATTGCAAATACCAGCGATGTGCAGCAGGTCGTGGTCGCAACGAATGCGTCGGGTGGGATCGACGTCTGCGCCCTGGGAGGTGACGGAAGGGTATGGAATTTTGCCAAGACGGGCTCGGTCATGAACAGCAACTGGAGTGGGTCCGAACTCCTTAAGACTCCGGGGCTGCAGCAGATCGTGCTGGTCCAGAATGCCGACAAGACTTTGGCTCTATACGGGTTGGCAGGCAGCGGCGTGTGGCTGACCACGAAGACCCCGAGAGGTTGGGATAACGTGAAACAGCTCGCAATCGATATCGCGCTTTGCGCAGGTGGGGGCGAATAAATGGAGCCGGGCCGTACTTGAGTTCTAACGGTGAACGAACTTAGTGCGGCCACTTGGCCAATTACTATCGCTCTTGTAACCGAGAGAGAGGCCGGCAATCGCAGCGGGCGCCGCTCGAAGGATTGAGTGCGCTGAACAATTATGCTATCGGATTTCGCATGTTCAGGTGAGAGGCGGGAGATGCCAACACCTTCACAATACGCGGATCAGTATAGAAACCTTACAGTCGGCTTTGCCGACGGAGATCTTGGAATTACGATTGAGCGGTATCATATCGGCGCTCCGGACGATGAAGCGGAGAGGCTGGTGCAGGCGGTAAAGGAACACTGCCAGGCGGAGCTGAAGAAGGATCCGGGCTTTACGCTGGAGCTGATCATCAACGGCCAGGCGGTTTCGACGACCTACCAGGAAGTTAAATCGCATGTGGCGGCGCCGTTCTGGGGCAAGGGGTCGCCGGAGGATTGCCAGGCGGCCGCGCAACTCGCGGTGGTGACGAAGCGGACGACGAAGGAGCGTCTAGCGCGCTATTGCGAGCAGTATATGGGAATCGATTGCAACGGCCTGGTGGGCAACTACTTCTTTCACGTGCGGGACGAACAGCCATGGCTGGCGACCGCCCGGGACAAGAAGGACCTGGGACCGACCAGCTCCATGGATCAATTCGTGTCGGCCGGCCAGCCGGTGAAAGACGTGAGCACGATCAATCCGGCCAATATTCATCTTTTCGTTGAAGTCGACTCGTCGCTGCGGGTGATTCCCGGAGGCAAGGCGGGAGCGGGTCACATCGTGATGACGGAGCCGAATAAATATACGCCGACCTCGTTCGTGGTGAATTCGTTCGGCGGGTTGGACCTGGGGTATGCGAGGAAGGGCGCGTACGGGCATCCGGCGCTTTGGGCGGTGGAATCGACCGGACCGCAAGGGGCGATCGGATTGAAGGAGAGTTGGTACGCGATCAAGCAATCGGTGGCGACGAGGCATCAGGTGAATCGCGGGATCTACGAGGTCTTCCGGGGCAGCAAGGCGGAGAATCTGACTTTCGAGCTGGTGGCTTTCCCGCCGGCTTGAGGCGACGGCCGGCAAGATTGCGTTTCGGCGAAGCGGTGTTTGGACAACCCGGCCGCTCGTGATAGACTGCGTGGGAACCGCAAGGCAAAGCCACTACTTCAGGGAGGCCCTTTCTCCGCGCAGATGAAACCACTGCTCACCATCAGGCCGGAACAGTTCGATGCTTTGTTTGAACACAAACTGGCGGACCACATCCGGGAGCACCTGCCGATCCAATTTGAAGCCCTGGGTTACGACGGCACGCGTAAAGCCGTGCAGTACGGCATGCGGCGGGCACGGACGCACGGCATTGCGTCGCAGCCCGGGATACGCGCCTATGTGCAACTCATGTTCGTGCTCGGCCCGGATTTCGATACCGATTCGAAGTTGGAATGGGTAGGGCAGGCACTTCGCGAGCCCACCGAAATATCGCGGATCCGGAGCCTGGTGGCGGGGACCGAAGAGCACCTTCAGCGCCGCAGCGCGGAAGTGAGAGGCCAATAGCTTGTACCCCCTGCCGGATTGGAGAACTGCACTGGCGGCTGTGGTCAACAATGCGCCGGTACTGGTTGCGTCGGCCGCGTATATGGCGGATGTGGTGGGTCCGGAAGTGGTCACCATGGTGGCGGTGGCGGATGTGGTGGTGGAGGGGGCGGGTCGGGTGTATCACGCCTGCCCGGTGCTGTCCGGGAAATGCATCCGGGGGGTTGTGAGCGGCGCGGGCAACGAGGTGGTGAATGGCCTGGCGATTCGCTACTCGGGCAGCGCCGCCGGAACGATCACCACTGGAGTTGGGGGAGTTTACGCGAGTCCCTGGCTTCCGAGCGGCGGAAACTACACGCTGCAATTGGCGGTTCCGCATCATGACGTGGCGCCGGCCAGCGTCGCGGTGGACAACCTGGTAGCGAATCGCGACAACGTGAACTTTCGGATTACCCGCCGTACGGTGGACGTTCGCGGCACGATTCGCGCCGCGGCACGCGAGCCGGTGAACGGGATTAAGGTGAAGTGCTCGGGCGCATCCGTGGGCGAGACGCTGACGCTGCACGACGGCTCCTATGTGCTCAGGGGGCTGCTGGAAGGCGGGGACTACCGGATCGAGCCGGAAGCGCCGGCGCATCACGGGCTACAGCCGGCACACCAGGATATCGCGGGGCTAGCGCCTGGGCAGGGCGCGGTCGATTTCACGATCACCCGTAAGAAGGTGACGCTCACCGGCACCGTGGGGGTCACGGACGGCAGCGCCGCGAACGACGGAGTCGTCATACGGTATTCGGGCGCGACGGCCGGAACGGCTATCACGCATGACGGCGGACAGTTTTCGATTGCCGATCTGTGGGAAGGCGGCAACTACACGATCCGGCCGGATGCGGTAGCGCATTACGACCTAAATCAGGCGCAAGCGATCCGGAATGGTATCGCGGCCGGGCAGAGCGCGAATTTCACGCTGACGCGGAGAAAGGTAACGGTGCATGGCCAGGTGAATCCCGCGGGCCAGGAGAGTGTGGATCAGCTCGACATCGATTACACGGGCGCTTCGAACGGTTCGGTGAAGACGGAGCAGGACGGAAGCTTCACGCTCGCGGATCTGAACGAAGGCGGCCAATACAGGGTGACGCCAAGGGTGCCGGCGTTCCATACGCTGGACCGTGGCTTCGAAAACATTGCGTCTGCCGCCGCAGGAAACATTGCAGGTTTTACGCTGACGCGGCAGACATTCAGGGTATCGGGGACGGTGAATGGCCCGGCGGACAAGATCGACGGGGTGACGATCTGGTGGGAGGGTGAAGTGTCCGGGTCCACGACGACCAACCCGCAGGGCGAGTTTCGCACTGACCCGCTTCCGGCCGGCGGCAAATATACGATTACGCCGGACAAGTTGTACTGCGAGTTCGCGCCCGTGGAGCTTCCAGTTACGCTGGATCAGGATCGCCCGCGCCAGGATTTCACCGCCCGGCTGGCGACTTATACGGTTTCTGGATTCTTTAGCGAAATCGACTTCAATAGCGCCGTACCAAAGCGTCGATGTGACGGGGTCACAGTGCGGTTTCACGGCGGGGCTGTGGATACGACGATTCAAACCACGGGTACGGGCGAGTTCACATTCGCGGCGCCCGCGCGTGGAAGCTACAGCCTGGAGTTTTCGAAGTCGTATGAAGCGCATCCTTTCGGGTTCGACCCCGTATCGCCGATCGTCTTCAACAACCTGCCGAGAAGCTGGAGCAGGGAGATCGAGACCTGGGACACCTCCTGGACCAGGGCAGGGGGCGCTCGTCCGCCGCGTGTGCCCAAATGGTACGACGCGCTGCCGAGAGATACGGACGGGTGGGCGAATTGGAATGAGGCGAACAGCATTGCGAGCGGATATGGCGCCCACAGCGCCGACCATCTGCCGGGGCTGGTGGCGGCGGTAAACCAGGGACCGTTCGGACGCACCGATGTGCTGCCGCGAATCGTGTCCTACGCCATGCGGACAGCGCCCTTCAGAACAACTGATATTTCGAGGCACTATGAGATCCGCACGCTGCCGCATCAGAATGGAGGCACGATCAACCTCACGAGGCCGATCATTGTGGTCTGGAATTTCGTGGCGAATCCACTAGTCACATCGTGCGGTACGGTGTTTCCCAGGTAGATCAACGTGGCGCGCCGGTGGCGAGGGTGAACCACTTCGACTCAAACCCGGCGGGCACGATGTAGTGAGCTTTCGCGGTGGGGAACAGAAAGGTGCCGACGTCCCAGAACCAGATGCCGGTGGCGCGCATGGTGAGGTTCGCGTCAAGTTCCTTGGCAAGGTCCGGGTCGGGCTCGCTGCGGGCGGCGAAGGGGGAGAGAGATCCCTGGATCTGGATGCGATTGAAGGCGATCGCGATCAGGAAGTAGGGCTTGGGGAAGAGGTGGTATTCGACGCGGCGAATACGGCCGTGGACGACTGCGCCGGCGGGTATCAACTCCTCATTGGAGCCGGGGCGGCGAACCGCTTTGACGACCTTGGCGGAGATGGCGTCGCCGGTGGCGGCGGTGGCGGTATCGATAGGGCTCTCTAGCGCCAGGGTGACGGGGAGGCCGAGGGGCAAGACGATGCGCGGGCCGCCGGCGCGGGGGGCCGCGGCGCTCTTGGCGGCGTCCGGCAGATCAAAGACGAGCGCCGATTCGGCCTGGTATTCGCGGCAGTTGGTGAAGGTGGTGTCGTTGCGCGTTTCGCGGCCGCTTTTATTCACGATATCGAGCTGACTTTGGCGGGGCAGCAGCACGTCGCCATTGCCGATGTGGACGAGCTGATACTCCAGCGTGGTGGCCGCCTGACAGAAGGGCGCGTCGGCGGGGAGTTGCGTGGTGCGGATGGTGAGGCGTTCGAGGTCGAGCGATTGGGGATCGAGCCAGAACTCGCCTTCGTACGCGGCGGGCTGCCAGGCTCCGGCGACCTTGACTTCGAAGCGGCTGGCCTCTAGCGGTACCTTGTAGCCGTATTCGTAAGTAGTGAGTCCTTCGGCGGAGCGTTCGCCGTTGAAGTGGAAGGTGACGCCGGGATGGCCGAAGATGCTGGCCAGGTAACCTCCGAAGGAGCCGGTGGAGACGGGGCCATCGCGGATGAGTTCGTCGACATCGCGGGTGTCGAAGCCGGTGGCGCCGGGCCAGGAGTGCAGTTCGCGCGATTGCGAGACGGTGACTTCAAGGCGAACGCGGTCTGTGGATTCGAGCTGGCGGGGCTGGCGGCCGGGGCCGCCTGACATGGACGCGGCGCTGCAGACGGGCGGCGGCTCCGCACGCACCGGCGCGTCACGCGGGACCACGCGGCGATAGTAGCTGCGGTTCACAGTCTCAATGCAGACGTAGCTCTCAAGGCGGCTGGCCATGTCCTGAATGCGGGCGCGGGCGCGTTCGAGGAGCGCGTCCGGATCCGGCTGGGCGATGGCCAGCGTGGTGAGGGCGAAGAATAAGGGGACGAATCGCATGGCGCTCGACAAGGTCGTGGCGCTTATTGCTTGGGGGCGGTGGCCAGTTTGGGCTTCCAGTTCTGGGCCCGGTGCTCCTCGTCGGCTATTTCGGCGGGCTTCAGTTTGGCCGCTTCCTGGCTGCGCAATTTTTCCACGCTCTTATCGCCGTGCAGGAAGGCCAGTGTGAGCCAGAAGTAAGCGCGCTTATCGTCTTGGCTGACACCCTGACCGGTGGCATAGCGCTCGCCGAAGTTGGCGAGGGCGGGGGTGTAGCCCTGCCTGGCCGAGGCGCTGACCCAACGGGCGGCCTGCTGCTGGTCGCGCTTGACGCCATCGCCTTGGGCGTAGAGACGAGCGAGGTTGAACTGCGCCTCGGGGTGGCCCTTCTGGGCGGCGAGACTGTACCAGTAGGCTGCCTGCTTCTGGTCCCTGGGGGTACCATAGCCTTCGACGAGGGCCCAATCGGTGGGCGGACCTTCGGATTCGACGGAGTTGGCCATTTGCAGCCAGCGAACGGCGTCGGCCTCATCTCGGGGGACGCCCCATCCGCGCGAATACATCTGACCGAGTGAAAATTCGGCCTGCGCATTGCCCTGTTCGGCCGATTTCCGATACCAGCGCGAGGCTTCCGTCAGATCGCGGCGAACGCCCAGCCCCTGGGCATAGAGAAGTCCCAAATCGAACTGTGCCTCGGCCTGTCCGGCGTCGGCCGCGGCCTTCCATTCCTGATAAGCTCTTGCGTAATCCTTATTTTTGAACGCTTGTAACCCCGCCGCAGTGTCGGCCAGAGCCGGCCCGACGGCCAGCAATATCATCCCTAATCCCGTTACTGACAAACGCATCCCTTGATATCGCATACCGCCTCCTTTCCCAATAAGGTTGTATCACGCCGGAGAGGGTCGTGGCGTTTGTGCGTTTGAATCCAAAGGCGCGCGGCCGGCCCGGAGCGGAAGCACCAGGCCGTCCCGATGAGATTGCGTGAGAATGGACCCTTCCACTTAGTAACACCGCAGTAACTGAGTTTGCAGGTGTTACAGGTTCGGAGAATGCAAGGTCAAGCGGGACTAATTAGCACGATGACATTGCGCGGGGAGAGTTGTTACTGGTCGGCCAGGGCTGCCATCGGGGAGATCCTGGCGGCGCGTTGAGAGGGGAGCAGACAGGCGACCACAGAGACTGCACCGATCAGGCAGGCGGCAGCGGCGAAGGTGGCGAGGTGGAGAGGCGGCACCTGGAAGAGCAGGGTGCGCATGGCGCGGCCGGTCAGCCACGCTCCGGTGAGGCCTATCATTTCGCCGGCGGCCAGAAGGCGCAGAGCGAGGACTAAGAACTGGCTGCGGATCTGGTCCGGCCGCGCACCTAAAGCCATGCGCACTCCGATCTCGCGGCGGCGCTGGGCCACGGCGTAGCTGAGGACGCCGTAGGTGCCGACCGCGATCAGCAGAATGGCGATCAGCGAAAAGATGCCGGCGACCAAAGCGGAAGAGCGTTGCGCCACCAGGCTGTCGGCGATGCGGGTGTCCATGGAGCGCAGGTCAAAGACGGTGAGTTCGGGATCGATTTGGCGTACGAGTTTTTGGAGAGTCAGCCCGAGCGATTCGGGTGGAACGCTGGTGCGAATGACGAGAAAGAGGTTGTCGTCCGTGCGCAAGGCGTACGGATAATAGATCGCGCCCTGGGCCGACTGGTCGGTCAATACCGTTTGTTTGACGGCACTGACGACACCCACGATGGTAAATGACTGTGCGTCCGCGGCCGCCTCGGAGCCTTCGAACAGGTGCTGCCCTAGGGCGCTGGCGTGCGGCCAGTAATACCGGGCAAAGTCCTGGTCCACGACGCAGACGCGGGAGGACCGGCGTGAATCGTCGGCCGTGAGGAAGCGGCCTTCGAGGAGGGAGAAGCCCATGGCGGCGAAGTAGTCGCCATCGACTCCGTAGGAGTAATGGCCGCGGGCGGATTCGCCGGGCTGGCGAAGGTGGCCCTTGACGGTTGCGGCGCTCTTGCCGCTGTTGCCGCTGAAGGGCACATTGTTGACTACGCCCGCGAGCGAAACGCCCGGTTGGCGAGACACGCGATTCAACAGCCTCTGGTTGAATGCGAGGCGAGCGGGCCAGTCCGGGTATTTGATCCGGGGGATGACGATTTGCGCGGTCAAGACATGATCCGGGCGGAAGCCGGGAGAGACGGCCATGGCGCGTTCCAGACTGAGCCCGAGCAGACCCGCGCCGGTCAACAGAACCATGGCCAACGCGATCTGCGCCACGATGAAGGCATGGCGCAGGTTTTGAGCGGCGCGGCTGGGAGTTCCACCGCGGCTCTCCGACTGGATGGCGCCGGCGGGATTGCCGCGCAGGTTGAACCAGGCGACGGGCACGGCGAGCGCGAGCCCGATAATGATGGCTCCGAAAACCGCGACGCAGGCCAGGCGCGCGTCGAACGCTACGCTGGTTCCGAGGGGTAAGCGGCCGGCGCCGAGGACGGACAGGAAGCGGATTCCGGCTGCGCCGGCGCCGAGCCCCAGCAGGCCGCCGGTGAGCGTGAGCAGCGTGGTTTCGACGACGGTCTCGCTGAGCAGGTGCCAGCGGCTCGCGCCCAGCGCCTGGCGGACGGCGATCTCCTTCGCGCGGCTTCCGGCCTGGATCAGGAGCAGGTTGGTGAGATTGACGATGCCGATCAGCAGGAGAACGATGGCGCCGGCCTGCATCCATAACAAGACGGGGCGTATGCCGCGAACATAGTCGGCGTGCAGGGGCGCGACGACGGAACGAAACCCGGCGTCGGCGATCATTGCGGCCTGGGGATCGAAGGCCTCGAGCGTGCCGTTCTGCGCGTCGATCTGGGCCTGCGCCTGCGCGAGGGTCGCGCCGGGTTCAAGGCGTGCGATCATGTGCCTGGAGTTTCCGCCTGAATGCCGCTGCGTGGAGCTTCGATCTTCAGGACTGGAGGAGAGGGGGAAAAACAGGCGAGCCTCCGACGAGAGGAATCGGAAGCCGGCGGGCAGGACGCCGACCACGGTGTTTTCGATTCCGTTCACGCGCAGTTGTCTGCCGATGACCTCGGGATCGGCGTGGAAATGCCCGCGCCAGTAGGTGTCGGTGAGGACCACGACTTTGTCGGTTTGGAAGGAGGTCTCGTCATCGGTGAAACTGCGTCCCATGGCAGGGGTGGTCCCGAGAGTCGAGAAAAAGTCCGGCGAGACGCGCGCGATCTGTTCGCGCTCGGTTGCGCCGGCGTCGCCCAACACCGCCGTGCCGTAGGAATAGAGGGAGACAGAGGCGAAGGCGGGAATGCGGCCGCGGCGTTCGTAGTAGTTGGCGATGGAGGAGCCGTCGCGATCGACGCCGGCTTTGGGGTAAGTATTGAATACGGTAACCAGACGGCCGGCTTCCGGAAACGGCAGGGGGCGGAGCAGGACGGAATCGACGACCGCGAAGATGGTCAGGTTGGCGCCGAGGCAGACCGCGAGAGTCATGAGGGCGGTCGCGGTAAAGCGGGGCGTCTTGCGCAGCAATCGGGCGGCGTGGCGCAGCTGGCGGAGTAGTTCATCGAACGGGTGGAGCCCGCGCGCTTCGCGGCACTCTTCGGTGACACGGTCGACGCTGCCGAACTCGATCCGGGCCCGGCGCGCGGCTTCCTGACGGGGCATGCCGGAGCGCTCCAGGTCGTCGGTGTATTGCTCGATGTGATGCCGCAGTTCCTCGGTCATCCCCTGTTCGAACCGGGCGCGGGACGTGAGCACGCGGAAGAGGGAGCGCAGGCGCATTTGCACGTCACACCTCCTCGGGCGTGGTGTTTAAGGCCGCGGCCATTGCGGAGGCCAGCCGGTTCCAGCCGGCTGTCTCTTCACGCAGGCGGCGGCGTCCGGCGGGGGTCAGCTTATAGAATTTCGCGCGGCGGTTATTTTCGCTCACGCTCCATTCGGCGGTGATCAGTTCCTGGTGCTCCAAGCGGTAGAGCGCCGGGTACAAGGAGCCTTGAGGAATTTCGAGTGCGGCGTCCGAGATCTGGTGGATGCGCTGGAGCACGCCATATCCGTGGAGCGGTCTTAGCGAGACTGCCTTGAGAATCAGCAGATCGAGCGTGCCGGGCAGCAGTTCGGCGGTCTTGGCCACGAATCGTTCCCTCCTAGGCTAGCTAGGAGTATATGACTTTCCTCCTAGTTTGACAAGGGGAGCGGGGGCGAGCTTGCGGGGGAGCTGGATTCCTGGGATTCGCTTCCTGTTGACATTCAACATAAAACACCCCATACTTCTGTTGACACACTACAGGAGGGCCGACGATGCCGACACCGTTCCTTTCCCGGCTGCGCGCTACGTTCGACCGGAGGCGGCGGGAGCGCGAGTTCAGCGAAGAAGTGGAAGCGCACCTGGCGATGCTGGCCGAGGATCACGAGCGCGGCGGAATGGATCCGGCCGCGGCGCGGCTGGCGGCGCTTCGCGATTTCGGCGGCGTGGCGCATGTGCAGGAGATCCATCGCGAAGCGCGCGCGCTGCTGCACATTGACCGGCTGCTGGCGGACCTGCGCTACGCGCTGCGGAGCATGCGGCGCAACCCCGGATTTACACTGCTGGCGGTGGCCACCCTGGGGCTCGGCATCGGGGTGAATACGACGCTGTTTACCGCGTATAACGCGGTGGTCCTGAAGCCGCTGCCGATGGCCGATCCCGATTCCGTCTATCGTTTGGAGCGGTGGTTCCGCAGCCGGGCGAGAGGCAATGTGCAGTATGTATTTTCGTGGGCCGAATATGCCCATGTGCGCGAGAACGCCCGCTCTTTCGCGGGAGTGCTGGCGGCGGGGATGCCGGTGGCGGCAGTAACCGATGGGGAAGGCGCGGGCGCGCGTCTCCAAGTGCAGCCGGCGTCGGCGAACTATTTCGATGTGCTCGGGGTTGCGCCGCGGCAGGGGCGGGGTCTGCATGCGGAAGACGACCGGGCGTCCGCGGTTCCGGTGGCGGTACTGAGCGCGGGTTGCGCGCGCCGCCTGTCGATGGGACCGGGCCGGACGATCAAGATCGACGGGAAGGCGTTTACGGTAGTCGGAGTGGCGCCTGACGAGTTCACTGGAACGGCGCAGACGGCGGCGATCCCCGACGTGTGGGTACCGGCGGCGACGATGCTGCACGATGCCGATGAGTCTTCGTTTCAAATTCAGTCTTCGTTTCAAATCATTGGGCGGCTGCTGCCCGGGAGTCGGGTGGCGACGGCGCGCGCGGAGACCGCGTTTTTGATCCGGCAGACCGCGGCGACACCGCGCGATGGCGACCCCACAGTGGACGTCACCCTGCAGCATCCATCGTTTCTGGATAACACGGAGGACCCGCGCTTTCAGGCGGTGGTGGCGGGCGCGATGCTGCTGGTGGGCACGGTGCTGCTGGTGGGCTGCGCGAACCTTGCGAACCTGACGCTGGCGCGCGGCGCCAGCCGGCAGAAAGAGATTGGTGTGCGCCTGGCGCTGGGAGCGAGCCGCAGCCGACTGATCCGACAACTGCTCACCGAGAGTATGGTGCTGGGGCTCGCCGGAGGCATCGCCGGTCTCGCGCTGGCGGAGTGGAGCGGCCGGCTGCTGTGGGCGTGGGCGGAAGGCGCGCTGCTGGATCGATTCATGGGGGGCGTGCGGATCTCGCTCGACCCGGCTCCCGACCTGCGGGTGCTCGGGTACGGTTTGGGGCTCTCGCTGATCGCCGGGCTGCTGTTCGGATTGATGCCCACGCTGCGCTGTACGCGCATGGATCTCAGCGGGGCGATCAAGGAGGACGCGGCGGCGTTCGGTCTGCGCATCAGCCGTTCGCGCCTGCGCTACCTGCTGATCGCGGGGCAGGTGGCGGTGTCTATGACGCTGTTGATTACGGCCGGACTGTTGACGCGCGGGCTGGGCCGGGCGCGGGTCGCCGACCCCGGGTTCGACGCACGCACGCTGCTCACCGTTTATGCGAACTACGGGGAGGACGCAGCGCCGCGCCAGCGCCGTTTGCTGGAGCGCATACGCGCGTTGCCGGAGGTGATCCGGGTGGCGGAGGGCGGCGCTCCGATGAGCGGCACATGGACTCCGCCGATGATCGCGGGCGAGATTCGCGGCCGCACCCTGGCATCCCGGGGGAACGAGGATTACCTGGAGACTATGGGGCTGCCGATTCTGCGGGGGCGTGGATTCACGCGCCGGGAAGCGGGGGCGAGCCTGCCGGTGGCGGTGGTGAGCGAAGGCGCGGCGCGGCGGTTTTGGCCGGCGGGCGATCCGATCGGGCGGCGCTTTCAGCTGGACATGAATTTCACCGGGCGGATGAAGGAATTCGAGGTGATCGGGATCACGCGGGATGCACGATTTGCGAACCTGTCCAGGGTGGATCCGGCGCACGTGTACCTGACGCCGGAGCCCGGAGATCGCGAACCCGCACTGGTTCGCGTGCAGGGCGATCCGCGCCGCGGCGTGGCGGCGATTCGCGCGGCGGTGCGTGAGTCCGATCCGGAGCTGTTGCCGGGACTGACGGTGCAGAGCATCGCGGAGGGTCCGCTGCAGTTGCAGCAGTTGGGGGCGGGGATGATGGCGGCCGGCGCGTCGATTCTGGCGGGGCTGGCGCTGCTGCTGGCGGCGGCGGGGATTTACGGAGTGATGTCGTACCTGGTGGCGCAGCGGACGCGCGAAATCGGGGTGCGAATGGCGTTGGGCGCGAGCGCGGGGCGGGTGGTGCGTGACGTAGTGATCGCGGGGCTGCGGCCGGTGCTGGCCGGCATGGCGGTGGGGATTGCGGGGGCGGCGGGCATGTCGGCAATGCTGCACGCGACGCTGCGGTTTCCGGGGGCCGCGGACTTCCTGTACGGCGTCAGCTTTTACGACCCGGTGACGTTTGTGGGGCTCTCCGGGCTGGTGCTGGGGCTGGCAGCGGTGGCCAGTCTGCTGCCGGCGCGGCGGGCGGTGCGTGTGGATCCGGTGGCGGCGCTGCGGTATGAGTAGCGGGGTGCTAAGCCCCTGCTACTATCGATGATTGAACCCCAGAGCACAAATTGCCGTCCTGGACGCGGGCGGCCAGTATTGCCACCTAATCGCGCGCAAGGTGCGGGATCTGGGCGTGTATGCCGAGGTGCGGGCCAGCGAAACACCGGCCGCGGAACTGGCTGACGCGCGCGGAATCATCATTTCGGGCGGTCCCAGCAGCGTGTATGACGAGGGCAGTCCGACGGTGGATGCGGGCATCTTCGCTCTCGGTATACCGGTGCTCGGTATCTGCTACGGCCAGCAATTGATGGCTCACCTGATGGGCGGCCATGTACGCAAGGGGGATCACGGCGAGTACGGGCTCGCGACCTTGCAACTGGACGCCGGCGACGATCCGATGTTTGCGGGCGTGGGCGGGGCGCAGCAGGTCTGGATGAGTCATCGCGATGTGGTGGATCGGGTGCCGGCGGGC